>Ga0116229_10015470_pt1 | contig 10393 bp, 7 predicted proteins | sample S1TSphgellanicum_3_FD_87313 | JGI IMG/M metagenome (GOLD analysis project Ga0116229, IMG submission 87313) | Host-associated microbial communities from peat moss isolated from Minnesota, USA - S1T2_Fc - Sphagnum magellanicum MG | ecosystem: Host-associated > Plants > Peat moss > Unclassified...
ATTAATGGTCATCATTACAACAAGGCATTAACCACTTGACATTTTTGTTGAATGGAATGGAACAATGTCTTTTGTAATCTATCTGTCCTTTCATGTCTCAACTTCATATAGGAACGAATTAATGCCTCACATTTCAAGAACATTTGAAGAATTTGTCTTTTCCTTGTCTTGGTGCAAATAAGGAAGATTAATTGCATGTTACACATTGTATCATATCATTATTACCTTTGGTAGAACTTTATTTCAATATGACATGTCATTGACATATGAACATGTGTTGTTTAATTAGGCTTCTTGTGGATATGTTAACATTGTTCAAAACATTGTTAACAATGGAGTAGATATGTTGATGCAAGTGGTGAAAGTGGAAAGATACCTTTGTATTTAACATGTGGAAACAACTTAATTTCCTATTTACTTCTCTTTTGTTGAACATAGAGCATAAATGTATGAATTTGTGATTTTTTGTAATTATGTAAATATTATGTGGGAATTCTATGCACAAAGGGGAATAGGAAGAAAATGTGAAGCATGTTATGAGTTTTGTAATGATCCAATGAAAATTATTCATTTCAATGACAAAATAAGAATGAAGGTTGACAATAGAATTAAAATGTTAAAATAATGTAGAATTGTGTTTTATTGACATAAATTGTGATTTTTGATGGATTTTTTTTTTGTCATGAGTTTTTTTATATGTTTGGGCATGCGCACATTTTTTTCCCTTCATTGTGGTTTGCACCCACTTAAGGTGTTACATAACAAGTAATATTCACTTCATTATGTGAAGAAATGATTCAAAGATTTAGTGAACCAAAAGAGGAAAGATGCAATATTCTCCTCAAGGTTTTTCCTATACAATATACTTCTCTTTTTGACTTTCTAAATATGCATTTTGATAATTTTATTAAGATTTATGTGTCACATCATTACTATATAACACTAGCCACATGATAACAAACCATTTATACCTTTACAAACATGTTTTAAACAATACACCAAAACATGGCACCCATAACTAGACCAATACAACTACACATGGCATAAATGACTAACCTAGTAAAAAAGGACCCATCATGGATGCCATGTTTTGGCATAGTGAAGTGACATTCATCTTTCAAAAACAAGGAGGAAAAAAAAAATTTAAAACTTACATATTTATCAAATTAGTTAAACAAGATGAAACAAAGGATAAAACAACTTGAAGATGCAATTTAATATAGAAGAAATGTGATCAAATAATGATTAAAGAAGTATATTTGCAAATAAAATTATCTTTGAAATCCAAGAATTTGACATTTTGTTGTTTTGTAAATTCAATTTTCAACAAATTTGAATAAAGACTTATGAGGGTTTATAAAACGTTATACATGCAAAATGTCATTTGATCATTGTTATAAAATTGCATACATAGTATGAATGCCTAGACTAAAATAACTTTGTACATTTCTTATGAAAAAATCAATGGTTATTAACAATTTATTGTGATAATATATGGCATGTTTGGCAATCCAAATTTTCCAATCATAAATATATAGAATTGAAATGTTTGCATGAACCTTCTATTGCATAGAAATAATCCTTCTATATATTCATGATGGATTAAATTTGTGATTTTTTTGGGGAGATTCATTAATTAAAAATTCAATTTGGAACATTATTAATTATATGGGAAAATGACCAACATTGTCCCACTTTTTAAATCATGTATTGTGCAACCATCCAATTTGTGGTTATATGTGACTAATTTGTCATTTACAACTATGTTTTGTGTTTTTTTACAACTAATCATCATCTTTTTCAGTCTATTACTTTTCTTGCAAGTATGGTGCGATTAGTTCATGATTACTAAGTTTTCCATCTTTCCATTTTGATTAAGTTTTTGAGCTTTTCATCCAAGAATGGACTTCAATGTCAAATTAGTTGTAAAAGTAATAACAACTTGGTTAGCTCTATGTGGTATGCCCATATTAGCTTGAACTTGGCATTGCCAAAACACTCCTCCAATGTACCTTGGAAATTGTGATTTCAAGTGGGCAATGCAAATGAACTTATTCCATTGGGCATGATGTATATATATCTATCTACTTGTAAACCAAAAGTAAATGTTCTAGAAATTGAACAATGGTGAAAGGAAATTTAAAGGGTGGATAAAGGACAAATCACAACCTAGATAGACAATAATCAATACGTATTTTGATGTCATTTGAATTGACATATATATGGCTGATAGATGGGTGGTAGAAATATGGTTGAAATGCACTTTGTTTCAAGGATCCAAATGTAACATGTTCATATGGGTTGGTTCAACTTTGAATCAAGTGACTATAACTTATGATCCACATGCACATTTGTTATTTTAATTTAGTGTTTATAATTAATTAATTAACCTCTTTACCTTGCATTGATCCAAAAAAAACATGTTTAGCAAATCACACATTCTCATAAATGCATCCAACAACAAATCAAGTTTCAAACTACTTGTGGGGTCCATTCATGATTGGGGTACCAAAAAGGAGTGTCTAACTTAAAAAGGACTACAAAGGACAACTTTGAATTTTTGTTTATCTTGCACTATTATAATTGTAATGAATTGTTGTATGCAAATAGATAAAATGATGTCTTCTTAAATTAATAAAAATATTTTTAAATCATTTGGATACTATGTTAATGTGCTTTTGAGTCCTGTAAATTAAGATAATCAAGTGTTCAAAGTATAATAAAAAGGAAGGCATAAAATCATACAATTGATTTCAAATTTTTTGTACAACAAAAACATGCCCCCTTCTATGAAAGTACATGTTCAATGGATGAACTTGATGAAAAACTAAATCATTCAAAAATTTCAAAGTTTTGAAATTTTGAAGGAAAGGGCTACAAAGCAAAGGACTCATTTTTAAAACCATTTGATAAAAAAATTATGTTCAATGGGTTCAAAATGTCTAGCTTTAGATGCAAGTCATTTGTGAAGAAAATAAACATGTTAAAAACATGTTTGGTTGTCCATTGAAACTCATATTGGGATTTTCTAGGATTTTTTGCACTTTTGGCATTAAACTAAAATATTCATACACAATTATGTATGATTGTGAAAAATCACTAATAACACATGACTTATCTTATATTGGACTATTCAATTTTTCTCACTTAAATTTGTTTCATGTAATTATTATTTGTAAAAAATAGTTCTAAAAAATCCTTAAACATTTTTTTCCTACCCCAACCATGAATGGACCTTGTGGTAGAAAATTTAATGTATGCAATTTGTTCCAAGTTGTCTTCAAACTCTTCATTGTTTCAATTTGTAAACAAACTTGGAAACTTGCATGGTAACTATAATTCATGGCCAAGTGAATTAAATTTTTTGGGGAAATCCAAATCAAGTGGTGAACATTGTACTCAAGCACATTAAACACAGTCTAATAATATTAGATATGGGTGCAATCACAATCTAATGAGCCAAAAAGGGCATTGGACCACAAAGAAAAATAATCAAAATTGGATAAATATTTATGTTTTTCCATTTAAGGCCATGCATTACTACAAAATGTGGGTGTAGTTCATTAGTCCCCATTCACTAGACTAGTAAATTCACTATTTTTTCATTGGTCCTCATTCACTACAACTAGTGAATTCACTCAAAATTTAGTGAAATTACTTGGTGTAAAGGGACACCTTTTGTTGTAGTGATGGCAATCATGGCAAATTATTAATTTTTCATTCATATGAATGTCAAGGAATTCAAACCAAAAATACATTTGATGAAATTGTAAGTTTAAGTTTTGATTTAGGACCTCTAAAAATGAACACCTATGGCGTCAAACAAGAGTCAATTTTGCAAAGGACTATCAAAAGGATTCACATAATAAAACACATTTGATGAAAGAAAAATTAAGAGGATAAAAAGCTATTAGCCACATTGAAAAAACACTCATACCCTAAAATATGTGGAGTTTTGAAACTTTAAAAATTCAAAGAATTTTTCAAAATTGATCCAAAATTTTAAAACTTCAAAAGTCCAGTGCCACACATAAATTGAGTAAAATGTACATGATGTGTTAAAAAAATTTGTAGTTTATTATATAGGAAAAAATTTAAATGTTTTAAAAAAAATTGGTTATATATGATTTGAAATTATTATCATTCTTAAAGATGAAACACTGAATTTACAAAAAATTAAGACACTTTCAAAACTTCTTATTTATTCAAAAATGATGAAGAAAAAAACATGTCATGTTCTTAAACAACTATAAGCATTTATTATAACAAGTTGCAAAAAAAATTGTTCCAAAATTCATTCATATGAAAAAAAATTTGCGAAAAAGGACATATAGTCCTTTTCTAAAATAATCGTGTTGGCTCAACGTTGCACCCATATTATAATAATTAGTCAACCACCAAGTAACTACTTGATAATATTGAAAATGTTCGGAAATTATAATCAACATTGAAGTTGATTACGATGATAAAAAGGGAGTCACCTACCTATTCCTTCACAATTGGTCTAAATTGTTGTCCCTACACACCTAAAATCAAGTCCCATCAAAATAATCCAATTGGTCTTTTTATATTTGCTCTATGAAAAAACTAGATTGTGGCTTATTTTGGTCATGCATCATTAATCCACCTAGAAAAAAATTAATACAAAAAAAAATTTTATCCAAACAAAAGGAAAAAAACAAACAATCATTTCTTATTTAACAACTTAATTTATCTCTAGTATATTTAAATACTAGAGAGATTTGGCTTACTATTGTTTGAAGTTATGGATTCACTAGCTACAAGCAGTTGGCCTAGAATGTAGAAGACTAGAAATGCTACATACATATCTCCTTCCAACCTCCAAGTTCAATGTATCCAAAATTCATACTTCCTATGACTTGAAACATACAATTTGCTTTGCAACTTCTAGATTATTTGTCATGGAGCTTGTTGAAATCACAAATTTGATGGAATATCACATATTAACAAACATGTACACATACACAGATTTGGAACATCATGAAGCCAATTCATTGACACAACCAAGATACATATAGGTAATGCAAAAAAATGTTCATCCAATCAAGATTTTGGTCTTTTGACTATATGAATTCAACTGTCCATGTTATATTGTTGAGCCAATTAGTTTTACAACTCCACTAAGTTCATGTTTATGGACTTCTAATGCATACTTTGTGTCATAAAATATTTAGTGGAGAAATATGGATCAAATACTATTTGGGGTACTTGGAATATAATATCATGCACAATTATATATCCATGCTATAAACTAGAAGCTACATTCAATCAAGATATGTATAAGTTATAAATGCATCCTTCTACACATTTACAATTCAAAAATAGATCTCAAATTTTTTTTAAAATAAAACAAAGGTGACAAAAGAAAATTGTTTACTCTAACCACTATGAACCCTGACTAACAATCTTTTCGGTTGCATGCCTTGTGTTTGTTATAATGTTCATCCTTTCTACAACTAGTTTTTTTTTCATTTTACCTTTTCTCAATGGTGATGGTCCATCTACACCCTTGCCTTTCTTGGTTGTTTTAATAGCAACAGTCTTGTGTTTTTTGGCAAGATGTTTTTCATTAGTAAGGTCTTCCTTCTCTTCATCAAACTCGTCATCAATATGCTCCATTTCACCTTCACTAAATGAGCCATCTGTTTTGGTAGTATCAATATTTTTTTCCCATTCCAAGACCCCAAATTCAATTATATTCTAATGGCGGGGTCCAAATTCTTTAAAATGTACCAAAATATTGTCACAATGTCACCCTTTTCTATCTTTTTTACCTAGTCCTTTTTACAATGTAAAGACACATTTATGGATGATTATGATGGAATTTAGAATTGTAATGGTTTAAAATATAGTCCTTTTGAATTTTTTTGATAACTTTTGATTCAATATTTTTTATGGGGATCAAAATATAAGATAAAAAAGACTATAGTAAGGACTAGGCCCTTTTTGTCCTGTGTGGTACACCTTAAAAGATTTTCACCCACCAACCTTTTGAACCATTGGTGATTTAACATGTGGTTAGAGGGGTGAAGGGTTTTTCTTTGGAGTTGAAACATCAACAAGTTCATTGCCTTAAGCTACAACCTTGGTAGGTACATGGAAGTTGCCAATACTTAAATTGGTCCATCCTGGTTGGTAATTGCTATAGATGGACATCTTAAAAGAAAAGGATGTGCATTTAAATCCATGGAAATCATATTTTGGTCTAGTGGTCAATGGAAGACCTACATAGAAGCCAAAACATTACCACTAATCAAAATGTGATACATACATTCATAATCAACTAATCCTAAATCTACCATGTGTAGGTTAAATTTGCCATTTGCCACTTGTAAAATATGAATAAACTTTCAAAATATGGTGGGCAAAATTTGTCACCAAAATGTTTTTTAGCAAAAATTGTAAATAAAATTTGCCATTTGCCATTTGTAAAATATCTAAGTAAAATTTACCATTTGCTACTTGCAAAATCTAAAGAAAAGTTTCCAAAATATAGTGGGTAGAATCTATAACCAAAATTTTGCTTAGCAAAATTTACAAGTAAAATTTTCCATTTGCCATTTGCAAAATTTGTAAGCAAAATTTTGCTTGGCAAAATCTATAAGTAAAATCTACCATCTACCACCTACCACTTGCAAAATCTAACTTGAGACTTTTAACATGTTTCAACATCCATAACTTTAACATAACAAGATGGACTTTAGAATTTCTATGCTAATGGATTGTAGAGTTGCATATGCAATGGACTTTATAAGTTTTGTAATGGATAGTTATGGACTACACCAAAATGGCTATGGATTTTCTAGAAACTTCTTATGGACTTTGAAACTTATAATGTTGTTGATATGGACTTCAGAATTGATGTTATGGACTTCTATGGACATTGCAAGAATAGAAATCAATGCAATGGAAAATGGTCAAATATGAGGACTTAAAAGATACTATTATGAACTTCCATGGATACAACAAATAGATAGATAGTCCATAATAGTATCTACAATCTTAGGGACTACACATGTAGTGTAAACATCATAAAAGAAATGGAAGATTATAAACTTTAAACTAGTCCAAGGTAGATAAACGTTCATAGATCTATTGACTACTAAGGGCTTTGCACATGCTTTGGTGGACTTCTATGGATGTTGTAAGTTAATAGTAAGGATTTAAATGAGCTAATGAAAACACATAGGCCACGTTATGCACATTTACAATAAATTGGACAATTGTGGGAAATAGTCCAACCAAACCTACAAAATCTAGGGCCTCAAAAGGACAAAATAGGATGATGAATTCATAGGAATGATCACAACTTTAAAATTGAGGGTGGTTAGGTGTTATGCATTGCAAGATGTGGATTTCAAAATGTCTTTTAACTTCACACTTTACCAGAAAATGTCAATAATGAACACAAAGTATGAAAGTTGTACCTTGTAATGGAAATTTGCACTTGGGTGGGAAGCTCTTTGATCTTGAATTAGGTTTGAAGTTCAAAATTGGAAAAGTCCTAGGTTTTTGGATTTTTGTAGAACTCCACCAACTTTCATGCATCTCCTCCTCACACCTTGGCTTGATGCATTTTTTTGAAGTGCTAAAGTGCGCAACAACACACCAAAATGATAGAAGTGCTTACATAAAGCTAATTGTCACACCCACATAGGTGCAAACCCAAGCCCATAAAATGGACATCATTCAACCATTAACCAATCTTGAAACCCTACATCATTATTTGAAACTAGATTAAAAGGCAATGCAACCATAACACTTCGATGCATTACACCTTTTTCAAACTTAAAAAACAAAAGCTTTGTAGCATCAAGATTTCGTTTGTAAACAATAAGTTTTTGTTTTGTGACAAATAACCTATTATTCAATTGTTCAGTATCCTTGCATACATGCTCAAATTCCACTATCCCTTCATCTGCAAGAGTTTGAAAGGCTTCAACAAGTGTTTGTTTGAACTTTGCCTTTTTCTACTAACTAGTGGCAGCTTTGCTCTCACTTGACAAATTGTCCAACATCAAAACCAATTCCAAAAGCTTTTTTGTATGAGCCTTTCAGGTTATTAACATGGTCTTCCATGAAACATTGGGCTTTCATATTCATCATCCTAATATCTTTTTTTGTTTGCAGGCTTAAAACATCATGTTCTTCAAGCTCAAATGCTAATGTCTTTACAAACTCCAAATTATTTATAACCTTTGCAAACATTACATCCATGCAATTTTTTCTTGGACATTATTCTCTTCCTTCAATTTTTATCTTTGTGAATGCATTGTCATCACCACTTTTGAAATCCACAAACCCTTTTTGTTTCCTCTATTGCTCTTGGTTCATCCATTTTTCATACATGACCTAGTTCATTTTATTGCCCTTAACAATCTCCATCACCACCCCTCTTGCAAAACCCAATGCCATTAACCTTGTAATAGGAACAACATGCCTTTGATAAACAAACATCCACAACCTTTCAACTTTAGCTATTAAGACAAAATTTTCACTAAAAATATAACTATGGCCAATTTTATTTTGAATGGGTTCAAAAACTTACAAACCTCTTCTATAGTTATGTCTCTAGGAACCTTAATTCATTGAATGGCGCACAAAGACCATAGATATCTACAAAATCCTTATGTGTGAATGGACCGCCATTGCCTACCTCCGGAGGTTCAACGTGCAAAGGGACCATAAAATTAGGAGGTTTTGAAATCTTGCCCTACAAACTACCGGACTCTTACTCTACCTTCACTTTCTTACATAACTCAAATTTATTAGAAGTTTTCTTGAGAGTACTAGATGGTGTAGGTTGTGCCATTGTCACCACGCAATTAGATCCTCTCACACTCAAAGAACAATCATGAAATGTAAATAGTTACAGAGTAGTCATGAGCTGTGCATGGCAAGTCCTTGAATTAGCAAGTCAAAAAAGTAGATTGTAAAGTTGTTTCCTTGGTGAAAGAAACAAAATGTACAACTTTCAAAAGTCCTGCCTTTATTGTTGTCACATGTAGGTGTGTAGGGTCTACATAAGAAATAATCCAATTGTTTAGATTCATGGCTTAATGCATAGCCTGCCTGAAATTTTACAAAAGGGACTTTGATTTGTTGATTTTGGTCCACTTTAAGATACAACCACCCATAATCACATTATAGTTGCATAAGGTATATATGCTACCTAGTAGTTACACATACATACTATTTAATAGTACGTATATGCCTATACTTATATACCTACATCCTACCTACCTACCTATTTATTTATTATTTACCTACTTAACTACTACCTACCTACTTATTCACTAGGTATAAACACCCTATGTACATAGCTATTTATGCAAATAATACCCATGCTATGGTTCCTTGCAGTTTGATCCCACACAAGGTTAGGGAGTCCACTTGAGCAATTGCTTTCAACTTTCGTTTTTCGAAACGTGCCCTCCTAGGCAAACAACACTAAGTAAACCAAGCCAACTCATATTACGCACGAATGGTGGATAATCATATTTTTTAGAGGTATTAAGTACAACTCCATAGATAAGCAAAATGATGGTTGCATTAATAAGAAAGATCTTTAGGAAAGGCGCTAAAAAATCATGTTCAAACATTTCTTCAAACCTCTTTTCTATGTTTTTTAATCAAATTTTCCATGGTGCACTAAGTTAACTATAGAAGTATGCATACACTCTAGGAACACTTCAGGGTAAACACCCATCCAAATAATTCCAAGAATAAAAGGTAAAAATATTATAACTTCTCTTCTATTTAAATCAGAAATTTTTTGGAAGAATTTAGGTTTGAAATTAAGTACCTACATACATATATATACTTGCATACCCACTTCCTACCTAATGGGCTATTTAATTATAACTAATTATTTTAAAATGTTATTTAAATAGGTACCTAGTAAGAACTTATGCTATTTAATAGGTAGGTTATGTAATATTATGTGCTAAGGAAAAGTTGCAACTAGGTTACAACTATGTGACTAGGGTGCAACTAAAATTTTATCCCATATTGTTTGTCTTCCTTTTAAAGTTTGCAAATTATATAAGTAGGTTGGTTTGGTGTAATAAACACATTCAATGTTTTTCAATTACCATATGGGAGGAAATAATCACATAGGTTCCACCCAAAAGGTTAAATTAAAAATAAAATACAATTTTGTTGTAAAAGTTTTAGAACTAAACTTAAGTACCTACCTACCTAGGCTAAACCTATGGCTAGGTGGCCTAGGCTTAACCTAGGTGCCACATGTTGAGAATTCAAGCTCAACTAGTTAGGTTTCATTAGTTATTGGAGTAGGAAAGTAACTAGGTTACTTTCTCAAGGTTAAATTACTTTCGTTACTTATTTTAGTTTGGTTATTTGTGGTTTG
>Ga0116229_10015471_pt1 | contig 10391 bp, 9 predicted proteins | sample S1TSphgellanicum_3_FD_87313 | JGI IMG/M metagenome (GOLD analysis project Ga0116229, IMG submission 87313) | Host-associated microbial communities from peat moss isolated from Minnesota, USA - S1T2_Fc - Sphagnum magellanicum MG | ecosystem: Host-associated > Plants > Peat moss > Unclassified...
CATTCACAAAGTGGGGGGCTTCTGTTGCCCGGTGCCCCCCGAACCGCGCTTAGCAGCCGTTAGGCTGCGACAGCGAGTGCTACGTTATCGTTGGCACTTGTGGATCGGCCCGATAACGGCGGAACCATGCCGAGCGAAAGAAGTACCTTTACCACGCACGTCGAAGCTGGATCGCCCCCGTTGGAAAATGGTGGAGGCGCCGGGCACTGCCCCCGGGTCCGTAACGCTTATTCTATACGCCGTTTATCGCCATAGTCTGTTACCAGACAAAAACAATATAAGCAGGAGTGCAGCAGTGCGCAACAGGCGTTCGTTAAGCTTTACGCTTATCCTTCCTCGCTGCGCGGCTCGGGGGTGTACATATCTCATCCGCTATCGCAATCGATAAGCCATTCAGCCATTTCCTTTCCCTCCCCCTTGTGGGGAGGGTGGCGCGGAGCGCCGGGTGGGGGGATGTTGCCGCTAGGGTTGACGCGCCGGACTGGACCTGCACGAACCGCGGCTGCGGCACCACCCCACCCGTCGCTGGCGCGCCACCCTCCCCATCAAGGGGAGGGAAAGAGGCGTTTCCGACACTCAACAAAGGCTCATCCCCTAACGCCGCGCAGGGAGGAATGAGGGGATAGGCAGGCAGTCACCGTGCTTGCGACCGCCGGCCAATCGCATCCGCAAGTTCCTGAACGAGCACCGTCAATCGCTCCGGCACCGGCGACTCGGTTGCACCGCCGCTCCGTTGCTGCAGTAATTTATTCAGTCGCCTGATGTCATCCACCATAGCGGACGCATCGTCATGGTCGCGTATATAGGCGGCGATCTCGGCATGCCGGCTTGGCGACAGAGCGCCATCGACAAAGGCGTGGAGATCATCCTTGGTTACGATATCTGGCACGATCGATGCTGCCCGCTTTTGTGTCATGGCGGTCCGACTATGGTTCCTTCCCTGGCCGATTTGACGATATCGGCCCTGCATATTCCGACCAACGTTTGAAATCGCCGAACCGCGCAGCACTGGGCCGCAGGACTCCAAGATTAGACCAACCGACAGCCTATCGTCCCGTCGTATCTGAATCATGAATCGGTCAGAGGGGAAAAACATCGGATGCGCCATTAACCCTGTCGGACCCGGCGTCGCGTGAGCTTCGGCGCCTCGGATGCGGGTGATTGCCCGGATCTTTCCTCGGCTATTGCCTTGATGAGGTCCAGCACACAGCGCTGCTGAACCGACCCGAGCCGATTGAAGTCGCGGAGGAGGTCGACCGTCATGCGGTTCTGCACCGTCGGTCCCACCGATACGGCTTCGTCTTGCGTCTCGCCCGGCGTGGCGCCGAGATCGGGGGGCATATCCTCAAAAAAATAGGCAATCGGAGTCATCAGGATATGGGCGAGGTCAAACAGCCGACTCGCACTGACCCGGTTAGCGCCACTCTCATATTTCTGAAGCTGCTGGAAGCTTACCCCCAGTTGGGCTGCAACCACTTCCTGACTCCGGCCAAGCAGGATCCGCCGCATCCGCGCGCGGCTCCCAACATGAACATCGACCGGGTCGGGAACACCGCGCCGGCGCCAATCAGATTCGTCGGATTCCATTGTCGATCTTGCACCGCCTCGTCCAAAACTTACATCTATTGTTTCACCGGATCCCTTTGAAGGCAAAGGATTTGCTGTGCGTCGTGCCAAGCGGCTCTGCATGGGTTCTCTCTCTCGCTCCCTTGAGGTAAGGTGCCGATTAAATCCAATCTGGAGACTCGGTCGGGCTTTCGACAGGAACGGCGGCACAAGCGAATGGTTCCCATCCTGCGGTTTCATCTCAAGATCCTTATCTTCACGTCGTTTGTGGCGACGGTTTGAAGGGGATACGCAAGATCTGCCGAGGAACCCTTCTTTCGTGACCATTCGTGAGATGTGCCGCCCCGTTTTGCTCCTGTTGGGAAGCGTTGCTTGCCTGGCAGCGAGCGATGCGGCGGTTGCGCAGGCGGATGGCGCCGCCTCGGCGGAGCGCGGCGCCTATCTCGCCACCGCCGCCGGCTGCGGCATGTGCCACACTGATACAGCGCATCATGGCGCCTGGCTTGCCGGCGGCCGCGCGATCGTCACACCGTTCGGCACATTCTATACTCCCAACATTTCGCCTGACCCACGCTATGGCATCGGCACCTGGTCCGATCGCGATTTCCTGCGGGCGCTGCGCAGCGGCGTTGCGCCTGACGGCAGCAATTATTATCCGGTTTTCCCCTATACCTCGTTCGCGGGCATGTCAGACCGCGACATTCTGGATATACGCGCCTATCTCCTCGCACAGCCCGCCATGCCGGTTATGAACCGTCCACATGACCTGAAATTTCCCTATTACATTCGATGGCTGATGACGCCGTGGAAGATTTTGTATTTCCGGCAGGGTGTGCTGACGATTGATCCGTCGCATTCTGAAGAATGGAATCGGGGGGCCTATCTTGTGCGGGCGGTGGCGCATTGCACCGAATGCCATACGCCGCGCAATGAAGTCGGCGCCCTGATCAAGAAGCGGCGCTATGGCGGCGTCCCCGCAACGCCCGGCGAACGGGCCGTCCCGGATATAACATCAGACGCCGCGGCGCTGGGGAGCTGGCGAATCGATGATATCGCGTCATTACTGAAAGACGGTATCACGCCCAATGGCGACGTGGTGCGCGGCCCGATGGCTGAAATCGTAAACGGCACGGCGGCGCTCAGCGATGCTGATCGCCATGCCATCGCCGTCTACATCAAGTCGCTGCCGCCGGTCCCGCCGGTTCAGGGGACGCCGTAGGACCATTCCCTCCCCTTGATGGGGAGGGTGGCGCGTCAGCGACGGGTGGGGTGGTGCCGCAGCCGCTGTTCGCGGAGATCCAGTTTGGCGCCTCAACCCTAGCGGCAACATCCCCCCACCCGGCGCTCCGCGCCACCCTCCCCACGAAGGGGGAGGGAATGGGCATTGCTGTCAGATTCCGTCGACGCTCGCTGTAAATATATAGCCGGTGCCTCTGACCGTTTTGATCAGGCTGGGGTTTTGCGGATCGTCGAGCAGCTTGCGCCGCAACCGGCCGACTTGAACATCGATCGTCCGATCGAACGGCCCGGCCTCACGATTACGGGCGAGGTCGAGCAGCCGGTCACGCGTCAGCACATGATTCGGATTCGTCACGAAGGCGGACAGGAGATCAAATTCCCCCGTCGTCAAGCGCACCTGCTCACCGGACGGATCGGTCAATTCACGCGCCGACAGATCAAGGCGCCAGCCATTGAATTGGGCGACCGACGCGCTCTCGGTCGGCTTGGCGGCCGGCGGCGCGATGCGGCTGGAGGCGCGGCGCAACACGCTCTTCACGCGGGCGAGCAACTCCCGGAGATGGAACGGCTTCGGCAGATAATCGTCCGCGCCCATTTCGAGGCCGATGATCCGATCGACCGTTTCCGCGCGCCCGGTCAAAATGATGATGCCAATTTGCGACTCGGCACGAAGCTGACGTGCCAATGATAAGCCGTCTTCCCCAGGTAGCATCAGGTCGAGCAACACCAGATCGATGTTCTCACGCTGGATAATCCGGCGCATGCTTTCGCCGTCTTTGGCAGCGCTGACCTCGAATCCCTCGTCCGAGAGGTACCCTTGTACCATGTCGCAGATATCCTGATTATCATCGACGATCAGGATATGCTCGATTCCTGTCATGCTTGCCGCAGACCCTCGCATGTCGCTTGGTTATTCTCAAAACCGTCGATCGGTTAGCCATGGCGCCCGCGCGCCATGGCTAACCGATCTTGGCCTAGCATGACACGAAGTGCTGCAAGATGAAATGCTTCGATCCGCAATAAGGGACATGGGGCGCTCAAACCGGACATTTCCGCGACAAGACCGGTCAGCGCGCGGATATGATTAACATTTTAGATAAAATTAAGTCCAAATAACCCAAAAATCGTCAAGCACTGATTTCAAGTTCTAAGTAAAACTGCTTGTCATACTCTGATGATGCGTCGTTAATTCAAGAATTGCGTTATGACTTCTTTCGGGGAGGCAGTTATGTGGTTCGGCCGAATCGCCTTATATCCGTGCGGTGATATTACCCTTATCACTGTGGGGTGTGTTCTCGTTGTGATCGCCGGGCTACGCCTGCGCGGTGTACTCAGCGGTGGATTGTTCCAGCTGCAGCGCGGTGAAATGGTGCGGATCGCGATGCGCGAAGCGCCGCGCCTCTACGGCATGCAGGTCTGCCTGACCTGTCTTACTGTTGCCTGTGGCATTTTCCTGATCACCAAGGGAAGCGGTATAACGCCGTTGTAAAACCGACAAAGGACCCGCCCGACGCATCGCGGGGACGATCGGTGCTTGCTGCCGTTAGACAAGGCGTTCTACGAAGGGCGACGGCCTGCTCGTAACGCGCGCCTGATTAAAACGGAGCAGCCAATGACCGACATGAGCGAAGGCGGGATCTTCGAACGCTTAAGCGCTGGGACGATGCGTGATCCGTTTGCCGTGCTCGGTATGCATGAAACCCCGAACGGCCTGGTCGTCCGCAGTTTTATTCCTTGGGCCCATCATGTCGATTTGCTGGATCGGGCGACCGGCGAAACCGTGGGACCGCTGCGCAAAATCCATGCGGCCGGGCTGTTCGTGGGGCCCGCCAGCCGCAGCGAGCGCTTTGCCTACCGGCTCCGGGTCGAGGGCGATGCCGGCATTTTCGAGATCGATGATCCTTACAGTTTCGGACCGGTCCTCGGCGAACTCGATATTTATTTGCTCGCCGAAGGCAGCCACGTCCGGTCATACCAAAAACTGGGCGCGCACCCCTTGGTGCTGGACGGGGTTGAGGGAATCGGGTTTGCCGTCTGGGCGCCGACCGCGACCAGTGTCAGTGTGGTCGGCGCGTTCAATGACTGGGATGAACGCCGCCATCCGATGCGGCTGCACCCGTCTTGCGGCGTCTGGGATTTGTTTTTGCCGGGTGTCCAGCCAGGGCAGGCTTATAAGTTCGCAATACGCGGTCCGCAGGGCGAGCGTCTGCCGCTGAAAGCCGACCCTTACGCCGATCAGATGGAGCTAAGACCCGCAACGGCCTCGATCATTGCCGCGCCCGCTCGGCATGTGTGGGCCGATGAGGGCTGGATGGCGGAACGCTGGCGCCGCAATTCGCGCGACGCGCCGATGTCGATTTATGAGGTGCATCTTGGCTCGTGGCGCCGCCGACCAGAGGAGGGTGATCGGTTTCTGACCTATCGCGAACTGGCTGAAGAGCTGGTGCCCTATGTTGTCGATCTGGGCTTCACCCATCTCGAAGTCATGCCGATCAGCGAGTTCCCGTTTGATGGCTCTTGGGGCTATCAGCCGGTCGGTCTGTTCGCGCCGACCAGCCGGTTCGGCACGCCGGATGATTTTCGCTTCTTCGTGGATGCCTGCCACAAAGCGGGGCTGGCGCTCTGGATCGATTGGGTCCCCGGCCATTTCCCGAATGATCCGCACGGGCTGGCGCAGTTCGATGGGACCCACCTGTACGACCATGCCGATCCGCGCCAGGGGTTCCATAAGGACTGGAACACGCTGATCTTCAACTATGGCCGCCGCGAGGTGACCAACTACCTGATTTCAAACGCGCTGTCCTGGCTCGACAGATTTCATATCGATGGGCTTCGGGTCGATGCGGTGGCGTCGATGCTCTATCTCGATTACAGCCGGGCCGCCAATGAATGGGTCCCGAACAAGTTTGGCGGCCGCGAGAATCTCGAAGCGATCGATTTCATGCGGCGCATGAATGAGCTGGTGTTCCAGGAAGCCCCCGGCGCCACCACGGCCGCGGAAGAATCGACGGCTTGGCCGGGCGTATCATCGCCGACATATCTTGGCGGTCTCGGATTCGGCTTCAAATGGAACATGGGCTGGATGCACGATACGCTGCGCTATATGGCGGTCGATCCGGTGCATCGCAAATATCACCATAATGATATGACGTTCGGCCTGCTCTATGGCTTCTCGGAGAATTTCATCCTGCCGCTCAGCCATGACGAGGTAGTGCATGGCAAGGGTTCGATCCTGGCCCGGATGCCAGGCGATCACTGGCAGCGTTTTGCCAATCTCCGCGCCTATTACGGCTTCATGTGGACCCATCCGGGTAAGAAGCTTTTGTTCATGGGCTGTGAGTTCGCCCAGGAGCGCGAATGGAATCATGATTACAGCCTGGATTGGCATCTGCTCGCCGAGCCGGCGCATCGTGGCGTGCAGGCGCTGATTCGCGATCTCAATCACCTCTATCGAACGGAACCATCTTTGTATTTGCTGGACGCCGTGCCGGATGGGTTCGCCTGGATCGACTCGACCGACAGCGAGCAAAGTTGCCTTAGCTATTTGAGGCGCGGCAACGATCCCAGGGATCTCGCGGTGATTATCTGCAATTTCACCCCGGTCCCGCGCTATGACTACCGAATCGGCGTGCCGTTCCGCGGCAAATATATTGAGCGGATCAATACCGATGCTGAGATCTATGGCGGCAGCGGCCTTGGCAATTGGGGGCAGGTCGAAACCGACGATACGCCCTGGCACGGCCACCATCAGTCGCTGAAATTACTGCTGCCGCCGCTCTCGACCACGGTCTTTATCTACGATAAAGCCTCGTAACATCCGTTTAGGAGTTCGACGATGAAACGCAGCCTGATGATAGCGGCCGGCCTGCTGCTGTGTGCCGCGCCGATCGCGCGCGCGGATGACGAGATCGGCAGCTTTCGCAATGACTGGACCGGCAATAGCATCGTGATCGAGGCCATTCCGGATCCCAAGGTGCAAGGCATTACCTGCCATCTCGCCCATTTCGACCGCTCGGTGATCGACCGGCTGGCGAAGGGTAATTGGTTCGAGGATCCGTCCAACTCCTCAATCGCCTGCCGCCAAACCGGCCCGATCGTGGTCGGCGCGATCGATGTCAGCAAGGCAGGTGAGGAGGTGTTTTCCGAACGCGCCAGCCTCGTCTTCAAATCGATCGCGATCCGGCGCATCTATGACCGCAAAAACGACACGCTGGTCTATGTCGCCTATGCGCGCCAGGTAAAGGACGCCAGCGCCAAAATGAGCCTGACCACCGTGGCGCTCGGCCCGGCTCAGGCGACCTGGACGGGTAAGAAGCCTTAGGGCGATATGAAACGAATCTCTTTCCCTCCCCTTTATGGGGAGGGTGGCGCGCAGCGACGGGTGGGGTTGGTGCCGTAGATGCCTTTGGTGCAGAACCAGTCTGGTACTTTCACCCAAGCGGCGCCATTCCCCCACCCGTCGCTCCGCGCCACCCTCCCCACGAAGGGGGAGGGAAAGGGAACCAGGCGACTCCCGTGACTGATTCCGTCGACATCGTCGTCGCTGGGGCGGGTGTGGTTGGGCTCGCGATTGCTCGTGCTCTGGCGCTGAGCGGGCGCGAGGTCGTTGTGTTGGAAGCAGCTACGGCGATCGGTACGGGGATTTCGTCCCGGAACAGCGAAGTCGTGCATGCTGGGATCTACTACCCGGCCGGCAGTCTCAAGGCGCGGCTCTGTGTCGAAGGCCGGCAGCAGCTTTATGACTATTGCGACGCACGCGGCATCGCGGCGCCGCGGATCGGTAAGCTGATCGTTGCGACCAGTATGGCTGAACGGGCGCAGCTGGAGTCGATCCAGGCGCGCGCCGAACAGAATGGCGTCCGATCGCTGCGCTGGCTCGACGCTGGCGAGGCGCAGCGTCTGGAGCCGGCGCTGTCCTGTGTCGCGGCGCTGCACTCGCCGGAAACCGGAATCGTCGACAGCCATGGGCTGATGCTTGCCTATCGCGGCGATGCCGAGGCTGCGGGTGCCGCGATTGCCTTCAACGCGCCGGTGCTCGGCGGGCAACAGGCGGCGGCCGGCTGGGTTTTGCAGATCGGCGGTTCCGAGCCGCAGGAACTCGCCTGTCGATGGTTCATCAACGCCGCTGGTCTGGACGCTGTCGCATTGGCCCGAAAACTGGTGCCGCAGGCGCCGTCGCCCCCGGCGTTTCTTTGCAAGGGGTCGTATTTCACGCTCGCGGCACGCGCGCCGTTTCGGCACCTGATCTATCCGATTCCGCAGCGCGGCGGGCTTGGCGTGCATCTGACGCTGGATCTGGCCGGGCAGGCGCGATTCGGCCCCGACACGGAATGGATCGACCGGATCGATTATGCTGTCGATCCGGTCCGTGGAACCGGTTTTTATGAAGCGATCCGACGCTATTGGCCCGATCTCCCGGATGATGCGTTGCAGCCCGGCTATAGCGGCATTCGGCCCAAAATCGTAGGACCAGATCAGCCGGATGCCGATTTTCGACTCGACGGCCCGCATGCGCATGGGGTGCGGGGTTTGATCAACCTGTTCGGGATCGAGAGTCCGGGCCTGACCGCATCGCTTGCCATTGGAGCAAGAGTGTCTGCCATGGTCGATGAGTATGGTTGATTTTTGCCGATAAATCCGTCGCGATCCTCCTGTCGATGGTCGCTTATTGCCGCGCTGCACGTTAGTCTGAAGGAATGATTAATATCCATCATCCTGTCTAAATTTCATGTCGACACAAGATGAGCTGATGGTGCGGCAGCGCTGGTGGCGATGGCTGCTGGTGTTCCTGATTGCCGCGGGCGGGATCATGTTCCAAAGCCTGGGCCTTGTCGGCCTGCGCCCGGTCGGTGACGCGGCGGTCAATCTCGCTGTCGCCGACGATCTGGCGGTCACGGGCCGGCTGACCGATGGGATTCGCTCTGGGATCGGCGATCCGGTCCAGCGGCCGGCCGGCATGCGGGTCTGGCCGCTATACCCGAGCGTACTCGCTGCGGTCATTCTGATCGATCGCGACCTCGCGGATACGGCGTCCTGCATTGCCGCGCATCCGGGCGACGGCCAGGCGCTTTGCCCCGACGGGCTGGGACGTCTCGTGCTTGTCCAATGTCTTCTGGCGATCGTGACGCTGATGCTGCTGTGGCGCACGGTGTTGGTCGCGACCTCGTCCCGCTCGGCCGCCCTCGTCGCCTTGCTGTTTGCCGCCTATGTCTGTCCGACCTTTGCGGCCAAGGCCCATCAGGTTACCGATGCGGTGATCGCGGCGCCGCTGATGGTGCTGCTGATGCTGTCGCTGATCGAGGCGATGCGACGGCATAGTCTCGTATGGTCGGTGACCGGGGGTATCGCGCTCGGGCTTTTGATGCTGGATGATTGGAGCTATCTCGGCCTGACGCTGTTGCTCCTCATCGCCGGCAGCGGGGTCATGCTGCGGACCGCGTCGCGACCCTCCGTGATGCGCTGGATCGGTGAGATTTGGCTGGTGACGGCGCTATTCGGCATCATCGCCTGCTCGCCCTGGCTCGGCCGCAATCTCGTTCTGTTCAACACGCCGATGATCGCCCAGCATTATGACGGGCGCGCTCTGGTCGAGCGCGTGCTCTATGATGATATCTACAGCACGGGCCGTGTATCGGGCGATGCCGACGAGATGTTCGAGCGGAGCGTTGCTTATCGCGGGCTGTGGTTTCAGCCCTTTTACCTTATCCGCTTCGAGATACTCCCTCATGCATTGGCATATCTGGCGACCAGTGCGCTGCTGATCTGGCGCAGCCTCCGATCGATCGGCGGGCTCGACCTGATCAGCTTTCCCTGTTTTGCCTGGATGGTCTGGCGCGCGACGCGGCGCGGCCATTTGCGGATCTTGATGCTGGCGGCACCGCCGCTGGCGCCGATCATTTTTCAGGCCTTGGTTTCGACGGCGCCCTCGTCTGCTGCTATCGGGCTATTGCCGGTGCTCGCCTGTGCGGTCGGGGCCGCGCTGATCACGTCGCTGGCGACGGGCCGGGCGGCGCTGCGCCGGCTTCTCCCGTCCCTCCGGCTCCCGCGCGAGGTCCGGCAATGGTTTGGAACGATCCAGCAGGCGTTAGCCTCGTTTGATTCCGTCGCGTTATGGGCGCTGGTGAAAGGACGGATCGACGGGATGCGATAGGTCGAGCACCGAACCTTCTTGGTTCGGCAGCGTTCGACTAACGAACAATCCCCGGATCCGGTCGCTATGAATTCATCCAGTCCCGCGTTGACGGCCGCTACGGTCGCGGTGGTTTCGTCCACGGCGACCGACGATGCGGATCTTCGGGCAGAACAGCGGCTGCGCAGCGTCAGCACGATCGCCATCCTATGTCTGCTCGTGCTGGGCGGATTCTATACCCTCTATTTCGCCCGCGACGTCTTCATGCCGGTGGTGATGGCAGGCATCCTCAAATTACTGCTCAATCCCGGCGTGCGCGGCCTGTCGGGGGTCGGCATCCCCTATTCGGTCGGGTCCGCCATCATGGTGACGGTGTTTCTGATCGTGATCGGCTCGATCTGCTTTGTGTTGGCGGCCCCGGCGAGTGAATGGATGTCGCGCATGCCGCAATGGCTGC
>Ga0116229_10015473_pt1 | contig 10391 bp, 9 predicted proteins | sample S1TSphgellanicum_3_FD_87313 | JGI IMG/M metagenome (GOLD analysis project Ga0116229, IMG submission 87313) | Host-associated microbial communities from peat moss isolated from Minnesota, USA - S1T2_Fc - Sphagnum magellanicum MG | ecosystem: Host-associated > Plants > Peat moss > Unclassified...
GATGGAAGTCCCATTCCTCGACGCAGGCTCTTCTCTGCCTCTGCCCCTGCCTCTGCCCCTGCCTCTGCCTCTTGCTCAGGCTCTGTGACTCTTGCTCAGGCTCAGGCTCAGGCTCAGGCTCAGGCTCAGGCTCAGGCTCTGGCCAGGCGCAGGCTCAAGCTCAAGCTCAAGCGCAGCTCAGGCCAGATAGATAAACCGCACCACGCACAGCACGGCCAGCACATACACCAGCCAGTCGCTGCGCCGCGCCTGGCCCCGCACCAGCTTCAACGCCGCATGGCTGGTGATGCCGAAGGCTAGACCATTCGCGATGGAATAGGTCAACGGAATCATGATCACGGTCAGAAACGCGGGAATCGCCGCCCCGGGGTCGACCCAGTCCACTTCGGCGAGCGCTCCCATCATGAGAGCACCGACCAGGATCAATGCCGGGGCGGTGGCGGCCGTCGGTATCGCCTGAACCAGCGGCGCAAAGAACAGGGTGCCGAAGAACAGTATGCCGACGACGATGCTGGTGAGCCCCGTGCGTCCGCCGACCGCGACTCCCGAGGCGCTCTCGATGTAGCTGGTGACCGGGCTGGTGCCCACCGTCGCGCCCACCAACATGGCCGCGGAATCGGCGAGCAGAATGCGATTCAGCCGCGGTATCGACCCGTCCTCGGCTGTGAGCCCAGCCCTCTTGGTCACCGCCACCAGCGTCCCTACGTTGTCGAACAGGTCGACGAACAAAAACACGAACACGATCTCTAGCAGCGAGATGCCGATTCCGCCCTTCAAGCTCAAGGCCGCCCGTATGTCGAGTTTGAACGCAGTCGCCGACAAATCGCGCAAGGTATAGGCGCCCGGCGTGAAATGCGCCAGGCCGGACACCCAGGCGATGGCGGCGGTGAACACGATGCCGATCAGCATCGCCCCTCGCACTCCGCGCGCCTGCAAGGCGGCGATCACGAACAAACCCAGCATGGAGATCGCCGCCGTGGGCGTCGTGAGGCTGCCGAGTCCCACCATGGTTCCTGTCTTGGCGACGATGACGCCGGCGTCGGCCAATCCGATGAACGCGATAAACAGCCCAACGCCGCCGCCCACGGCCGAAAACAACGAGCGCGGCACGGCCTTGATGATCAGCTGCCGCACACCGGAAACGGTCAGCAGCAAAAACGCGGCGCCCGACAAGAACACACAGCCGAGCGCGGTCTGCCATGGCAGGCCCATGCCCTTCACCACGGTGTACGTGAAATAGGCATTGAGGCCCATGCCGGGCGCCAGCGCGATCGGGTAGTTGGACAGCAGCCCCATGAGAATGCAGCCGAAACCGGCGGCGAGGCACGTCGCTGCGGCAACTGCCGCCACCGGCATACCGGCGTCGCCCAAGATCACGGGATTGACGACGACGATGTAGGCCATCGTCACGAACGTGGTGAGACCCGCCAACACCTCGGTGCGCACCGTGGTGCCATGGCGCGCAAGACCGAAAAATCGTTCCAGTAGTCCGGACATGGCGAGCTACCTCAAGGCGCCGCCGGCGGCGGCCCCAGCCGCCACTGATTCCAATCCTGCACGATCGCGTCGACCAACGGCATGCCGGCGCGCACCAGATTGTCGGCCGAAATGCTCACCGCCCCGGGTAGCGCCCGCTGCGCCTGCATGGAGGCGAGCACGGTTTGCTGCGGATACGGCTGGTCGAAATCCGAACCGCTGCGCAGCACCGCGACTCGCTTCAGGTCCACGAGACCCGCCGTGGCGCCGCGGGTCAAGGCGGCCAACACCGCGTTGTCTTCCTGCTGCGTGGTGCAGTACACGCCCTTGCCGTCGGTGAGCAAGCGGGTCCAATGACGCGCGCGTTCGCTTAAAATGGCGCCCGACCACCATGTGTCGCCCGAGAGCGTGTCGCACTGAATCACGGTGGGCGCTTGATTCGCGGGAGCGGCCGGGTAGTGTCGCCGGTACTCACGCAACTCCTTGCCGTCCTCGAGGACTACGGATCGCGACAGCGCGAGCGCCTTCTGCAGCAGCGCCTCGTCGAGGCGAAACACTTCGGTCCGATAATCGAACGCCGGCACCTGCTCCGGCGTATCCGTGAGGACGCCAAAGTACCCATCCTTCCAACCGGGCGGCATCTCGCGTGCGTCGATTTCATGCGCGATACCCGCGTCGACGACGTAGCGGGCCCAGGCAGCCGATCCGATGGTACCGCGCAGCGGATCGATGCCGGCAATGCCCGCCAAGAGGAAATAGCTCCGATGCAGATCGAACAAACCGCTGAACAGCACGGCCATCACGGATGCCGCCGCGTTGGCATGCCCCATCCCCGTGGTCATCTGACAGACCGCATCGGCGTTGCACTTCACGGCCGGATAGTCGGCGGACAAACCGGGCACGCGAATCTCCTTGGTCGGCTTGAGAGCCTTGATCCAAGGCGCAGCCTCCAAAGAGAATAGATTGATGATCAGCACCTTGACCGGCAGCGGCGCGGCTCCCGGCAAAGGCGCGGCTCCCGGCAAAGGCGCGGCTCCCGGCAAAGGCGCGGCTCCCGGCAAAGGCGCGGCTCCCTGCACGGGCGCAGCTCCCGTCACGGGCGCAGATCCCTCGAGGGGCGCCGCTACCGGCACGGGCGCGTCTCCCGCAACAGGCGCGTTCCCCGCGAGGGCCGCGCGTTCGGCGGCCCGGGCGCCGGCCGGCGCTGCCATGGCGAGCAGCACGGCGCAGGCGCAGCAGGCGCCCAACCGTCGGGCGCGCAGCGGCACCGTTGCCCCACCACGAAGCCCAGCCAACTGCACGTCAGAATTTGGCGCGGAATTGCGCGCCGAAAATACGGGGATCGTTGATGACGCCGGTCAGGTTGTCGAAGTCGATGGCATAAATATCGCGAACTTGGTTGGTGCAATTGCGGCAGTACACGGCCACATCGTACTTGCTTTCCGCCCACGTGTAGCCCAACCGCAGGCCTCCCTGGACGAGCCCTGGGCCGTCGAATTCCTTGGCCTCGTACAGGAAGTAATTGAAGCCGCTGCGGTATGACCAGTCCGTATACGCATACAGCTTGCCACCCACGGTCACGGGAATGTCGTAGCGCAGTGAAACGTCGGCGATCCACTTGGCTGCCTCGGGCAGCGGATTGCCGTCCACCTTGGCGAAATATTCGGGACCGAACGCTCCGGCCACCGTCGTATACGGATTGAGGATGTCGCCCGGGGGAACGCTGCCGCCCACCTCGACCACGAGGCTCGGATCCTCGATCCTGGTGATATTGAGGCTGCCGCTCAAGTTGAAGGTCAGGTTCGGGATCGGGTGCGCTTCAAAATCCAGTTCCGAGCCGTAGCCGATCGTCGTCTGGGCGTTGACCAGCTGCGTCACGTCCGATGCGCCGCCGACGGCGGAGAGTTGCTGATTGCTGACGTCGAAGTAGTAACCATCGAAGGCCAACCGCGCCCGGTGGTCGAAAAGATCCGCCTTGATGCCGGTCTCGTAGGAGATCGTGGTCTCGGAGCGCGTCACCTGGATGCCGATGCCGGCGCCGGGTTCGCCAAGCGTCGGTGCGCGAAAGCCGGTGGCGATCCGCGCATACAGACTCACGTCGGGATCCAGCTTGTAGGTCGCGCTGACGTCCCAGCTCACATTATGAGCGCTCTTGCCCACGGAGTACGGCGCCGTCGTGGCATTGACGGCGGGCGCAATGAGATCGGTGAAGCCCGAGGTCATGGTGCGGTGATCCGCGGTATAGCGCACGCCGGCGGTCGCGGTGAAGGCATCCGTGACCTTGTAATCCAGCGATCCGAAGAGCGCCTCAGCGTCGTTCTTCTGGTTCGTCTCGGTAATGTCCTGCAACGCGAACAGCGGCGCAGTCGTCACGCACTCGCCCTCGCCGCAATAGTCATCGTCGTCGGCGGTGACATCTTCGTAGAACAGGAAAAGGCCGGCCTGCCAATTGAGCGGTCCGGGGTTGCTCGAGACCGCACGAAACTCCTGAGTCCACTGGTCGTGGTGGGGGACGCCGGCGGATGTTTCCACGGTGAACGGGATGACGCCCGGGCCGGCGCCGGACGGAAATACCGTCAAGCATTGGGGGTTGATCGGACTGAAGGTCGCTCCGCATCCGGCACTGATGTCGCCGAGCGCGAGGTAACTCTGTATCGTCTCGTAGCCGGTGATCGACTGCAGCGTGAGATTCGGCAGGTTCCAGATGAGGTGCAGATTCGCGCCTCCGGTCCTGAGCTTCGAGCTGTTCGGTCCGTCGGTGTAAATCTCCGCGGGATTGAAGCCAGCAATCAGCGCGTTGCTCCCCGACTGAATGATGTTGGCGCGGAACAGGGTCGATGAGCCCGTCAGGTCGCGGCCGTGAACATTGAGCAGCGCCGTGAAGTCGTCGGCGGGCTTGAAGAGCAGCTGCGCGCGCGCCGCCCAATCGTTGAAACCGCCGAGCGACGTCTGGTTGACCGGATCGTTGACCCAGTCGTCGCGGTGCTGGCCCTGGACCGAGACGCGCAGCGCCATCCGGTCGTTGACCGGCACGTTGGCGACGCCCTGCACCACACCGGAATTGTAGGTGCCGTCGGAGATCGAAAAGAAGCCGGAAGTTTCGCCGATGACGGGCTTGGCCGACTCCAGCTTGACCACGCCGGCGGGCGAATTTCGTCCGAACAGCGTGCCCTGCGGTCCGCGCAGCACTTCGACGTCGGCCTGGTCGAAAATTGGAAACCCCTTCAAGGCGGGGTTTTCCTGGACGATGTCGTCATACACCAAGCCCACCGGCTGGGATGCAAAATCGTGATAGTCCGAATTGCCGTAGCCGCGGATGTAGAAGCGCGGGAAGGCGCGGCCGTTCGAGGATTCGATCTGCAGGCTGGGCACCCGGAATGCCAGTTGCTTGATGTCATCGCCTGAGTCTCCCAGCACCTGCAGCGGATCGCCGCTCAGCACTGAGATCGACAGCGGCACGTTTTGTGCGTTTTCCTCGCGGCGGGTCGCCGTGACAACGACCTCCGCCAAGGTGTCCGACGAGGTGTCGCTCGCCGTGTCGGCGGTTCGGCCGGCGGTCGGGATCAGCCCGGCCGCGACAACGGCCAGAACGCTCGCACAATACCCCGCCATCCGCGCCGACGAGCGCGCATCGCAGTTTGTTGTTTTCATCCCTCTTTCCTCCGAACGCTGGTGCAAAAACAGGCAGCATGCTCACTCCCCCACGCCGCGCACGCGTTCTCACCGGGATCGTTGCAACCCTCTGGTGACGCGCTACACTTAACACACGTCGTCCTGAGCTGTAAAGAAATCAGCACCGCATGCGACGCTTGAGATCGTTGTAACAATCGTGTTGTTTTTTGGGGAATAGCGGCGTGGTTCTGTCAGCGGGCACAGCCTGGGCACTGATGATCCTGAGCATGATTTGCTGGGGATCGTGGGCCAACACCTTCAAGCTAACCCGCGGCGTTCGCTTCGAATTGTTTTACTGGGATTATGCCGTCGGCTTGACGCTGGGGGCGCTCTTGTTGGCGTGGACCACCGGCGGAGCCTCGTTGGCCAGCGTGCTTGGCGCCAGCCCATCCGCCCTCGCGCAAGCCGCCATCGCCGGCATGGTTTTCAACCTCGCGAACCTGCTGCTGGTGGCGGCCATCGCGATTGCCGGACTCGCCGTGGCGTTTCCGGCGGCGATCGGCACCGCGCTGATCGTCGGCACCGCGCTCACCTTCCTAGTCGATCGTAAGGGAGCGCCGGTCGGTCTGGCGGTGGGGCTTGCCTTCGCGGCGATCGCCCTGGTCTGCTGTGCCGCTGCCTATCGCGCGCAAGCCGCCCATCTCGCACGGGCTGCGCACCTGACGCCCGCCGGTCTCACGCGCAAAGGCGTCATCGTCTGCCTGGTCAGCGGGCTACTGATGGGCAGCTGGGAGCCGTTCGCGGCGGCCTCGCAGAAAATGCCCGGGGGTCTCTCCCCGCTCGAGAGTCTCGCCGTTTTCTGCGTGGCCGTGCTGGTGTCTACCGTGCCGTTTAATATTTATTTCATGCGCCGGCCGCTGCTGGATGTCCCTGTGTCGATGCGCGATTACTTTGCCGGCGGCGTTCGCTGGCACCTTCTCGGCCTGCTGGGCGGCCTGGTCTGGACCGTCGGAACCGCATCGAACCTGGTGGCCGGCAATTCGGTGGGATTCGCGGTGGCTTATGCCATCGGCCAGAGTGCCCCGCTGGTGGCCTCGCTCTGGGGCATAGTCGTGTGGAAGGAATTCGTCGGTGCCGGACCCGCCGCCACGCGCGCGCTCGCCGCCATGTTCGTGTTCTATCTGGCGGCGATCGGCATTCTGTCGCGCGCCACCTGACGCCGCAGCAAACCCCGCATGGCCTCCGTCGCCCGCGCCGCTCCGTACGTGCTCGTCATAGGCAGCGCCAACATCGACGTGTCCGTGACCACGGCGGTGCTGCCGCGGCCCGGAGAGACGGTCATCGGCCATGGGGCCCTCATTACGCTCGGTGGCAAGGGGGCGAATCAGGCAGTAGCGGCCGCCGCCTGCGGCGCGGAAACCCGGTTCGCCGGGCGCATCGGCGCCGATGCATTCGGCCGCATGATTGAGGACGGTCTCGCCGCCCGCCAGGTGCGCTGCGAGGAGCTCAAGGCGATCGCGGGCGCAGCCACGGGTCTCGCCGTGATCGGTGTCGAGGACTCCAGCAGGAATTGCATCATCGTGGTCCCCGGGGCGAATGAACGCCTTTTGCCGGCGGATCTGGCCGCGCTTCGGCCGTTGATCGAGGGCGCAGCGATCGTGGTCCTGCAATGCGAGATCCCGATGGAAACCGTATATCGCACGATCGAGCTGTGCGGCGCGGCCGGGACGCCGGTCATCCTCAATCCAGCCCCGTATCGTGGCTTGAACCTCGCCCACTTCGCGCAACGGATTTCCTACCTGGTGCCGAATGAAACCGAGGCGGCGGAGATCGGCGGTCAGCCGATCGAGACCGTGGAGCAGGCGCAGGCCTCTGCGTCGTCCCTGCAGTCGCGGGGAATCGACTGTGTCATCGTGACCCTGGGGGCGCGGGGTTGCGTGGTCGCCGATCGGCTGGAGGCGCGCCACTATCCCGGGCATGTGGTGGCGGCCATCGACACCACCGGCGCCGGCGACGCGTTCGTCGGCTGCCTGGCGGCCTCGCTTGCGCTCGGGCGGCCGCGCGACGAGTCGGTGCGCCGCGCCCTGCTCTACTCGGCGCTGTCGACGACACGCCGCGGTGCCCAGGCCTCGTATCCGGCGGCCGAGGAATTCGAGCGCGCCTGGAGCACGCAGGCCTGAGGCCAAGACGCGAGCTGCCTGTCGGGGCACCATTGCTTCGGCCAACAGACAGGCTCGAGTCAGTGCGAGGGCAACGACATCAGGTCGACGAACATCCGGCTGAATTTCGGCAGATCCAGATCCAGCTGGGCATGCACCCGCTGCAGATCGACCTTGGGCTTCAGCACCTCGCTCCAGGTCAATGTTTCGCCATAGGCCGGCCCGTGGCTTACGTCGACGTCCATGTACAACGTTTGCTGCCGGGTGATGATGCTGGGATCGAGCCACGCGCACGCCGCCAGCTCATCCCACAGGTAGTAGCGCTCGGCCGAGTACTTCGCGATGTAGCGCGCGGCCGGATTCGGCGATTTGGAAATGTCGTCGAGCATCGCCTGCGTGAACATCGCCTTGATCGACACGTCGACGGTCGTCACGTCGATGCGCGGCCAATGCGCCCGCAACGTGATGCGTGCGGCCTCCGGATCGAACCAGAAATTGAATTCATGCCGCGGGCTGGTGGCGAACTCGGGATCGTCCGTGTGTGGGTTCAAGCTGCCGCCCATGACCACCAGCCCCTGCGCCAGCTCGGCGAAGTGCGGATCGATTGCAATCGCGAGCGCGATGTCGGTGAGCGGCCCGGCGGCATACACCGTCACCTGATGCGGATGGGCACGCACCTGCCGGATCAGAAAGTGAGCCGCGTCCTCGACGATCGGTTTGGTGTGCGGCTCACCCTCCTCGAGAGGCGGGATATCCCAGGGCCCGGGCAGCACCGCCGGCGCAGGCTTCGACGCCGCCGCGTCAACGGCACCACTCGATACGCCGAGCTTCGGCGCCGCCGCGTCAATGGGACCACTCAATGCGAGCTTCTGCCCCCAGGCGCCCAGCCAGGCCACCTGCCCGACCAAGGCGGTCGCGATCCGGGTCTCCTCCTGGGTGCGGACCAGCGGAAATACAGCCCCCAGCGCCACCGGCACGTCGCTGCGCCCGATCAACTCCAACATGCGCAGTGTGTGCCGTGCCTCGTCGTCGCGCCAGGCATTGCCGGTCACCATGGCGATGCCGAGCACCTCGACCTGCGGCGACTGCAACAGCACCAGCATGGCCATCTGATTGGAGCCGCCCGGACCCGAGCCGTCCTGATCGATGACCACCAGCCGTTTTTTCGCCGCCGCGCTGGGGGTCCCCGCGGTGGGAGTGACGCCCACGGCAGGGGTCACGGCCGCCGCCAGCATCGCGCCAGTGGTCGGGGTCACGCCGGCAGCAGGCGTCGCTGCCGCTGCAAGCATCACGCCTGGGGTGGGGGTCACGCCCGCGGCAGGCGTCGCCGCCGCTGCAAGCATTACACCTGTGGTGGGGGTCACCGCCGCAGCAGACGTCACGGCCGCGCCAAGCGTCTCGCCGGCGGCGCAGATCAGCGCGACGGCGGCCATGATCTTGCACAGGACGACGGGCGCGGCGGAACTCATCGGGAAACCTCGGGCGCGGCGGAACTCATCGAGGCAACTTTGCGGACACGGCGGAACTCATGGAACATCGGGGGCAACGCGGAACTCATCGGGAAACCTCGCCGGTTTGCATGTCGGGCGCCGTCACCAGCACTCGGCCATCGACGGAGATCTCCTCGCAATTGTCGCCAGGCCCTCCCCGATCGACGACCAGAAAACGCGAGACCCGGTCGAGCGCTATCAACGAGTGGTGCCAGGTGTTGCGGCGATAGTTCACGCCCTGCGCACCGTTGCTCCAGTACGCGCGCACGCGCTCCGCGATCGGCAGCGGACCGTCCTCGGCGACGACCACCAGATAGGGCCGTGCGTCGAGCGGGAAGAACGCTTGGCTTGCGAGCGGATGGCGTTCGAGCATGCGCACTTGCAGCGGCAGGGGGCGCGGGAGCGCTTCGAATATGCTGATCAGCGGCCGGCCCCCGGCTTGCTGCACATCGACCTCGGCCAGATCGTCGTATCGCCGGCAGGTTCGGTCGTTGATCCAGCGCGATTCGCGAGCCTCGATCTCGATCACCTCGCCGAACGGGGCGAACTCGCGCGCCGTCAGCGGAGACGCTCGCAGTTCCAGGTCGCGCATGATGATTTTCAAGTCAGGTCGGGCGTGCCGAACAGCCTGACCCGGCTCAAGCCGCCATCCGGATGCATGTTCACGCGCACGTGCGAGATCGTGCCGACATTCTCGAGTTCCGCCTCGAAATGATGCAACTGATCGGCGCGCAGCCGCTGCGGCCCGAGCAGCGTGGGCCAATACAGGCAGCGGCTGACGAGGTCCGCATCCTGCGTATCGCGCAGCATGCCGGCCTGGATCGAAATCTCATGCGGGTAGTTGCCCTTGAAGTGAGCGGTGTCGACTTCCACCCGGCGGATGCGGCCGGGATGGCCAAGACGCAGAATCACCCAATCGAAGCCGGGCTCGCGCCGCCGCCGGGTCTCCCAGCCTTCCGCCATGCTGGCGCCACGGCCGGGCAGCAGCAGATTGTTCATGGAACCGTAATGCTCGTCGCTGCACTGAAGCGCGCAGCCGCCGTTCAACGCAGCGGCGAGATCGAGCACGGAATCGCCCGCTTGGGTCCACTCTCGATGCACCGTTCCGTAGCAGCGCAGGCGCGCAACGCCGCCATCCGGATAAATATTCAGCTTGAGGTGGCTCCAGACGCCCTCCGACTCGACGTCGAACCAGTTGTGCTGATCGCCCCGCAGTGGCGAGTGCGGCAGCACTTGGGCCCAAGCCGTGGCGGCGTCCGGTGGGCCGTTCTGAAGGCACCCCTGCACGGAGGCAAACGGCGGGAAGTTGCCGGTAAAGTATCGGGTGTCGATGTCGAGCGCGTCGAGCGTGCAGGGCGCCGCGAGCTGCACCACGCAATAGTCGTGCCCCTGATCGCGTCGCCGGCGCGACTCCCACCCGTCCATCCACTTGCCGTGCTCGTCGTAGACGCCGGCGCGCCATTCCGGTTCGGCGGGATTCAACATCCGTGTCATCGGCGCAAAGAACTCGTCGGTGCAGAAGATCGCGGCAGCGCCTAGCCGCGGATCGGCCATGTTGACGCCGCGGCTGCGTGGGGGGTGGGGCTGATCACCCATGTTTTTGATTCTGCAGCAAGAATTGCTCCAGCACGCGGACCGCCGAGTCGAGCAGCGC
>Ga0116229_10015475_pt1 | contig 10390 bp, 5 predicted proteins | sample S1TSphgellanicum_3_FD_87313 | JGI IMG/M metagenome (GOLD analysis project Ga0116229, IMG submission 87313) | Host-associated microbial communities from peat moss isolated from Minnesota, USA - S1T2_Fc - Sphagnum magellanicum MG | ecosystem: Host-associated > Plants > Peat moss > Unclassified...
AAACTAAAAAAGCACTTTTTGGCTGTGGCGGCCTCGTCACCCTCTTTTTATGTTTGCTTTGTAAAGCGCAAAAAAAAAAAAAAAGAGCAATGCGTGGTTTTTTGTTCTTTTTTTTTTTTTTTATGTTGCGAAAAGGATGACAACAACATTATGTGTCGTCCTCCTCCTCTTCTAGTGTTGTCTTGCAAGAGCGTGGGAAGAAAGACAATGAGCAACACATAGTTACTTGTGGTTTTTCTTTTTTGGTTCTATTATGAAGAAAATGATTTTGTCATCGTCTTTTTTCTTGCTGCGAATAGGTGTTTTGTAGGTGGAAAAAAATGACAACAAGCAACAGAAGTGTTGTTTTGCAAAGGTGCATAGAAAGAAAGACGACAAATAGCGCATGTAGCTATTTGTTGTTTTTTTTTTTTTGCAGGGAAAAAAAAATGATGACAATCTTACAAAATCAATGATGATGAAAAGCACGGCAGCTCTTCGTCATTGTGACCAAACCACAATGATGACAAGCAATTGCGTTGCTCGTGTCATTGTGGTGTGGTTTTGCAAGAGCAAAAGAATGATGACGAGCATGGTGCCAGCATTAGTGCTTGTTGCTAGTGTTGGCTGAACATGATGCTAACATTGGCATTTTTATTTATTTTTTGTATATAATTTTTTTTTATTGTTGTGTTTGTGCTAGATGCACATTTGAACAACATTGAAGAATGGTGGAACAAATCAATAAGTTTTAATTGAAAATGGCATCGAAGGTGAAGGAGATTTGGAAGTAGGGGTGGTGGGATAGGAAATGCAAGTAGATGCTGAAGATGTGGTTGCATTGGCTACTCTTGAAATTATTCAAAAACAAGTGCAAGCGAATGGGGACGTTGGAAAAACATATGTTGAAATGCAGATAGAACTGAAATAGATTTGGAGAGAACTATTTTGATGATAGAAAGACAAGAAAATGTAGTTCCTATTCCAATGTTGAAGGAAAAAAATACAAATGAGGATGTTGAACCTCATGCCCAAATTGATGGAAGTGATATATTAAATTTCCTTTATAATTTATTGCCCCACCCATCTTCTCAAGTGGAAAGGATGGGTGAGGTTTTTTTTTTGTCAATTTTTTTGTTACAATACCTTCGTTAATGCTACTCCTTAAACCCCACCTTTGCCCCACCTTCCTTTTCCATCTGAAAGGGTGGGTGGGGCATTTTCTTTGGTGAAAGTTTGAAAACAATACCCCAAGCCTTTGTAGGTGATTTTTTAATCTAGAATTAATTTTTGAACATTGGGTTCTAGTATTACCCTCATCCTGTGTTTTGAATATTTATATTTTTGGGCAATACTTTCACCTTGTGTTTTTATCTTTGTCCTTCTATGCAATACCCTCATCCTTAGGTTTAAATCTTTTATTTATTTATGCAATACCTTCATTGTACATGGGCTAACCTTGATCCATCATGTTAATTTTTATTTATTTATTTATTTATTTATTTAATTTTTATTTATTTTAGATGTGGTTGCCGTTCCCTTCGTTGCCATAGAAGGTGTCCATTGGGCAAAAGATGGGCCCAAATTTGCTTATAGGGTTGATGGGTGTGATGCATCCTATATGGCCAAGTACAATTTGACACAACATTTGCGAGTATGCCACAATATGATTATGGAACTAGGTAAGCGTGGATGCCCATCTACTTGAGAAGAGGGCCCAAGGGTTCAAGATCATATGGCTTCATGCACGAGTCTTGAGTAACCCCTTGGATCGCTTCCATCACAATGAATAGAAGGCCATTGCTCAAGCTAGGAGGCACACACTCCTAGAATGGGATAGGCTCTATGATGATTTGTAATACACACTTGAAGTTCTTAAGCCCACACTTGTGAGGCTAACCTTTAACCACATGTTTTAGCTTCTTGGCATGATTGCACAAGGTGTGAGATCCATGCATTTCAACGTGCAGGCCAAGGTGGAGCACGATGAGGACCTTACAGTTGTCATTCGAACGACTTGAATCGGATATGCAAAGGTGCTCAAAGGCACTTGGATGGAACACGATCGGAAATTTGCATATAATAAGACAGTGTGGCATAAGGAGATTAACCTTCTTATGCAATATCATAATTTAGAAATGATTCATGGCCGGTAAGTTCTAACAATGTCATATTCGATTTTATTTCAATTTTAGGTTTTAGGTTTCATGTGCAATACTTATTGTATTGTGTTTTTTTTTTTTAAGGTTTGAAGCACCATTGGGGAGGTGTTTGTGGTCAATGTTATGGAGGAAGCATTGGCCAATCGTAGGATATTTACGTGTCGACATGCCCATGATGCAGAGGTTGCATTAACACAATACAAAAAGCCTAATGGGATCCCATCCCCTTTTAGTAGTGACACATATAGCCCATAGTTTATCCCCATTTTGATTAAGATGTTATTTTGGACTTCAGGATGTTAAACTAACAATTTATTTATTAGGCAACCACATATTTACCATTATCACATGTTCCCCATTTTAGGGTGGGGTTGTTTTGAACTTGGGCATTTTTTGCACATTTTTGTAACACACTTCATCCATTATTTTTTTGTCTACAACATTTTATTTTCATCATACACCATTTTGTGTTAATAGTTAGAATACATTCTCACATATTCTTATATGTATGCTTGATGAAATTATGAAAAAAATTGTTCTAGTCATGCATTCAAACAAAAAAAACCTTTCTTTACCCCCCCAAAAAAAAGTTCAAACCTAGAAGGAAAACAATACCCTTATGAAGGTATTTTGTAAACACCATGGGTGTAATTATTTTGGAGGAGGTTATTAGAGGGGTATTGTTCATGCCCAAAATTACTACTCAATGCACATGCAATACCCCTATTGGCATATATTAGGAATCCTTTGGACTCCATAACATATCTATAGAAACCTAAAAGGGTATTTCATAACCATACCAAAACCTAGAAAGAAAACAATACCCTATTTGGGGTAATCTACAAACACCATGGGCTCAATTATTTTGGTTCGAGCTATCGGAAGGGTATTGTTCATGCCAAAAATTATTCAATTCACATGAAATGCCCCTCTTAAGGTATCTGATAAAACCTTTGGGCTCCATAACATATATTTTGGAATTTGGAAGGGTATTGCATAACCCTAACAAAACTTAAAAGGAAAGCAATACTTGCATCATTTTGTGATAATATTGTAAACCATGAAACAAACGAATGTTTTTAAAATACTTATTCCATGCTCATTATATCATGGCAGATATAATGATTCAAATAAACGAGGGTATTAGAAAGTTATTCACATTGATGGTAAAAAAATAACTTGAATAAAATTATGGAATTTAAATGCAATACCTGCATCATCTTGGGATATGTGCATTCACCATGAAACTTGGAAGGGTATTGCATAGCCCTACCAAAACCTAGAAGGAATACAATACCCTCACCATATTGTGATAATATCTTAAACCGTGATACAAATGAAGGTATTGTCAAGTTGGTCACATTGATGGTAAAAGGTAATGAAACTATCACTAAATTGAAGGTATTCCAATTACACTTCAAAAATTTGTTGAAATAAACCTTATACCATCTATGTGGCCAATATTGCAATACCTTCATTTACATGTATCAACAATTTTGCATTGGTCCATTAAACAATGCTTATCATTATGAGTTTGAAAATGTTTTTGAACTGTATTTAATGTTTAAATCAATTTTTACCAAGTTAAAATAATTAGGCAAATATTATATCTATAAAAATGATTTTAAAAAATAAATCCACACATTAATTAATTGAGCATATCATTATTTGATATATTGTAAAATATTTTTTACATAGAATTTAAAAATTACATTGACTAAACATACATAATATTAGGTATTTATATTTCAAAATTCAATTGAAACCTTAATTATTAAACCTTAAACCATGATTGGAAAAAATCAGGGTTCTTACTAAAAGATTATTTTTTTGTTTCAAAAAATGAGAACAACAAGGAGGAGGATTTTGTTGATGTTCAGGTTGATGAGTGATGCTTGTGGCTTGCTTGGCAATATTCATCAGTGAATGAATACATTCTTGTGGTGCAAGAAATTCCATCTACATTTTGGACACAACATAACTCAACAATGTAGGAGGTCCTAACTTTACAAGGAGGAGACAATAGATGTGAATGGCAAGTGAGCTAATGTAATGGAAGATTCTATGATGGTTGGAAATCATTTGCAATGGACCATTGCCTGAAGAAAGGGGAGCATCTAGTGTTTACTCTTATCGCCAATGATTGTTTTGTTGTGCATATCTTTGATGAATTTGGTTTTGAAATAACAATCCCTAGAGGTTTATCAAGCAATGGATAGAGGCAACAAATTCATTATATTTAGTCAAGGTAGGATGATGACATCACTAAATTAGGGGTATTTGAAAAACAAAAACCACCTAGGGCTTGGATGCATGAAAATGGAATTTCTGTGCAAGCATGCCATTTTGGTCCTACTAAAACATATGGAGAAGGAGAGCATGCAAATGCTAAGACAGTCTTGGATATGAAAGTCACAGATGAATCAAAACATGGACATAAACCTTGTGGTATCCAAGCAAGAGATACTTATTGTGGAAAGGATTTGGGAATTACTACAACACTACAAGTTTCCAAAACCACATCATAATTTTCTACTTCCTTGTAGCCTTTGGTTTGATTTATTAGTTAGTGGAGTTTGTTGAAATAGGGGGGGGGGACACTTTGTGAAAATAATCTAAAAGCCAAATGTGATGGGAAATTGTAGTTAACAAAATAGATCAATGTCACAATTTAGCTCAAACAAGAAGGATTGTTGGGGTGTAGGTGAAGGAAAGGAATCCAACTAGTGCTTCATCAAAATTATCATCATCTTGGATGTGAACGCTGATGCAAGTACTTCTTGCTAGGTTTGCCATTCCTAGGGCAAGGCAAAAGAAGTTTTCAGAAGACACTAGTAAGGCTTGTGGCACTTTACAAAGTAAGGAGTTGTACAATGCCAAGGATGAGGAAGAGGTGTTATTCCATAATGATAACATAACACACTTAAATGATCATGTAATTTTAGACAGTGGGATTAGATGTAGTTTAGAACATGACATTCAAAGGTTCTCATACCCAGCTACTTGATAGTCCAAAATTCTAATAGTAGCTTCAGAAAAATTGAAAAAAATATCATTGACCACAAGCATATATTTAAAAAAAAGTACCAACCAATCAAATTATTTATTTTCTAAATGAACATTTATTTTGAATATGGATTATATACGTAAATTAAAATTATAAATCTCTCAAAATCTTCAAAGCAACACATGAGCATTTTATACATCAATTGCATCCTTGTTACTACATAGGGACTTTTTCTGTTAAATTTGTGATGTAACTAGATTAATGACCATCCACAAGAAGACATAACCTTCCATTTTGACATGTACTAAAATAATTTAGGTACAAGTTACACTGAAAGGTAGAAATTGCCTAAGAAAGAATGCTCATGAATAGGTTTTCTTTTTTTCAATTTGTGATGTAGGTGGACTAACAATCATCCAAATAAAGATTTAGACAAATTTGGCTAAACAACACTTCAAATTAAGAATTATCTATAATCAATTGTTGGTCCTATGGCTAAAATGACTCTATGGATTGTATGGCAAAGTGAACCAACACCCACAAATGCACTTACATGGATGGTAGTGTAATAGTACTAGTATTGTTAAGGCTTGGCAAAAGATGCACATGTGCAAGCTACTTCTTCTTCTTTTTGTTCTAGCTTTGATGAATGGATTGTTCATGCTAGATGAGGGACAACAATTCTTGGTTGCCTTCTTTCAATTATTGCTATGTTTTTTGGATGGTTGAGTCATGTTTAGCTTCTCAAGGTGTCAAAAGCATTGCATAACAACTTGGCCTTCACAAAACTTCCGAATTGACACAAACTCTAACATGGCTTCCAAGAACTTTCCAACATTCTCATACCTAGTTACTTAATATTCCAAATCATACCCTCCACCATGATTTGAAGGTTTCTCCAAAGCCTCCAAGAGCAAACCCCCCTTTTGTGAATTATGGAACAACTCGAACATTAACTCTTAGGAGTTAGCTATGAACTTTGGAACACTATGGAAATTAGTTGGTTTTTATTTGTTAAACTTATTCTTGTACTATTTTTTTTTCTCCTTCATGTGTTGATGATGATGTTACATTCTTCAAGGAAGGTGCAATAGGAATAAGAAAAATATTTTTTATTGTTTGAATTTTAAGCATCACATTACAAAACCCAATATGTCATACCTTCGACCGTGTAGCTAATGAACCACATCCTTGAATGCACCATCCTACAAGGTCAATATCACATACATATTTGTGGGTGGTGGATGATCCATGGCCCACAATAATATGGTAGCATGATTCATCACCTTCACGTTATTGGTATTCCCATTCTCATTATACATTATAAGCAATCCACCATAAGTAGAATGAACAAGACATATAAATATAGTCTAACACAACACCATCACACATGATTACTCAAGTACTTCCATGAAGCTTCCAAGGCATGATTGATTTCAAACTAAAGCTTCAAACTTAATTGATTTGAATCAATTGGGTTGGTTGCATTAAAAAAAAACTGTCATTTTGCAATTGTTGTATGTAACTAATTTTCAATTACATGCGACACATGCAACTACTAAACCCCATAGTTGCATAAAACAAGTTGCACACGATTAGTAATTGCATGTGACAATATGTATGCAGACAATATATACAATATGAATTTATACTTTATACATTCACATTATTTTACAAGGGTTGCCCATGGTGACATGTGTGCATTTGTGAAGTTTAATTATATGATGACACATGACACTTAAACATTATTTCAATATTCATCATTATTAATAAAATAATAATATTTTGGCCATCCAGTAAAATGTGAATCAAAATTTCACATGTGTCCATTTGTGAGGGCCAATTATGTGGTGACATGCGGCAATTTTAAAAGCCCATTGGTTTTTTTAAAAAATTAATTAGGTAGGTAGGTCATAGATAGGTAGGTAGGTACGTCGTAAGTAGGTCATAGTTAGGTCATATGTAGGTAGGGAGGTAAGTTATAGGTAGGTAGGTAGGTAAGTAGATAAGTTTAAAATAATCCAATTTTGTTTTTGGGTTTAGCCTTTAGGGTTAAACCTCTTTCATTGGCCCATCCCAAACGGCATTTGGTACTTGGTTTGTGAACAAGTCAAATGCACTTACTTATATAATGTGCACACTTGGAATCGATGGCAAAAAATATGGGATAAAAAATTCAATTGCAAATGCAACCAATGTAGTTGCAACCTACATGCAAATAACCATATTAACCTAGTTTACCTACTAACTAAATTAATTATATTATAAGTATTAAAATTTAATAGGTAATTATAATATAATATATTGATAATATTATTAATTGGTTAATAAATATAAATATAAATATTTATAATTATAATAACATTATAATAAATATGATTATTTAAAATAATTAATGATAAATAATTTATTATTATTATTATTATTGAAGAAAAAAATTATATTATTAACAACAAGGGATGATAATAATAATATTATTATTATTATAAAATAATAAATAATAACATTAATTCTATTATTTGTAAAAATAATAATATTATATTATTACATAGCCTAGATTAAAAATTTGTAAGTTAGCATCTGTAACTTACTAGACATAGGTATATTATCATAATTAATAAAAATATAATAATATTAAAAGAATAATTATTGAAGAATAAAAATGAAATTATTATTTATAATAATAATAATAGATATTGAATAATAATATTTAAGTCATTATTAAGTAATACTATTAGTAATTATAAGTATAATTATAATATTTAAAAATAATTATATGTGATTAATTATAATGATTAATAATATAATTTTGTTTGGGTTAAAATAATTTGATTATATTAACCACATGGCTAAATTAACCATGATTAAACTAATTATAAGATTAAATTAATGATGGATAAACTAGTTTTTTCTAAAATAATTAAGAAGTTAAATTGAAAATGGTAAATTAATTTTGGGTCAACTAACCATAGTTAAATTAATTGCAAGGTTAAATTACTAATTAATCTAACCATGCTTAATTTAGTCATGTTAGTTTAACCATTATTAATTTAATTTAGCTTCCTAATTAATTTAGTTTTTAAGCTAGTTTAACTATAGTTAATTTAACCAAATTTAGTTTATCTAAAGTTAGTTTACCCATGGTTAATTAGTTTAGCCAAAGTTAATTTAACCACATAATTAGTTTAGCCAAAATTAATTCAACATCATAATTACTTTAACCAAAGTTAGTTTAATCAAAGTTAGTTTAATCATGGCTAGTTTAACCTTGATTAATGTGAGTTTAGCCTAGGTTTAACCAATGTTTTGCCTTGGGTAGCATTAGTTAACATGAATTTAGCTTTAATAATAAAGCTATAAGACTATTATACATAGCCTAGGTAGATATATTTAATATATTAATGTAAGTATGTATTAGTTCAGGTCATGATTTTTATGACATGTGTCCATTTTGTACACTACTAGTTGCATGTTAGTTGCACACACAACCAATGTAGTTGCAAACAACACCTAGTTGCATGCAATTGCATAGTGATTGGTTGCAAACAACATGATTTCTTTTAGTGTTGGTAATGGATTTGTTCGGAAAAAAAAAGTTCTTGATGGAGCTTCAAACTTGAGTTCATTTTATGGAACTTTGAACAAATTTGATTTGTTCATGAGTTGGATTTGCAACTTGTAGTTTCATGGAGATCTTGAGAAAAGAAGATATGGGCACCAATTTGCAAAGAACTTCAAAAAAAAAATTCTTGAACAAAAAAGATATATGGGAACCCATTTGCATAGAATTCGAAAAAAAGTTTTTTGAACAAAGAAGAAATGGATATCCATTTGCAAAGAATTTGAAATAGAAGTTTCATGACAAGTCATATCATATTGAAAGGTAAATAAATAATTTTGAAAACATGAATTTCATGATGTATTGGCGGGGAATCAAATTTTTAAAAAATATTTTTATGTTTCATGGTTAATGGATTATCACAATACGATATGGGTATTGCATTTAAACTCTATAACTTTGTTCAAATGACCTTTTAACATCAATGTGACCAAATTTGCAATACTTTCATTTACTTGAATCAATATGTATGGCATGATATATTGAAAATGGAATAATTTTATTTTTGAAAATGTCTTTTTGTTTCATGGTTTAGGATATTATCACAATATGATGCGAGTATTGCTTTCTTTCTACGTTTTGGTATGGTAATGCAATACCCTTTCAAGTTTCAAAAGATATGTTATAAAACCCAAAGGATTTCAAGGATATTACAAGGGGTATTGCATGTGCATTGAATATTCCTAGCCATTGGCAATACCCCTTTGATAGTCTCGACCGAAATAATTTAGCCCATGGTGTTTACGAAATACCCTATGCACAATACCTTTCCAATAGCGTAGACCCCATGGTGTTTAATTATAGAATATAACTAATGAAGGTATTGGTTTCCTTGTTGGTTTTCATAAAGTTACGCAAATACCCTTCCATGTGTCAAAATATATGTTATGGAACCCAATGTATTTTTGGGATACCCTAAGAAAGGTATTGCATGTTTAGTGAATCCTTCTAAGCATGAGTAATACCCCTTTAATAGCTTGGACCAAAATAATTCAGCCCATTGTGTTACAGCATAGCCCAATGAGGGTATTGCGTTTCTTGTAGGTTTTGTTAGGGCTATGCAATACCTCTTCAAGTTTAAGAAGATATGATATGGAGTTCAAACTATTTTAGGGTTACCCAAAATGGTGTATTGCACATTCCTTGAGTATTTTGTTTTATGAACTTGAATACAACATACATTAAATGTGTTTAAATTGAATTGGAGTTTCATATTGCTTTGATTATCCACTTGGTTTATAATACCCCCATGGAAAACATTTTCTAAGCAAAACTTGCCATACCCTTATATAAGGTCTGTCAAATATTATAATTATCCCCTTATTTATTTGTTTGAGTGAATAAGACCAAGCTCCATGCAATACCTTCATTTTATTCTTTCCTCATCATTGTCAATTGTTGAGGATCTATTGGAGTGGCAACCATGTAGGTAGGTGTAACCATGTAGGTGGGGTTTGGTAGATACCTACTTAAAGTGTTGGTAGGTAGGAGGGTGGAAGGACAGGTAGGTGGATAAATAGATGGGGGGTTGGGTAGGTGGGTGGAGATGAAAGTAGCACATTTTAAATTTATATGTGAATAGGTAGATGGGGAAGAGTTTACTTTTAATTTAAATATATAGGC
>Ga0116229_10015476_pt1 | contig 10389 bp, 7 predicted proteins | sample S1TSphgellanicum_3_FD_87313 | JGI IMG/M metagenome (GOLD analysis project Ga0116229, IMG submission 87313) | Host-associated microbial communities from peat moss isolated from Minnesota, USA - S1T2_Fc - Sphagnum magellanicum MG | ecosystem: Host-associated > Plants > Peat moss > Unclassified...
ATATATATATATTAATATAATTGCAATGATAATGATTCATCAAAATTGGTTTAGGGAGGACAATTTTTAATTCCATAGGTTATAAGTTGTCACTTGAACAATTCCAAATTGGAATATGCTTAGCCCATTCCCAAGTAAATAGGAATGAAAAATGTCTTTTTTAGTATGTATTTTTAAAAGTTTCTTTTTCAAACATCATATTCATATTCATGAGGAAATTTTCAATACCATTTCCATCAATTTGCATCTGATTTTTATTGAACTGAATCTCAATCCAACTATAAAATTAAATTTAGTTGAATACAAATTCCATTCAATGTATTTGAATTCAATTCACCTCAAGTTACATGCAATGTCATTCCATATTTTCATTTGAATGGAACTTAATTTTCACAATTCATTTATTTCATCAATTAATCATCACTAGTACACACACAACAATGTCAAGCCCAAGTAAATAATAATAATAAACCCTATAGCTTACCATATGCAGGCAATATAATTGGTGGTTCTCATCGTGAAAACTCACCCTTATGCATAACTGGTGGTTATTAGTTTATTATTAAAAAATAACCCGAGTAAATTGATAACCACAGGGTCTAAATTTTCATTAAAAATGATATTGACACCTTATGTGATCCAAAAATAAAAGGTAAAGAAAACTACATAGGTGGTTATGGAAAAAACAATACCCTAAACAGATTGACAGATAGGAGCTATGGACTAGGTAACAGGTCAGAGTGCACAGGTTACCATGAAAAATCAAGGCGCATGAGCATTGAGACTATTTACGGTAATCAGCACACTCAAGCTGGTTACCAAACATAATCTACAGTTCAAGGTTCCTGAAATGATGTCATAACGTTCTATCTGTGCATGAAAAGTTTTCTAATCAGCTTATAGATGGATGAAAAACATGTAACCCTCCTCTCAATGGACAAAAACTTATAACCTAAATCTGTCCAGATGAAGTACACAAGAAAACAAAAAGAGGGCGAGGTTATGCATCATGAGTGACGATAGGAGGACTAAGAGATGTTTTTTTATGGTGAATTTTCACTGCTTTTCAAAAGACAATTTGAAAAAAACATTTTCAAACATGATTTTTTTCAATGGAAAATCAGTTTTTTCGGCAAAATTTGGCTATTTTTCTAAAAACATTAAGAAATATTGAATTAATTTTTTAAAAAAAACGTGCAATGTGTGGTTTTCAAAGAAAATGAGTTAGTTTGCAAATATGAAAAAAGAGAAAAACTTGGGAAAACATATTAATTCAGTGTAAAACACAAACACAAAAACACTACTTCCCCTACATAAAGTTTGACCTACTTTTTTATGCCACCTTCAAGCAGAAGGTACCTACACATGAAAGGCCTTACACATCTCCAAACCTTACAACCTTGCATATAGAATAAGGTACCTCTCAAACCTTTTTGAAGGCTCTGCCTAATGAGGTATTTAAAATAACAACAATGGAAAATTTTGGTCAATTTTCCCCCACCAAGAAAAAGGGTTCCATTGTTGAAGGCATGAGAATCAGGCACTAATGGGGATTATGTGACCCAGCACCATCATTGCATGAAGAACATTAAATCAGCAATGGGTCCCTATTGTAGATAGTACAAAAGTATTGTTTGCTTCTTCTTCTTTTTTTATTTGTTTGCCCTTGACCTAATCCATCTCTTGAGAAAAAGATGCATCATGCTTTTGTATTATCTACAATAAGGACCCATTGCCAATGTAACGTCGTCTCCCTAGACCATCCATTGGAACTTGTTATGATTGGAAACCTATTGTGGATGAATCCCAGATGAGTTACCAAGGTCAAACTTCAATATCCTTGTTCCCCTCACGTTACCTAAATAACTACATATATAAGTGGCCACGTTGTAAGTACCATAGGTAAAATAATAAAGAAATGTGAATGTTTATTATGTAGGTAGGTCAGTAGGTAATTCACTTGGTGGCAACTAGGTAGGTTAGTAACTTAATACATAATTAACCACTGTGGTTAACCATGGGACAAGAATACAACTGAAAAATGTTTTCTGTTCACACACCATCCATTCTACATAGAGGCCTGGGGAGCTTCACTCTGACAATACTTATGTATAATCTTTTTTTTTTGGGTGGGGGGGGGTTTGGTTGTTATGGATTGAATTAGGGTTGTGTTGTTTGAAGGCATGAGAAGGGGGTTCTTATGCATAGGGTAAAGCCTGAGGGTGTGGGAATCCCTAAAATAAGGGGCCTAGCATAAAATAGTTCAACTAAGTCGACTTGAGTGACCCAGCACCCACTAGTGCACCATCCAAAAAATCTCATTATGGGATTTCATGGATGGGATGAAACTATCCCCCAGGGGTCAGTTTATTTGGTCAGTAGTTGTTTTTCTTTTCTAGGCCTTTTTCTTCCTTAGACTTTTTATTGGGAATTCATTGTTTCTTCTCCTGGGCTCCCTTTCGATTAATTTTTTTTTCCCGCCACCCTTGACCCTTGACACAATTTTTTTTTGGGAACTCCAACCTACCCTTCCAACCTACCTACCGCCCTTCTTCCTACTGGCCCATCTACCTCCCTCATTCTGTTCACCCCTCTTTTGTGTTTGCACTCCCCTCCATCACCACCACTTGAAAACCAATGGGACCAAGGTTTAGGGTTGCAAGGCTTTGAATCGCTAGAGCTTGAGAGGAGTGAGGAGAAAGAAAGGAGGAGCTTGTTGAAGCACTGAGGTGGGAGGAGCTTGGAGCATCGAGGTGGGAGGAACTTTGTAAAGCATGAAGAAAAGCCTAACTACAAGGTAAGCTCCTTTTTATGTTTTTTTTTCACTGGGTCATCATCATTTATTGTCTTGTCTATTCATGCAAGAAGAGCATGATGACGTGGGAACATTCTCACATCTTCATTTATTATTATTATTGTTATAGTTTAGCACAGAGCGTGAATAAGAGGTGCATCGTCTATTATTTTGTTACATGAAGAAGATGACAATGTGAGAGTCTTCTCGTGTCATTGTTTTTTTTTTTTTTGCTACAACTCAACACACAACACAAAGAACATGTCATTGTCATCCGTTGTTTTGCTGCAGTGCAACTATGTCAAGAGGATGACAACACGAGAGTTTCTTGCGTCATTTTTTCTTTTTTTTGTTGCAGCTTAGTGCAGAGCATGAAGAGGAAGAGGAGGATGACAACATGTTCAAGCGTGTCATCATCATCTGTTGTTTTTGTGTAGCACAGTTGCATGAAAAGGATGATGACGTGGGAACATCCCTAACACCGTCATTTTTTTTTGTTGCAACTATGCACATAACATGAAGAGGAGAAGGAGGAGGCACTTGAGTGTCATCATTTGTTGTTTTGCTACAACATAGTTATGTGAAGAGGACGACAACATGGGAGCATGTCGTCATTTTATTTTTTTGTTGTAATTCAACACACGGTGCGAAGAGGAGGAGGACCATGATTATGCGTTCAAATGCATTGTCATTGTCTATTGCTTTGTTATAACATAACTACAAGAAGAGGATGACAACATGTTTGAACATGTCGAAATCATTATCTATTGTTTTGTTGTAGCAGAGCTGTGCGAAAAGGAAGATGATGTAGAAATGTCATTTTTTTTTGTTGTGCTCAACATTGAATGCAAAGAGGAGGAGGAGGATGATGACAAGCTTAAGTGCGTTGTCATCGTCATCTATTGTGTAACTGCCCTGGGTTTTTTTTTTTGTTTTTTAATGTTGGTAAAAAAGTTAAAAATTAATGAACTAATGTTGGTTCTCATTTTGTTTTGGGCATTTTTGGCATTTTGTTAGATGCACACTCAAAACAAAATGAAGAATGGTGGACCAATTCAACAATCCCCAGTTTAAGTTGTAGATGGTATTGGAGGTGTGATGAAAGAAGGAGATGTAGAAGTTGCCATGATTTCCCAACAAGCCAAAACTAGTGTTGAGGATGTGGTTGTATTAGCTCCAAATGGAAATATGGAGGAACAAATGTAACTTAGTGTTGAGGTTGGGGAAACATCTACAGTAAAAAATGTTACTACAAGTGAGATTGAATTATAGAAAACTATTGACATGATAGAAGAACAAGAAATTGTAATTCTCGGATAAGAAAATGCAAATGGGGATGTTGAACCTCATGTTCAAATTGATGGAGGAGGTGACATATTGAACCTTATATATTATAATTAATTGCCCCACCCATCTTTTCTACTTGAAAGGATGGGTGGGGTTTTTTTGGTCAAAGTCTTTAAGCAATACCTAAAATGTCACAACCCTAGCCTTGAGCTCACAACCAAAACAAGGGTTTGCAAAGGTGCGAGCCAAGAATGATCCTAGGAGTGTAAAAGAGTGTGAGGGAATGAACCCCCACACTCCCAAGTGAACTCCCACTTTGGGAGTTGGAGTTTAGATGGACTTCCGAATCTTCAGAAGGCAATTGCAAGGGCCAAAACTCATTGAATTGAAAAGTTAATTATAACATTGGAAAGCTCTTAGAATGTAGATGTTTAAAGTGGGCTCGCATGACCCATTTGGGTGCTTAAAACATAGGTTATGGCCAAAAGAAAGGGCCAGGAATCAAATTACCAATTTGACTCCTAACCACTAAAGGTCGAGAATCGCCTTGATTTACTTGCATTCAAATGGCGTGTCGTATATTGTTGGAAATTTATTGACGAATGCTTTTCTTGAGGCCTCATTTCAATTAGAGGTCTGCACAAGAAGTTATGAGCTTCCAAAGTTGCGAGAATCTCAATTTCGAAAATTTCGGGACTCCCAATTTGGGAGTCCCGAGACAAAATGACATTGGAGTGCAGGACCCCGTGGCTAGGCACAAAGAATACTATAAGGGGGAAGGTGGTGGCTTCCCCCAAGTTTGGTCGTGGTGAGTCTTATGAGTTTGTGTTTGCCCGCGGTTCATCCGTGCACCAAAAGTGTTCCAATTATGCACTAACCAACTTGTTGTTTGGTTTGTGTAAGTCCGTGTGAATAATTGACCCGCTTGTCATTTGTCATAGTCCCCATCCCAGAATTTCAGCACGCTCCGTTTTACCCCCGAAGTGCTATGAGCCAGGGAGCGTACCCCAACTCTTTATCCTTCCGTTATTTTCACATTTGGACTCATAGTTGAGTCTATCAGGGAGCTTGGGGTGTGTCATGAAAACTTTGTAGGTGATTGTCCTTTCTAGAGTTAGCTTCATTTTTTATAATCTTGAAAATTAGGTTACACAATACCTTCATCTTGTTTTTAATATTTCATCCTTCTATGCAATACCTTCATTGTACATGGGCTAACCTTGATCCATAATGTTAATTTTCACATTAGGTTCATTATTTATTTATTTTTGGTTTCGGATGTAGTTGCCCCTCCCCCAATTGCCATAGAAGGTGTCCATTGGGCAAGGGATGGGCCCAAATTTGCTTACAAGGTTGATGGGTGCAATGCATCCTATATTGTCAAGTATAACTTTGTACAACATTTGCAAGCATGCCACAATGCGACCATGGAGCTAGGCAAGTTCAGATGCCCATTTACTCAAAAGGAGGGTTCGAGGCATCAAGATCATGCAACCATGCATGCGCGGGTCTTGAACAACCCTCTAACTTGCTTCCATCGTAATGAACAAAAGACAATTGCAAGGGCTAGGAGGCACACAAACTTAAAGTGGGTTAGGCTCCAAGTTGATTTATAATACACACCTTAGGTTCCTAAGCCAACACTTATTAAACTAGCCTCTAGCCACATTCTTCAACTTCTTAGCATGATTGCATGGGGTGTGGAGTCCATCCCTTTCAATGTGCGGGCCAACTTAAAGCGTTATGAGGACCTTGCACTTGTGATTCGAGCAATTCAAGCTAAGTATGTGAAGGTGTTCAAAAGCATTTGGATGGAGCGTAATTGGAAGTTTGCATCCCATAAGACAATGCGACATAAGGAAATTAGTCTTTTTATGTAATACCATGATTGAAAAATGATTCATGGTCAGTAAGTTTTTAATAATACCATAATCAATTTTATTTGAATTCTAGGTTTTAAGTTCCATATGCAATACTATTGTATTGTGTTGTTTGTTTTAGGGTTTGATGCACCACTAAATAGGTTTATGATTAATGTTGTGAACATAACATTGGCCAATCGCAAGGTATTTATGCAACGACATGCCAATGATCCAAAGGTTGCATCAACATGGTATAAAAGGGCCAATGGGATCCCATCCCCCTTTGGTAATGACATAGATAGCCCATGGTTTATCCCACTTTTGATTAGGGTGTTATTTTGGTCTTTAGGATTTAACGTAACAATTTATCTTTGAAGCAACCACATATTTACCATTATGACATGTTCCCCATTTGAAGGTCAGGTTGTTTTGGACTTGGGCATTTTTTGCACATTTTTGTAACATGTGTCACCCATGTTTTTTTATTTAAAGCATTTTTCTTTCATTTTACACCATCTTGTGTAAATAATTAGAAATACATTTTCACATACTCTTATATGTATGCTTGATGAAATTATCAAAAAAATTAATTCTAGTCTTGCATTCAAACCAAAAAACCTTTCTTTGCCCCCAAAAATTAGAAATTCAAACCTAGAAAGAAAGCAATACCCTCATGAAGGTATTTTGTAAACACCATGGATTGAATTACTTTGGTCTAAGATATTGGAAGGGTATTGCTTGTGCCTAAATTTTTGCAATGCACATGCAATACCCCTATTAGGGTACATTAGAAATCCTTTGGGCTCCATAACATATCTAAAGAATCTTGGAGGGGTATAGCATAACCTAACAAAACCTAGAAAGAACATAATACCCTCATAAGGATATTCTGTAAACACTATGGATTAAATTATTTTGGTCCAAACTATTGGAGGGGTATTACTTGTGCCCAAAATTATACAATGCATGTGCAATACCTTTGTTAGGGTATATCAAAAATATTTTGGGCTCCATCACATATATATTGAAACCTAGAAGGGTAATGCATAGCCATACCAAAACCTAAAAGGAAAGCATTACCCTTTCAAGGGTAATCTGCAAACACCATGGGCTCAATTATTTTGGTTCGGGCTATTGAAGGCGTATTGCTCATGCCCAGAATTATTCAATTCACATGCACTACCCCTCTCAAGGTATCCCATAAAACCTTTGGGTTCCATAACATATCTTTTGGAATTTGGAAAGGTATTGTAGAGCCCTAGAAAAACCTATAAGGAAAGCAAAACCTACATCATTCTGTTATAATATCATAAACCATGGAACAAAATAATGTTTTTAAAGATATTTATTCCATGTTCACTGTATCATGCTAAACATATTTATTCAAGTAAATGAGGGTATTGCAAAGTTTTTCACATTGATGGTAGAATGTCATTCGAACAAAATTATGGAGTTTAAATGCAAGACCTGCATCATCTTGGGATATTTGCTTTCACCATGAAACTTGGAGGGGTATTGCATAACCTTACCAAAACTTAGAACGAATATAATACCCATACCATATTGTGACAATATCCTAAACCATGATACAAATGAAGGTATTATCAAGTTGGTCACATTGATGGTAAAAGGTAATGAAAATATCATTAAAACAAGGGTATTGCAATTACATTTCAAAACTTTGTACATACCTTATAACATCAATGTGACAAATATTGCAATACCCTCATTTACATATACCAAGGATTTTGCATTGGTCCATTAAAAAATTATTTTCATTTATGAGATTGAAAATGTCTTTCAACTAAATTTAATGTTTATTTAAAATTATTAACATAAAATAGTTATTAAGATATTATATGTATAAGAATGTTAATTTTTTAATAAATTAAGTATGTCATTATTTGATGTATTGTAAAATATATTTTACATCAAGTTTTAAAAATACATTGATTAAGTGTACATAATATTAGGTATTTATATTTCAAAATTCAATTAAAACCTTGACTGAAGGAAGTCAAAATTCTTACTAAAGGATTTTTTTTGTTCCAAAAAAAATAAAAAACAACAAGCAAGATGATTTTGTTGATTGCTAGGGTTGATGAGTGATGCCTATTGCTTGCTTGGCAATATTCATTGAAGCGATATAATGCATTGCTCTGTTGTAGGAAATTCTTGTTGCATTTTGGAAGAAACATAACTTAGCAATGCAAAAGGTCTTAATTTTGCGTAGAGGAGATAGCGAATGTATTTGGCAAGTGAGCTTATGCAATACCGAATTTTATGATGATTAGAAAACATTTCCAATGGACCATTGTTTGAAGAAGGGGGAACATCTGGTGTTTATTCTTGTTAAAATGATTATTTTGGTGTTCATATTTTTGATGAATTTGGTTTTGAAAAGGCAATCCCTAGAGGTTTTCAAGCCAAGGACAAAGGCAATAACTTCACTGTATTCATTTAGAACAAGATGATAACATCAATAAATCAAGGGAATCTGAGAAGTAAAAACCACCTAGAACTAGGATGCATGAAAATGAAGCTTGGGCACATTCACCCAATGTCCAAAGTGATCCTAGTACTAGTTTTTCATCATCATAGACAAGTCTAGTCACATGAGGCAGCGTACAGATCATATGTATGAAGGATATGACTTCTAGTAGCCATTTGAGTAGCTACCTAATGCCCATGTCTTTTTTTACAAAATTTGCTCCCTTTCTTTATCAAAGCGTCGATCTAATCATTTGGGTGGTGAACATTTTAAGCTAATTCCATTCACAATAAAATCATTGTTGTGTTCAACGCGAGTTGGAGGATTCACCATCATCATCCCTAATGTAGTAGTAGTAATGCCAGTAATTGTATTGTTGTCTAACTTTTTGGTGGATTCAATCTGCACAAAGAATTGCATAGTTGAGTCATGTTCATCTTCTCAAGGTGTCAAGTGCATTGCACAACAACTTGGCCCTCACAAAGCTTCCAAATCCACACACTCTAACATGGCTTCTAAGATTTTATGAACATTTTCATACCCAGCTATTTGATAATCCAAATCATACCCAAAACGAGATTTGAAGGTTTTTCAAAGGCTTCCAAGAACAAACCCTCCTTTGGGAATAGACAACATTTTGAACATTAACTCCTTATCGTCAGCTATCAACTTTGGAACACTATGGAAATTAGTTATATTGTTGTTGTTTCTTTTTGTTGTTACAATGATAGTGGTTTAGTGGGACATGGAGAACGTTCCTCCTCTGCCCTATGATTTACTAGTGTTCCCATTTAGTTTTCCACTACAAAGAGAATTTGGGCTTGTTCAATGTGCAAGCACCTATTCGAGTGTTTGCATATGGGTGCTTGGAAGGATTATATGAAGTTGTTTATATTGTTGTCACCAAATAAGACATTTGTTTACAACATTGTTACTACATTTCATCATCATTTGGTTAAAAAAAAAATTCCACCTTGAATATATTGTCAGTTTGATGGGTAGAGAATCTCCAATAGACTCAAAAGTAAACAATTCTTTCTTTCAGCAACTGATTTTGCTTGATAGGATTTATAGCTTGTGTGTTGCACCCACTAATTTAATTTGTCATCAAACTTCTTATCAAATTATCTACAAATGGATATTTATCTTTTTTTTTAACTGAAGAGACTTTTTTTCAAGTTATTTACAAATGGGTACCCATATATCTTCTTTGTTTGTGAATTTTTCTTCTCAAAGTTTTTGCAAATTAGTACGCATGCCTTATTTTTTCAAAATCTTTGCGAGACTATAAGCTGCAAGTCCACCTTTGGATATCCATGTCATTATTGAAGCCAATATTCAAACACAAATTAAATGAAACACAAACAAAATTTACATAGAATTAGTATTCAATTACATGCATTAATAAAATATACAACGTTAATAACTTATTTTTAGGAAATTTTAAATTATTTTTGAAAATAAAAAACATCATGAACAAATTACATGATACATAACAATGGGTTTATATATATTAAAATTGCATTTAATATAAATTTTAGTAAATAATTATCTTATTATTTTACAAAAAAGATATTATATGTATTAAAATGAATAAACATTATAGTTTTATAATTTTATTAAATATATATAAGGTTAGGTTATGTAACAAGTAGCTACTAGCCTATTACTTATGTTAGGCTAGGTTGTCTAGCTTAGTTAGTGTTGACACTTTAATCAATTGTACAACCTTGGCTATGATCTTTTGTTGTAGTTGGTAATTCATCCTATGTTTGCGTTTCCATCCACACTTTTGAAAAATGCTCATTTTAACAAATATCCAATGTGCTTTTCCAAATGTGTTTAAAACTAGAAACATAAACATTGTATATAATCAACATATAGTCATTGGATCTTCATGCTCACAAAGAATAGATCAAGAATCACAAAAATCACAAAGAGAATATTTTTGAGAA
>Ga0116229_10015478_pt1 | contig 10388 bp, 9 predicted proteins | sample S1TSphgellanicum_3_FD_87313 | JGI IMG/M metagenome (GOLD analysis project Ga0116229, IMG submission 87313) | Host-associated microbial communities from peat moss isolated from Minnesota, USA - S1T2_Fc - Sphagnum magellanicum MG | ecosystem: Host-associated > Plants > Peat moss > Unclassified...
ATCATCAACAATCCCATTGGGTGTTTGTCAATACCATCAACTTCGAGTTCAATCAAGTTATCCAAAAATCTCTTATAAATAGGTGATTAGATAAATAGGTGATTAGATAAGTACCTTAGAGAGACTTAGCTAGTTCATCATAAGATGGGAAAAGATTAGCTCAAATGATGGCATGGTAACTAGTCACAATTCATCATCGACAATCCCACTGGGTGTTTGTCAATTTCATCGATTTTTTTGAGTTTAATCACTTTGCAAATGTGGGCAAATCACAGTAATCTTGAGAGGAAGCTCGTGTAAGTACTTTTTCCCATTTGGATTGTAACTTGTAAGCTATCAAGTTCATCAACTTGAGATTAATCACTTTCGCAAAATGTGGGCAAATCTTAGCAATCTTGAGATGAAGGTTGAGTACTTATCCCACAGTCCATTTCCTTTGTAAGTATGATTTAAATTTCATGGCCTTGATTGAGTTTAATCACTTTCACAAATGTGGGCAGCAAATCACAGTAATCTTTAGCGGAAGATCTAGTCCTTATCCCTTAACTACCCGGATAAAAGGAGCTCAAGAGGACTGCATATATAGGCTAGATGTGAACTTTGTGAGCTATATTTTTGGATCGGGTGCTACTTATGCCCCAAATCATCTACTCCAAGGACTGGTACATTCAAGGACATTGTAAGTGGGGAGGGGGGGGAGGTGTTTAGGGTGCTGTCACTTGTTTACTTACTCATAGATTCTATCAAAGCCTGACATGAAACCTAATGTACAATAGGAAGCAAGTTGCACTAGCCCACTTTCAACAGCCCTTTTGGTATTTTTGCCAATGAAAAATTCCCCAAAAATTCTGTGCTAAAAAAATAAAAATGCAATTAGAGAAAAAAGTTTTGGAAAACATGTTGGAAAATTCATTGCCAATTCCCAATTCATATCCAGATGCCAGTAATATAAGGTTAGATGGTTCTGGCTCTTATGTATTCTGGGTATGGTCCAAAATAAACATGGGATTGTTGTGAAGAAGAAAGCCAAAGTGAAGAAGACATTCAATGTAGGTAATGTGTAACATAGACTAGTTTATATAGTGGTGCCTTCATAAGTCAGAGTCAGTCATCCATGTGAGTACCGACTTGGTTGGTGTGGCAGACCACTCATTTCTTTCCAGTAGTGTGTACATTCCTGCAAGAGAAGAATTGGGGTTTCTTTTTCTTAATTAAATCATAAAATCCTATGGCCAGAAAGGAAAAAATATGCTGTGAAAAAGTAAGTACCCCCAGTTTATAATGGGGGCCAGTGTTCATTTTTTTGGGGGCCAATTTTGCAATGTAGCCAACAAAGTGACCATGATCCACATGAAGATTTAGCCAAATTGGCTACAAGCTAAATATGAAAGTCGAATTTCAAGTACACATCTTTCTATATATTTGGCTACAAACTTGAAACATGTGTAGAAATATGGCGAGTTTTCTTAAATTTTATTTGAATTCTGGCTGATTAAAATCTGAAAAATCACTTGATTTTAGCGCTTTTATTTTCCAATATAACTTATTGGCTATTAAAAAAAAACTTATTGGCCAGCCAAAAAAAAAGGCTGATGAGGGGACCTATTAGCCCAAGTTGCAAATGGTGAAAAAAATTTGATTGAGAATTAAAATTTTATGCAACCAATAAGAAGGCTCAGCATACACTTGTGGGGTGGTTTGGGACTTAGGGTTTTTTTTTTGGTTTTTTTTTTCCTTTTGAATTAGTGAGAGCTTGATCTAGGCTAAGGGTAGTTGTAAGTAGCTACAAGATGCAGCAGGGCCACGAGGTGCAAGCAGGTCCGCGAAAGAGGCCGGCGTACCGGGTTGCCGGACAGGCGTGGTGAAGGAGCGGCGCGTGCGAAGCTCCACGCCGCAGCCCCCATCCCTCTTGCCGCCCCCCTTTCCCTCTTCCTCTCACCCCCGCACTTTGCGTACGTACTTCCCCCCCCCCCCCGCCTCTTCCGCCACTCTTCTCGCCCGCACCTTTCTCTCGCGCCTCCGCTTCCCCCTTCTTTACGCAGAACACAACTCAGCAATTCAGAAATCCAGGCAGTTACTTACTCTCTTGTTACGTCCAGGCTCTTCTCACAGTCTTCCGGTGTCGTCGACTCGACAACAGACTTTTCCGTGTCCCAGCGGCAATTACAAGTCTGTCTGACAATGCAGTTTCCCCAAAACCGCACCACATGTGATTTCACCCAGCTTGCGTAAGGAACCACATAGTAGACAGATCTTGAGCACCTGGGTATGGGTATGGGTTGAGTACATACATATAGATCCCTCGTATAATTCCTCCGGAGTCTTATTTTCTTCTGTATTTAAGCTACTACTATTGCTACCGTAGATTCTTCGCTGGTTTTACCGTCTTGGGTCTAAGTGGATTCCCAGTTCCAAAGAAGTTTTTGTATGAATTAATCTTGCCGTCTAGCTAGCTGTTTGCAGGAATGGTGTCATGGGTCATCCTGTCGTGGTGTTTTTGTTATTGTTACTGTGCATGTGGTTTTATGTCTCGGAGTGGTTCAAGAATTTGACAGTTGTAGTAAACCACACTTGATTGTTTGTCGATGGTTACACACAGTGTCAAGACTTTCGTGAGTTTTACTACTGAGTTTCATGTACTGTAGCTTGACTTTTTGAGGATGAGGAATTTGTATGTGTGAGGAGGATCAGAGAATTATGAAGTTGACCGAAAGATCAACCCCGAGTCTGGTGCGCGACGAGAGGAATCTGTACTAGACAGCCGCAGCGCCGGTGTTGGTGGAGGAGCTGCAAGGAGGAAGGCGGATCATCCATCTTATATTTAAAGCTGCAGCTACAGCCGCAAGTTCGCCTTCTTATACATGATGGGGAGAGCACCTTGCTGCGAGAAGGACAGCGTGAAAAGAGGGCCGTGGGCGCCCGAGGAAGATACCAAGCTGCTAGCACATATTCGCCAGCACGGGACTGGCAGCTGGAGGACACTCCCCAAAAAAGCTGGTAAAACTCCTAGAGTCACACAGTGTATACATGCATACAGAAAGTACCGATTTCGCGAGTTCACAAAATTATGTTTCTAGGAGACGAGAATCTGCTCTTTATTAGATGAGCTCAAGAAATTGCTCAGCTACTTAGACTCATGATGAAATCTCGAGAGTGTGAATCAGATCTGTTCAGACACTAGTTTGTGAAATCCGCATTGCAATGAACAAACGCGCAAGAAAAATGGATATTCATGACGGCGTTGTTGGGGTGATCTGGACAGGATTGCGGAGGTGCGGTAAGAGTTGTAGGTTGAGGTGGACCAACTATTTGCGACCTGACCTGAAGCACGGCCATTTCACCGATCGTGAAGAGCAGCTGATTGTCAACCTTCATGCAGCTCTCGGAAGCCGGTGAGATGTTCTTCTAGACGAACTCTGCGTAAGAATGAAGATATATATGCTGCTGAGAATTGGCATACATGTGAAATCAAGGATTTGGGTATTGCTGATATAAGAGGGATTTGCAAGGTGGTGATTGCAACACTTGTGATGCTGCAGGTGGTCACTCATAGCAGCCCAGTTGCCGGGTCGCACCGACAATGACGTGAAGAATTACTGGAACACGCGGTTGAAGAAGAAGCTGTGCGAACTGGGCATCGACCCCATCACCCACAAGCCCATCTCGCAGCTTCTCGCGGACTTGGCTGGCAGCATGGCGTTGCAGTCGAACGGGCAGTCGAGCGAGCTCTCGGAAGCCGCCTTGGGTTGCTTCAAGGACGACATGCTGCATGTGCTGATGAGGAAAGGCTCCACCAGTTGCTGGCAGTTCGAGAATTCCGACTGCAACAGTATTCCAGCAGCACCCATTCCGCGTCATCATCATGGATTATTGCCACCGACTACTACTGTAGCTGCAGTAGCTGTGGGCCCGCGACAGTCGTGGGATCACATGATGAGTACAATGTCAAATTCTTCCGCCGCTGCTTCTCCGACAACGTCAGCCCCAGCTCTTGCTGTAGCTGCTGGTACTTATAACGAACAACCATCACAGGTGCTACTGCAGGAGCAGGCAAGTAGTGTATCCAGCCTCCCCAATGATCAGAACCAGCTGCAGCAGGTGCAAGACACCGTCTGGCAAGACTACAAATACAATTTGACAAAAGCTGCAGCAGCGCAGACATTAAAGCAGGTAAGAAACAGAAATTCTCATGCACCTCAGCCATGGTCAAAACAAAGAACTGTTGCATCATCATCATCAGTTTAAGCTAATGACTGCAATGATACAATCCTATGCAGATCAAGACTCAAGGCAATTCTGTGGTCCCTGGAACTGTTTCATGTAGTTCTTAGGACTCCTCGCATGTATTTCTGCTGCTCCTCTTCAATCAAGATAATCTAATTCATGCTGCACATGTGCATGGTTGCAGAATTCAGGAGCAAGTGCTAAGGGGAGGGAGGAAGCAATGGCTTACAACATGCGGGCAGTGATGTGCAGCCACAGCTTCTGTGGCCCCACTGCAGATCATCAGCTGGAAGGAGCTCTAGGAAGCCATGCAAGCTTCCTAACCGGTAATGCAGGACAGCCTGTAGGTCACCTTCTTCCCCATCAAGTGATGATGACGGGAATCACCCAAAGACCACCAACAGTGCCTGACCATGGCGAGCAACTGCTAAGACCAGTGCTGGAAATGACCCTCGACCCGAACAACAACAACAGCTACCACAACAACATAGCATGTGCAGAGATGATGCAGAATGCAGGCACTCCGGAACTGGAACTGGGCCCAACAAGCTTGTGCATGTCTGACATGAGGAACACATCCATGCTCTGCAAGACAACAGGATCCCCCTGGCCAGGTACGTACTAGTTACTCATAACAAGAATGTCAAGGACGAGCATCAAGGATTAGCCAAACCAGCTCAGACACATGCAGTACTCTGATGTGGTTTGGCTACAACTCTGTTCAAGGCTACATTCTTCACTGTTTCAGGTCCTTTACAGATCAAGAAGGAAATTCACAGTTGCAAAACACACAAGAATCTAGTTCGACATCTAACTTAGGACCAACATCAAGTCTGTGTGCATTCCCCAGTGACCCATCTAAGAACTTGCAAATTGTTCACTCAAATCTCACCTTAGTGCTGCACAAGATCACTCAGGATTCACAAAGACACTCCTTGCAGTGAACTCTATAATGCAGTGAACAAAGAGCTCACTTGAATTGTATTCAGTACAAAAATCTCAATAAATTCCAAGGAACGCAGCTGGGACAAAAATAAATTAAGCTAATTTTTGTCCATGTGTCTACTGGAGTGATTGCAGACCAAAATGCAGGAATAACCACACAGCTACCGAGCATGCCATTGCCATCTATCTCAGACACACCACAGATGTTTACAGGCTCCCTTCTTCAAGATATGACGAGTCAGGAACCAAGTAGCTGCTCAGGTGGCAGCCAGTGCCAGGAAAGCTCCAGCCACAAGACATCTCATGCAGCCACCATGGAGCCCTGGAGCCCAAGTCCAAGTGGAATCAGCAGCTGCAGCAGCACCAGCCTTGGTGGGGCTGATCGTGGTCAAGGAGGGCTTGATCAAGTCCTGGGCTCTGATGTTTTCCTGTGGGATTTCTCTGACTTCACATGCATGATGAACTAAAACTATATAGGTGTGAGCACACAAGATAAGAAGTTGTAAACTATTCACAAAGCACAAAGACTCAGACTATTTTAAAACTGTGGAGAATTTTGACTCATACCTGTGCCTACAAGTGAAACTGCATTTGTATTTCAAAAAATCCTCTCTTGAAGGACATGTATGACATATTAAGACAATCAGCAAAAGCTCCAGCACTGGAAGAATGAAAAGCTACTAGCTAAAGAAGCCTGGATGTTTTGGATCAAGGGCAATACAAAACCTTCACCTACAGCTAAAGATTTTCAATTTGATTCAACCCATCAGAAGCTGCAGTACATCGTTGCACCATATTCTTGCAAAATAACTGCTACATGTTCATTCATAATGCAAAATATTGCACATGACCAGATTGAAGCCAGTGGTGTAGATAGATATATAGACATATGGCTGTTGTTCATTCCCACCATAGTCATGGCTCCTGTGGCCCCATCAGCCTGTAGTTGTTGAAGTCTGTGCCAAAGTCCACCAAAGACTGACCAGGAACAAATACAAATGAGAGCCTGAGGTCTATCTTTACACAAACAATAAACCCACCATCTTTCAAAATAAAACCATCAGTGAGGTGACAATGTTCATGTCAGGTAGTCAGTAAGGCTTTACTGAGTTTTCTTTTGGAGTAGCAAAAGAACATCTAAAGAGGTTGCAATAAGGAACTTCCAGATCTATGGTTCTACCAGGTGTTTACATCTAATGTGAATGTGATTCCTACCCCAGAATGGTTCAGGCTCATACTTTTAGTTTACAATAGCAAACCTAGGCCAGCATTGAGACAAGAAAAGAAAATTCAATGAAAAAATGAGACACTACAAGGAAGAGTCAAAAATATATTAGACAATGCTTCATATTGTATTGACACTGCCACACCTCATAGTAAACATATGGGATATGTTTACTTACATCTAATACAGAATGCTGGACTAAACACCATCATGTACCTTGTAGTTTTGATGTATACAGTCTAGAATTACAGAACACTTCCATATACATAGAAACCACTACCCACATGCCATGAGCACAAAATCATGGATGGGATTGAGTGTGTTCAGGCACTGATAATCTGCCCTCCAGCTGAGCTCTATCACATCTGACAATTTTATCAAAAAAACTCTCTCAAGGTGGAATGAGAGTCAGTGCCTAGCGAGACCAACTAGGTTGAGGCATGCTTGCTCAAACTGGGACTTTACAAATGTCCACAAATCCTTTGTTGTCAAAGAGGACCACAAGGCCAAGGGAAATAAGAGAGGTCAAACTCATAGTGGCAAATAGAAGAATATGTAGTAACCTGTATCTCACAATTCTCACTAATAACCAGCTTTTAGTTCTGAACTTTGACCAGAACTTTCAGATTCAGCAGAAGTTACATAGACACAACTTCACACTCACAATCTCATGATCAAAATCTCAGACATGCAAGTCCTACAGATAACCAGCACACTCTAGCTACTCTTTCTAAGAACAAAAAGGTGAGCTTGCAAACTAATGTCACTCTACCAGAAAGATACATCTTCACCCTCTGCAACCACCTCTACATTTGCATTCTTTTTAGTGACCAAAATTTCTCTCACCCCTGTAATCACACAAGCCATTAAGGTGTTTGATCCTGTAAAAAATTCAGTATTTTCCCACTTTGTCCATTCTGTAGCAAACCAGGTTAGAAGGCCAAAAGCACCTGGATAATTGATGCAAAAGCAGAATCCCAATTGAATGCTGCCTGGAATGTGTGTTAGAACCCTATTTTCTGGAACAGGTAGGACAGTAGATACAGAGAGCCTTAATCCAACATACTACAAGGTCTGAAATCATCAATGCCAAGGATTCAGGCTATACATATATTAAAATATAGATGGGTACATGATACAGATACAGTGCCATAATTTACAGGTACAATCTTCTCTGGCTTCCTGTCACAATGCAAGGCTCAAGCTGGCCATATCAAACCACTTCCAAACTTCCTGTACAAATGTACCAAATTTATGACGAGGATGTCACATTCAAAATGTTGAAGGAGAGTCCCATATACTAGAACAGCTTCAGGTCAAACCAAGCAGAATGGACAGGCCACCCACATGAATCAGGGATCAATGCACGAACCCCTAAACCCCAACTAAGTCAATGGCATTAGTGGTCTCGAAGACAAGTCAACAAACTTGAATTAGTTGCTGGGCCATAGCTAGAAGCCATGCAGTTGCCAAGTATGCCTGTCATTGGAACATGGATTTGTGTGCAGCTATCAAACCACTTCAAGACTGCTACCACACTCCTCCATTAACATCATTTGGATCACTCTTGTACACAGCTTTGAGACTTGGCCAAATTGTGGGTTCAACAAATTCACCTGGTTGGGATTCGGTTAGCTGCCAGGAACATATTGTTTGCAGTGACAAGAAATAAAAGCTCATGGGCACCACATGATCATGGCGATGAAATGAGAATCAGCAGCCCAGCTATATCCTTAGTAAGAAGCCCCTCACTAACCTTCACATTCTGCCATCAGTCACCCCAAAGTAAATTCAGAATTAAATTGCTGTTCCAGTGCCCAATGAAGGCCAGGTTGAGTATCAAACTTACCATCACACCTATTATCAGAGGGTCTGATTGACCCACAAGATGAAGAGATGTAATGTCACATGTGGTTCCTCCTGGAAACACCTTGAGGTCTTCAAGACCCATGCTTGAAAACTGTATTCAAGACGGCCATCAGGCATGTGCTCAACCTACATGCGCTGGAGATATCAATCATAACAGACTGTTGAGAACAGAAAATGGATCAAAGATCCAGCACTTGCATGGAGAACACATTACACACTCAGGAGAGCAAAGCTGTAGTGAATACCTATGAACCTCCTTGTAACTTTGTACTCGTTCCAATCTCCCTCGTGGCAATTGTGAACTTCGTCATCACTCGCTATATAGTCTTAAGTGGTGGTGTCGAGAATGCACAGGGAGCAGAATGTGCAAGGGCAAGCAATAAGGAGAAAGCTCCAACTGCAACACCGACAGGATCATCATGGCCTCCTCCAACGGTATCCAAAGCACTTCCAAAGGCAAATGTCCGCATCATATATGGCTTTCCAAGCCCCTCTCTGCTCTCCGTCGACAGCACATGATTTTGCTTGTCAAGAACTCATCTATAGAACCAAAAATCTCAAAACATGTTCAGGCATTCATACTCTTCCGATGAAAGGTCTCTATTGAAAGCAAGGCATGAACCGGGGGAACCATTCAGAGCTTTAGACTTCAACAAATTTCATGCCAACGAGAGCATGTACAAAAGCTAGAAAAAAGGTTCCAAGATTACGTGTATTTGTGACATCGTTCGTGAAGGCATTGACATGATCGCAGCCTCCCTCATGAATATTCGCCTGTACACTTTCCTCAAGAGCTTGATTAGATTCCTCCTGACACGGCGACGGCACATCTACTACACAAGTCGCAGCAGCACGCCACAAAACCCCCAAATCCATATGCGGGGCACCAAAAGAAATTACCCTGGAGGATCACATTTGTATGCAAACTCCGCTTTTAGGCGAGATTTGGAGCAGAAATTCTGCACAGAAACTCAAAAAGATTGTTCCTGGATTAGAAGGCGCATTTGCAGAGGAGTAGAAGCGGAGAAAACAATCACGAGAGTGCGCAACTTTCGACTCAAGTGCGCCATAACAATTCCGCATGCAATACACGAGACTCGCACTCGAAACGCAACATGCGCACATCATCATCGCAAGGCTTCTTTCCTCCCATTCATGCAGCTATCTTCCCACTAGTTAGTTACTAACAACTGACTAACCATCAATGCTAACTCAGAGCAGAAATCCTGCACAGAAACTCAAAACGATTGTTCTTGAACTAGAAGGCATTTGCAGAGGAGTACAAAGCGGAGGATAACAGGCACCAGAGTGCACAGTTCGACTCATGAAGTATGCCACAACATCCACATTCAACACACGAGATTGGCACTCACAACACAACACAACCACATCATGATCGCTAGACTTGCTTCCTCCTATTCATGCAGCTAGACTCTTCACTAGTCACTAACAACTGTCTAACCATCAATGGTAACTAGCAACTGATTAACTATCAGTGCTAACTAACAACTCGCAAACCATCAATGCTAACTTGAAGCAGAAATTCTGTGCAGAAACTCAAAACGATTTGTCCCTGAGCTAGAAGGCGCAGCTGCACAGGAGTACAAGCGGACAAAATCAGTCACGAGAGTGCGCAGTTCAACTCTGGAAGTACACTACAACAATTCCACATGCAACACACGAGACTCGCAATCAAGACACAACACGCGCGCACATATCGCTAGACTTCCTTCCTTCCTTCCTTCCTTCCTATTCATGCAGCTCTCTTCACTAGTCACTAACAACTAATTAACCATGAATGCTAACTAACAACCGACTAACCATCAGAAATTCTGTACAGAAACTCAAAACGATTGTGACTGAGCTAGAAGGCGCATCTGCACAGGAGTACAAGCGGAGAAAATCAGTCACGAGAGCGCACAGTTTTCACTCGAGTACGCCACAACAATTCCACATGCAACACACGAGACTCGCAATCAAAACACGTTACGCAACACGCACACAACATCGCTCTGCGCGCCCCCCCCCCCCCCCCCCCCCCCCCCCCCCCCCCCCCCCCCCCCTCCCCCCCCGCCCCGCCCCCCCTCCCCTTCCCCATCTCCACCACCCCCACACCCCCCCCCCC
>Ga0116229_10015481_pt1 | contig 10386 bp, 6 predicted proteins | sample S1TSphgellanicum_3_FD_87313 | JGI IMG/M metagenome (GOLD analysis project Ga0116229, IMG submission 87313) | Host-associated microbial communities from peat moss isolated from Minnesota, USA - S1T2_Fc - Sphagnum magellanicum MG | ecosystem: Host-associated > Plants > Peat moss > Unclassified...
TACCATCCTATCACCTACCTATTACCTACAACCTACATATGTATTTGTTTACCTATGTGACTAAAACTGTACATTTTCCATGTTGTAGTTCATATTTGAATTGTCAACATTTGCTCTTTCGAAAAGTACAATATGAAATTCCACTAACTTTGAAAAAGAAATTGAAAAGAGCTTCAAGAAAACAAGCAAACTCCAACTCTATAGAGTGCTACCAAAAGGAGGCATAAAATTGGAAGGAAAAATGTTTTGGAAAGAAAAAGTGAATTTGAATTCATGTATTAGGTACACACTTGAAACATTATACCTAATAAGTACATGAGTTCAAATTCATTTTTTCCCACCAAAACCTTTTGCCTTCAAAGTTTGCTAATTTGAACTTTGATGTAATTTTCAAGTCTAATTTTTGAACTTGTGCAAATGTGTGTAGCACAATTCTCTTACCACTATGGAGGTGTTGAATCATTTGTCAACATAGATTCATTTGAAGATCAAAGCAGGTATGCTTGTGAACAACTTTCCAAACCATTGAAAATGGATGGGATTCAAAAAAAATGATTGAATATAGTTTGTAAATTATCTATATTATGCAAAATGTGACATCAAGAAAACATGGCAAAATGATTACCCATTGTTTGCTATTCAAAAAAAATACTAAAATGAAAAAATACAACATTGTTCTCATTGTTTTAAGGTTTGACTTATGTTTTAAAGTTTGATTTTGTGTTTGATTTTAGGTTTTTAAGTTTAATTTCAAGTATGTACAAAGTTTGTTTTCAAGTTTTCAAGCCTTTTAAAGTTGATTAAAACATGTATGCTTATGAATAAACCATTCACAATGGGTAGAATTCATATGTTTTTGTTGGAAGTAATTTGGTGGACATGTATGCAAAATGTGACAAAATGATTACCTATTTTGTTTGGTTTAGAAAGTTTTAATGCAATGAGCAAGTACAACAATAACCATTACTGAACATGTTCCACCAATCCCCAAGTTGAGACCCATCTTAAACCACCCAAAGTGGAACATGCCAAGACCACCATAACACCATTAATAAAACCACTAAAGAAATCACTTAAAACCCACCCATAACACCATCAATAAAACCATTAAGGAAACTCAAAAAAAATGTGCCATGTTATTTTTGGAGACCCCAAGTATAATGAACAATGGTTTGTTGAACAAGAATTACGAAAACCTAAAAATTAGGCCCCTACCTAAAATATTAACCCATAATTTAAAAATATTTTATTGGTAACAAAAAATAAACAATGGGGGCATCCACTAAAATTCCTACTATAATGGTATGTCACATGACCAAAACAACTCAAACACTAAGCTTGGTGGTTTGGAGTAACATGGGTCCACCCAATTTCATTTGGGTGGTATTGTTAAGTGGTCTAACTACATGATTTTTAGTAGTGATTATTTGCATAAGAGCCACAACAAAAACATTGTTATCTAAGTGATGGTTAAATATGAAGTTTTGAACTTTGTTTCAATGGGATGCATATAATCAAGGCATTGACCATAGATAAATTAGAAGGTGTTGAGAAATCATTATAGAGATAATAAAATTAACATGATCTATAATGCATTAATGCACAACAAAAAAATTATCGAAAAAATATTTTAGTATTTTATATACATAAAGAGGTCATTAATCATTATGGGAAAAATTCCTTAGTTTCAACAATTTGTTCATCTTCATGAAAAAATATTCTCATTTTTTCAACAATAATGGATTGTAATTGAATCAAGGTACATTCAATTAGTTGTTATAACACTTTGGTTATCATGACACCATATTTAATTTGGAGTTTAATGATGTTCATGAATCTCAATTTGGATGTACTACTATTAGTGATAACCTCGAAACAACATCTGAAATAAAATAGGGGTCGGAATTATAAGTAATTTTGTTGTGTGTGAAATAATGATTATAAGATGACCTTTTATTTTATTAATAGATTGATTAAACCACAAAGATTCATTTAATAAGCATTCCAAATCTAAAGGTGGTAGAATGACACAAAAGATGTCGATGAACCAATCTGAAAAGGATAGCTTTCTATATGGATTTTCGAATGGATTTTAAGGTTAATATTAACTTGCCTATAATAAAAAGAGAGCATCCTAGCCCAAGTTATATCAAATTGTTGAATGGAAGACTTTTTCAAGAAGCTAATCTTGAAGGATCAATATGTGCAACAGTCCATTTTGAATGCCTAGTTAGAAGCGATACTATTGAACATCAAGTTACTTTAGTGTTTGAACACGTCAACATGAGAAGTATTGATTGGTGGTGGCATTTTCATCAAGGTAGGAATTGTTTTAAATAAAGCTCCACAATGTTGTATTGATTTTTGAAACCATATTTGTTTTGGGTGGAATTACAAACACCAAGTACTAACTTTTGTTTACCATATAACTCTTTGTAGCACAAATCCAACCATACATTGTTAGCCTAATGTATGGATATTCTATAAAACTTTTTTATCATCCCATTTTAGGAAAATTGTCATTGTAAAGGTTGCCCATTTATATGCTTAAGATTATTTCATGGTCACCAAGTATGAACCATTCGTAATAGATCTTATGAGGTTAACATTTTCATGTACAATCAACACTTAAAGGAATCAAGGATGATTTACTTTCATTCAATTTAAAACTAAAATTGTCTTTATATCAAATGCAAAGATCTCAAGCTTTTAATATATGATAAATAAAAAACATAGCAACATGTGTTGTTAGAATAATTTTTAGAAAGGAAGTAGATTGGGCAAACATTATTTAAACAATTGTAGTTCGAGAATTGATGAGATGGACAACCTCCTAGACTAAAATGATGATGGGAACAATTAAAGTTGACCTTAAGAAAGATATTTGTCATTCAACATTGGTCATTGAGATATTGATGTAGCACTTCTTCCCCAACACAAATCAAAAGATTGCACTAAAAGTTGTACTACTAATGTGCATGAGGCTTATACATCGAGGGTAATTACCGTAGAGTTGAAAGATAAACTACAACAAACTAAACGACCTCTTGCATCATCCAACAAATCACCAAGATAGATCTAGACTAGAGATCAAAGAAATACGAAAGATTCAAAGGAGGAAGCAAATGTGAGGAGCATTTCCAATACCAAAAGTCTTGGCATCTCAACTTTCTTTCAATTAACCAAATACAAATTGAAAGTTTCTAATGTTGTAAGGAAAAGGCTTAATTTTAATTTTAAAAAGTAAAGGGGCCCATGGATATAACCTTGTTTGACTTCACAATAGATATTGAAATCATTATAAAATAAAATTTTATAATTAGGATCACAATTGATTTGTTGTGAAATGTGAGGGACCAAAATATAAAATAAGATTCAAATTTTAGTTTCTCAAGAAAAGCTTGTAAAAACTTCTAAAAACATATTCAAATGTTTTTTCAATGTCCATGAAAAAAGAAAATATGGGCTTTTGATAATCATGCACGTAATATTAGACCTCCAAAAAGATGATTATATTTTCATTGATGTTTCGACCAATAACAAAGCCAATTTGATCATTCAAAACATTTTTTTGCATAACACTTATGGTTAAAAGAGTGCTCATATGGTTTTTTTTTTATAATTTACTTTCTGAAGGACAATTTAAATAATTGATATTAATCATTTTTAACATGTTCCCTTACTAGTTGGAATTAGAAAACCTTCAATAACTTGGGGGTTTGGAATGACACAAAAAAATGGACACCTTAGTATGTCAACACCTTTCATAACACTAAGAAATGAGTGTCATTTTTTACCTTGGTCTATTGGCTTGGCCTAACACAAATGTGAATTAAAAATATTGGCCTCATGTAGAATATCCTAAATATTAGTGATTACACTAGAACTAAAGTTAGTGTCAATCTCAATGATAAATGACTTTTGAATTCTAAATTTTACAAGCTTGAAGAAAAGCAAGCAATGGGATTTTGTTGCAACGTGAATGTCATTATAATAATCAACAATATTTAAGACAAAAAAAAATTCCCACAAATAGTTCAACACAATTTGGTTTTGAGCAAAAATACTCATTAACTTGTAAATTTTACTTTTCAAATGTCTTAATGGTTATTTTCCTTATTTGAGTTTTTTTTTAACATACATTTCAAAAACATTTGTCAAATCACATACTTAAAACTTTCCCATCAATTTTTTGTACATGGGAAAAACAAATTTAACATAAGTGAAATTTAGGAATGGTATTTTTTATGAGGTTTTAGAAATTGGGTTTCTTGAGCAGGGAAACATTTAACTTCCAATAGCTAGAACTTTTTTTAATAGCAATGATAACATGGATAGTGAAAAAAAATTTAGCTTCATGGTAAACTTGATAGAAGAAGGAAAATGAACATGAACTTATAACCATTAATGAAAGTTTAGGCATTTTTTGTCACATAACAACAACCAGGTTTCATGAATATATTGTGATGTGTAGAGGAAAAAGTGAAGCCTTTCTATAAAGATGATAATGCATAAAAAGATTATACAAATCATGTTTAACTTCAACAAGATCTTCAAATTTTGAATTTCCCACTTGGTCATTTTATGCATTTGGCTGAAAACCACTACAATGACCATTTTAAACTATCACACCCCAATATATTTTCCTGCTTCCAAGCTACAATATTGTTATTATTCAAATGCACTACAAGAATTATAGAATATGGATTCAAATAAATGAAGCTAACATTTTTATCTTTCCAAATTCAAAATTATTATACCAAAATCACCAACATTCAAGCAAATTTGGATTTTGCAAGCAAAACAATTATCACAACCCATAACACAACAATTTTACAGAGTTAATGCTTACAATGAATATGGTCCAATGTATTCATAACTTTGAGAAATGAGACTTTGAAGGTTTATAACACTTGAGATCAAAAACTCAAAGAATAAAAGATTTTTTTGGGGGGTGTTATTCCACATTAGGGAACTCAGACATTGCAATAGGTTACAAAGTTCATTTAAATATATAATTATTTTTCCAAGACCTACCTTTCATGAAGATGTTTTAAAAGATTCACAATAGGTTCATTTAAAATTAAACATAGAAATTATTTGGAATTTTATTAGTAATTTCATTATAAGCAATAAGCTCCAAGAAAAAATTCTAGAAATTAATTCTATTTTAAACTAATTTTGGACTAGGACACTGTTGTTTTTGGTTCACTCATTTGAAGAACACCTATATATCCAAAGAAAAAATTCATATGAAGTTCCAATCACTAACAATAAAGTACTTTTCAAGAAGGGTCTTTTGGAGAAAAAAATTGAACAATTCATTAAACTTTTTTGTGATGGTCTTTTGGTATGATAAGATTATTAAAAAAATGTTAAAATATTATTCGTCTTCCTAAACACAACCAACTCTAGTGTACTGATCTTTTTAATCATTGTAATTGTTGATAACATTGATTGACATGAAAAACATATTACATGTCTCGTTTCTTTCAACCCCATGGAAAAATTGTTTTAAGGTGAGTTTTTCTATTGAAAGTTGATATGGTTTAAATGTTCATAATTTATTAAATATAATGAAGTTTATTTACGTCAAAGTCTGGTTTAACATATCAAATTTTTTTGTAGGTGGCATGAAAAAATTATGATGAAGACAAATTTTGATTCTATAATGAATGAAGTCCTTGTAGTCTTTATGCTTGGTTTTGATGTGTTGAAATTATGCAAACAACCTATATATTTTTCTTATTTTTGTTATTTCTTGTTCCACTGTCAAACAAATAACTAATGTTAGACCGAACAAAAAAAGAAGGGTGAAAATCCTTTAAGGTGTACCACAGAGGACGAAAAGGGTTTAATCTTTATCGCAATCTTTTTTTACCCTATATTTTTATCCCCATAAAAAATAATGAATCAAAAGTAGTCAAATTTTTCAAAATGACTATATTTTAAACCATTAAAATTTTAGAATCCATCATAATCATCCATAAATGTGTCTTTACATGATAAAAATGACTAGGTAAAAAAGACAAAAAAGGGTGACGTTGTGACAAGATTTTGGTACACCTTTAAGAATTTGGACCCAAAACAATGTGATCAATGTTTGGGGATGTATTTCATGACATGGATTGCCATATCACAAATTGTCCAATTTTTTCCATTTTTATAGTTTATTAAAAGTTTACATTTTAATCTTTCAAATTTTAGAAACTTGAGCCTTTTGCCACATACTTGGAATTATAAGTTTTCCATTTAATATGCACACATGTTTGATAGATGCTAGATTTGAACATTCTTTTCTTCACCCTCGGCCCCCTTTGACTTTCCATTATCCTATTAAAATTTTGTATTATGATAATGGAAAGTAGGGACACCATAATTTTATGATGTTCTATGACCTGTGGATGGGAGGAATGTGAATGCACATAGCAATGTGAAGCCTTGATAAAATATATTATTCATTAATTAAACTTACAATTTTGTGATATATGCAACAATGATTAATGCATGAAATAATTTTATTTGAGTGTGAGGTTAGTGTGAACAATTATTACCATACACAAGTAAATTTGATAATCAAAGTGAATTTAAATTAAAAATGCTAGATTATTTTTACAAGGGTAGATGTTTTAACAAATAAAAAATGAAATGACAATTCACCACCCATAGTGTTATCTTTTAATTATTTATACATTTGTAAAATAATAAACATACAAAAGCATGAACTTAAGCCTTTGGTTACCTCACAATGTGTTTTCAAATGATTCACAACTATATGCATTGTAATTATCAAACAAGAGAAAATCACTTATTTCAAGTGCGTATTTCATGAGTCACGCGTGTCATGTCACATTTGATTACATCAAATCACTCATATTTGCAAGACTTGTTCCCTATTTGTCTTATTTGATGAAACAATTAAAAAGTCATTATTTTCACTTTCATAAAACAAAAAATGAAATGTCACATTACCTTTCAATATATTTAGTCAAATCTTTCTTTCATAAATTAACAAATGCATGTTGCCCAATAATTATTTTATTTCCATATCAAAATTTCATTAAAATAATGTGACAATGATATCGAGAAATTATGGCTTTTGTAACAATTATCAATCTAGATTTTTTTAAAAAGTAAATTTCCCAATCCACATACCATTAGCTAGTGAAAACTTTGGTAGCTTACGCTTTTTGATACTCAAGTTACATTTTTCAAATATTAAAGGTTTTTAAAAAGTTCAATATCCTTGCTTTGCATAAAACTAAACATTCTAATTCTTGGTAAATGTGATGGGTGAATTCACCCAATTAACTCATAACATTACTATGATTATTATTCACAAGTTGGGAACAACTAAATTATGATAAAATTTCTCAAAGATTTAAATTTTAAAAATTTTTCATCATAAAAAATGCAACATCACAAAAAATGAAAGATTCACTATCAAAATAATAACAAAATCACTTTTACATGTGTATTAAATGAATGAATCACAACCCCTCAAAGGTTAATAACTATGCACACTAGGTGTATATTTACTACTTGAACATAAAATTAAAAAGTTATGGGACACATAACTCGTATGAGTAAATCAAGATGGCATATACTGTAGCCATGGGTTAGGTTCAACATTAAATAATTATTAAAGACCTTGAAAAAAAAAATTAAATAAAATGTTGAAGTGTTGAAAAATGTGATTAAAGCACATTGGAAATGACAAAAAAATGATAAATGCACCTTGAAAGTGAAAAAAATCTAAAATTTTGTAAAAGTTGGTGAAAAAAAGTCATGCTCTACCATTCATTAAAAAATTGTCATAATATTGATGAGTATCCCCACATAGATTTAGTCATAATTCACTTAACTAGTGATACTTTTCTCCGATAGCATTAAAAGTGTAGTAAAAAATAGGTGAGGGGATGAGAGTGTGAGCACTGAAACATAAGTGTTATTGGAAGGCAATTGAATGCTCAAACGAATTTCATTAACGAAAATTTTAATAATTATTTTTTAAAGACGAATTCATTTTTTGAAAATAATTAATTTTTCTTTTTTAATGTGTCAAACCTAACCCAAGGCTACGATATGTCATTTTCATGTTGGGCCATGATGAAAAAATGTTCACAACCACACCCTTGTTTGGATAATTATGGAAACTAAATTGGAAAAATGAAGAAAGGAAAACCACCCCCTTCCACTAACACCTTTATTGGTACCTTTGTCTTTTTAAATAAGGCTTTTCAAAACAAATAATTAGTGGAGGAAATGTTGAATTTGGACTCACACATGCCTTAATTTAGTCTAGGGATGGGAGATCTACAATGTTTATAAGCTTCCCAAAACAAATTTAAGGTTTTTGTTTTATCACATGGTGCTAATGTAGGTATTGGCTCATTGACAATCATAGGGTTCATCGATAGTCATAGGGTCAACCTTCAATGAACCAACACCCATAATGGTACCATGGTACCATTCAAAACCCCCCCAAAAAATTTACATTTTTCTAAGTTACAACTATCCCATACTTGCACTAAATCAAGGTTTTTGAATGCAAATATAACATTTTTGTGTCTTGATATGGCCACTAAAAAACCTCACTAAAAAAAGGTGAAGGCATTCACCAATTTGGGTACTAGTTCACCCTACTCTCTTTGAGTTGGAACTTGGGTCACCCATGAATATGGTGGGTGGTGGAACATTATTTTTGAAAGAAGCACTTGTTCTCGAAGTCATTGTTTAAGATTTTGGATTGCATTGAAAATTCAATGAACTAAATTGTGCACAAAAAAATTGTTCAAAATAAATGTACAATCCATATCATTTTTTGCCAAGATATGCAATATGTAGTTTTCTTGTTATCAAATGTGATTAGCAATAATGAAACAAGCACAAGAAAATCTAAACTCCTCAATTTCACATTTGGGTTTTATTTATTTAATAAAATAAACATAATCTTCATAACTTTGAAAATCCTCAATACAAACTCTCATTAATTCCCATGTATAAAAACTTGACCACCAAGTACCCCAATATGCAATTAATTCAAACTTCTAATCAAATCATCCATTTATACTAGTGGCATAAGTTGAACAAAAATAAATATAATATGATTATTAAGGATCATTAGGTTTGTGTAGACAATGATGTTTTGGCTTCATACATGCTCGTATTTTAAAACTAAACCTTCTTTAAAAAAATTTGAAAATGTTCTCCTAAATTGTATGTTCAAGACTATCAATAACAATTTTTTTTTCTACCCTTGAACATCACCCACTTTTTCAACTAAATGTTTGTTTAAAAATGTTAAGAACATTGTTCCAAGTTATATGTTCATGACCATAATTTAGACCATGTAATGGTGAACCCAAGGAGAAAAAACAAAATAATCAATGGGTGAGTGTGTGGGTTTGCATGATAGGATTAGAGTTCCAACATTTTGGAGAATTTCAACAACAATATATGATACTAACCACCACAAAATTCGCACACTAACTTCATTGGCTCCTAAGAATGGGAGGAAGTCAATGTCAAACATTATCAAAAATATTGGGTTTCTATGCAAATGTTGTTTAGACAATTGAACTAAAATAGGTGTAACAATAAACAAATAATCTAGTTATCCATGTAAGTGTTTTAAGCATTTTGGGGCAAAGATAGTACCCAATCTTTGAAATAATCTAAAATCTAATGTTCAATTTCCATGTGTAAAATGATATAAAATTAATGAGCCACCATCATTAATGGATAGGACAATTTCGGTGAAATCTTTCCATTAGATCAAAAACTTGTGATGAACATCTCAAACATGTATGGAAACATTGTGACCCATAATTATGGATGGGTGGAAGAGTTGAATCAAAAATGGAAATGTGGTGCTACTGTAGAGGTGGCCAATGAAATGTAATTGAAAGACCAAATGTGGTTACCATTTTAGTTATTGAAATGTTCTTATTTTGTTCAATTTACATGTATTAGATGCTATCATATATGGTCAAATAAGTAGGACAGTAACGCCTATCTCATTTTGAATTCACTTTGGGTGGGTGTAAAATAAGATGAACCACTTTTTGCATCACACTACAAGTTTTTGCAATGTGTCATACATTAACATGCCATTAAACAATGTGCCATAAAACCATCGTTAAGTCAAATTTGTCATTGAAGTAAAATTTTCAACTTGAATAAGAAGACATCATAGTTATGACATTCTTGGTGCGAGAATGTTATGGAAGCCCAAAGAAGCAAGAATTTTAAAGAATTTTAAAAAAAATTATAGATCAACCAGTGTAATTTGGTAAACATTCGTGGGTAAAGAATGTTATGACAAGGTGCTAAATGAATAATTTTAAAGAATTTTAATGTGCAAAATGAAGAATGTCATAACTA
>Ga0116229_10015483_pt1 | contig 10385 bp, 8 predicted proteins | sample S1TSphgellanicum_3_FD_87313 | JGI IMG/M metagenome (GOLD analysis project Ga0116229, IMG submission 87313) | Host-associated microbial communities from peat moss isolated from Minnesota, USA - S1T2_Fc - Sphagnum magellanicum MG | ecosystem: Host-associated > Plants > Peat moss > Unclassified...
CGCAAACTACTTCGTTACCAACACCCCCTCCTCCAGCCGATATACACGCTGGCCGAGGGCGGCGATGCGGTCGTCGTGGGTGACGATGATCATGCAGTTGCCGCGCTCCTGGTGCAGGCGCAGGAGCAGGTCGATGATGCCGTGGCCGCTGGCGGCGTCGAGGTTGCCGGTCGGCTCGTCGGCGAGGAGGAGCGCCGGGTTGTTGCGCAGGGCGCGGGCGATGGCGACGCGTTGCTGCTCGCCACCGGAGAGCTCCGAGGGCCGGTGATGCAGGCGCGAGCCGAGGCCGACCTGGTCGAGCAAATGCGAGCCGCGAGCCGGATCGCCGCGCCGGGCCAGCCGCGCCGGGAACTCGACATTCTCCAGCGCGGAGAGTTCGGGAAAAAGATGGTAGGCCTGAAAAACGAACCCGACGGAAAGATTGCGCCACGCCGCCAGCTTGCCCCGCGACCAGCCGTAAATTGACTCGTCCTGCCAGCGCACCGCGCCCGCGTCAGGCCGCTCCAGCCCGCCGAGGATTTGCAGCAGCGTGCTCTTGCCGGAGCCGGACGCGCCCTGGATGGTCGTAAGGGCGCCCGGCGGAAACGAGGCCTCGAGCCCGCGCAGGATTGCGAGGTCGGTGTGGCCGAGGCGAAATGTTTTGCCCAGCGCGGAGCAGGTCAGGGGAGCGGAATGATCCACGCGATCCATTGAGCCAGCCCGGCGGACGGCAGTAAAGCTCGGCCATTCCCGTCATCAAGTTGGATTTAATCGACCGATAAACGGCCAGATGAGTAAACAACCCCGGAGCAAGCGCCGGGGCAGGGGAGGCAGCCGTGAGTCGTGGCCCGCGACCTCCGGGAGCGGGGCGAGGTTGTGATCGCAACGCCGTAAGGTTCGGCGATAACCCGCGAGCCCGTCGCCCGGAGGTTGACGCAAGCATCGGGGAATTCAACCCAAGAGATGCAAATCCCCTTCCGCCCTACCCGCGTTGCGGAGGTGAAACCGACCAGACCTGGCCGCGATTTGAGGACCCATTTTCCGTGTAACACACTCGTCCTTGCATGTGCGTGTAACACAGGTAGATTGCCCGAGTGCTAACTGAAGTAGAGACGCTCAAAAAAGAGCTGGCCGCGGCGAAAGCCGAGATCGAGTCCTTGCAGCTTCGGCTACGCAATGTCATGTTGCTCTTGCGCACCGAGATGATGGCAGCGGGGCGTCTTCCCCATCCGAAGCCGTCTCCCGATTAGGACGCCTCCCCCGGCCTCCTTGTTTTCCGTCACGATTCCCGATTAGATAACGGAATGCGCGCGGCGATGATCGGCTTTGTCCTGGGCGCGATCATGGCGGCCCTTTCGGTGGTGGCGTTTCAGCAGTGGGTCATCCGCGCCTCGGCCGATGAATTCGATTACCGTTTTGCCAATTACGTTTTCAGCACGACGAAGTTTCCCTGGGGCTACCTCGTCGATGGGCGCGTGATCAGGCGCTGCCTCTTTCCGGTCACGGTGACGACCACGTTTTACGACGCGCAATACAACGAGGTGAAGGAGGCGGAGCAACCGGGGCGATATGGCGCGGTGGTGAAAATCGCCTTCCTCGGCGGCGTGGTGGAGCACCGGTTTATCACGCTCTATCGCACGCCGGAGCCGGTCTTCTGGGGCGATGGTTCGACGCCGGCGACGGTTTCCGCGCAACTGCCGCCGGGGACGGGCCTTGATCCCGCGGTCTTGCAAAAGCAGGCCTCGGAAATCGGCGACGCGATCAATTGGGGCTTTTTTGGGGAAGGCGATGTCTCATCCAATCTGGCGGTCATCCTCGCCGGGCTGAGCGAAACGTCGCCCAACGACCCGCCCGCGGTCGACCGGACCAATGTCGAATCGCGGGATGCGAACTGGTGGTTCGAGCTGCGCCGGCGTTTGGGGCTGGTCGAGCCGTATGCCTATCTCGTGGATCTTCCCCGCGGCTATGACGCCGATCCGGCCAGAAAATGGCCCCTGATTCTTTACCTCCATGGCGGCGCCGAAGCGGGGAACGATCTGAGCCTGGTGCGCAACAGCGGATTGGCCGGGGAGATCGCGAAGGGACGCCAGGTTCCGGCCATCGTCGTCTCGCCCCAGTCTCCGGCCGGGCAGGAGTGGAATTACCGGATACTTAATCTGCTGCTCGATGAAGTCTGCGCCAAATACCGCGTCGATCCGGATCGCGTCGACCTCGCCGGCGTCAGCATGGGCGGCGATGGCGTCTGGGCATTCGCGTTGGCGCACCCGGAACGCTTCGCCGCCGTGGTTGCCGTCGCCGGCGAGAGTGACCCGCCCGATTGCGCCCGGCTGAGGGACGTTCCGATTTGGGATTTCCAGGGCGAGAAGGATCCGATCGTTCCGACGACGAATCCCATCGCCGTGGTGAACGCGGTGCGCCAGTTTGGGGGGCACGCTCATCTCACGCTTTATCCCGACGCGGGCCATTCGGATGCGTGGGCGCGGGCCTTCGCCGACGATGATCTATATAAATGGCTGCTCGCGCAAAAACGGGGCCAGCCGGAAGTCATTACGCCGGGCGTGCCGTCGCCCTGATTGCGGCGTGAGCGTTTTCAGAAATTCTGTAGCCGCCCCCGTGAGGGCGTGGAGTTTTTCCAGGGAGGCGGCCACTGCCTAACGGCGGCGGCTACGGGAAGCGGATTTTTCCAGTGATGCGGCCCTGCCGGGTAGCCGCGCGCATGAGCGGGTGGATATGTTGCTCAACTTCGGTCCACCGCCTCACGGCGGCGGCTACGGTATTTATGAAAACGCTACAGACTCTACCTGCGCAGTCGCCAGACCCAGCTGCCCTTTTCCTCTTTGGCGAAGTAGCCGGCTTCGTTGAGCGTCTTTTCCTCTTCCGCGCTCAGCGCGCGCACCAGGATAAACCAATCGTCCCCATACTCGGGAATGTGGTCGGCCAGTCCGGCAAGACTCGCCACGACTTCACGGGCGCCGTTCGTTTCGACCGGCGGAGCCATTCCGAGATGCTCCCGCCAATTGATCCGGCCGGGGTTGTGCAGCTCCATCAGGGCGGTGCCGATTTTTTCGAGGGACTTCCGGGGTGTGTGGCGGGGCAGATCGAGTACGCTTTTCACAAACGAGGCTTTTTCGATTTCCCTGGCCCGCTCGGAATAAAAGGTATCGGCCTTCACGTACGAGTCCTGATGATGAGGCGCGGCAAGAACGCACCTTGGCGCGACCAGCACCCGGGGAATGATCTGGCAACGGGGCGCGAGCGTTTTGAGCGCGGAATCGATTTGCACCGCGCGTTCCAGAACGCTGGCGTGCCTTTGGCATCGTTCGAGTGGGGACGGCACCCCGACGAGGCCGTTCTCGCCGGTGGTGCAGGCGCCCGTTTCATCGACCGTCAATCGGCTCCAGTTCCTTGATTCGAGCAGGTAGAAATCTTGAAAGCTGTTGACGAGAAGATGATGAATTTGGGCGGTTCGTCCGTCCGACAAAACAATCCGCAGGTCGTGCAGGATCAAATGGGCGTCCGAGCCGCTAAAGTGGAAATCGAGGAAGTTAGCGGGCTCGTGTTCACCCCACGCGCCGGGCTCCAAATGATCCAGCTGGTCCTGGATATTCTGCTTCTGAGTGGGCGTGAGTCGCGGGTCGGCGAGCAGGGCGTTGAGTTCGGCGATGTCGTCCGATCGATCATCCGCGCCCTTGATCAGCATGACTCAGACAATACCTGATCCGGCTCGTGAGAAAAGCCGTCTTGAAAGCAAACCGAGCGGGGACGGCAACGGCGTGTCAACACTAATTTCAGAATCGACCGTCGGGACGTTTTCAGCCCCAACGGGGCGACCTAATTCCAGCCCAGGGCAAGGCCCTGGGTTAGGGAAAAAGTCGAACCAAGCCCTGAAAGGGCGACCTAATCGCATCGTCAGTTTATTCCGCCCTTTCCGGGCTTTTCCAAGTGGAGAATTTAGACCCAGGGCGTTGCCCTGGGCTGGAGCTAGGCCGCCCCGTGGGGGCTCCTGACCGATCCTGCAATTAGTCTTAATAGGATCCGTCCCCCCCAATTGAAGCGCCGCTCTACGGCTGCTGCACGATCACGCCGATCTCGACGCGGCGGTTCTTCGCGTAGGCCTCCTCGGTGTCGCCGTCGATGGCGGGGCGGTCGGAGCCGTAGCTGTTCGTGTAGAGCGAAGCGGCGGGCAGGCCGAGTCCGACAAGATATTCGCGCACGGCCAGCGCGCGGCGTTCCCCGAGCGCGCGATTATATTCCGGCGTGCCGCGCTTGTCGGCATGGCCGGCGAGAAACAGGGAGTGCCCCGGGTTGGCCTTGAACCACTCGCTCACCGCATCGAGTTTTCCTCGCTCCGCGCCGCCGATGGTCGATTTATCGAAGTCGAAGTAGATCGTGTCCGAAGCGAGCGTGGCGTAGTCGGCCTTGTCGGGATCGAAGCTGCCGCGTGTCGGAGGAATGCCGCCGCCGTCGCCGCCCGGGTTGACCGTATCGCTGCCGCCGGGGCCGGGCAACGGACCGCCATTGTCGCCCATGCCGGTGTAATTTTGGTCCTTGTCGGAACCGCAGGCGGCGATGGCGAGGGTGAGGGCGAACAGGAGGGGCAGGCGGTATTGGATATTCATGAGGGGAGTCGGAGGGTTGAGAGGCAAGCGGTGAGTTATACGGTGTGGGATGAAATTGGCAATGGTTTCCGCGGGCGTTAGGGCGGGTTAATACTAAGTCGGTTGTTTGCGCCAACCCCAACGGGGTTGTGATCATTCAGCCCAGGGTCGGTGCCGCAGCGCCTACCCTGGGTAGACTTTAACCGAACCAACCCTGTAAGAGTTGAAGCAACGGGGGGAGAAAAATCCGCTTCAACTCTTTCAAAGTTGGCTGCTTCCTTAATGCCTACCCAGGGTAGCTCGTTCCTCGCAACCCTGGGCTGAGTGACGGCCATCCTTTCAGGATGGTTTCTCCGAAGACGAGTGAGATAAGCGTTCATTAGTGTTAACAGGCCCTAGCGGGAGACGGTCGGTTCGCCGCAGCCTTCCGCGGCCGTTTCAATCGGGAGGGATTGACGCGACACCGTGTCGAGCAGATGCAGATGTCCGTTATTGGAATAGACGAGGTGGCGCGAATCGCGCGTCCAGGCCGGGTCTTGTCCACCGGAGGTTGTGATGAGTTGCCCGGTCCGCGCCGCGACATCAAAAACGCCGATCTGGAATTGGCCGCCGATGCGGGTGGTGAACGCGATCCACTTGCCGTCGGGCGACCAGTCGGGCTTGGTGCAGTAGGAGTTGCCGGTGACGAGATGGTCCATGTCGGACTCATCGGAGGTGCTCGTCGCGCTGCTGATGAAAAGCTGCGGGCTGCCCCGGTCGTCGGAGGAATAGACCAGCCGGTCGCCCGTCGGGGACCAGGAGGGGGACGTCTCCGCGCCGCGCGTGCGCGTGATGCGGGTGATCAAGCTGCCGTCGTCGCCCATGGTGTAGATTTCGGGGTTGCCGTCCTTGCTCAAGGTCAGCGCGATCTGCGATCCATCCGGTGAGAACGCGGGTCCCGTATTGATGCCGGGGAAGAAGGCGATGCGCGTGCGGCTGCCCGAAGCAAGATCGATCAGGTAAACGTCGGGGTAGCCGCTTTTGTAAGAGGTGTAAGCGAGCTTCGTGCCATCGCGGCTCAGCGCGGGGCTGGCGCAGATGGTGCCATCGTGGGTGATCGCCCGCGCGTTGTAGCCGTCCATGTCGGCCAGGAAGAGCTCCTTCGACGATCCGCTGTGCGCAATGAAGGCGAGCTTGCTGGAGGCGAAGCCGGGCAGGCCCGTCACCGCCTGGGTGATGGCGTCGGCAAATTCGTGCGCGGCCATCCGGCCCTTGCCGGTGAAGGTCTGGTTGAAGACTTCGATGCCGGCCCGCTTGCTGACCAGGCGGCCATTGATGCCGGATTCGCTCGCGTCGCCGGTGGCCACGTAATCGCCCGAACTGCTGGCGGCCGGCGACATCATGCCGGTGCGGTTGAGATCGTTGCTGACGATTTCCGTCGCGCCGCCGCCGAGCGGACCGCCGATCGAGACGCCGACGCGGGGGAGGGTCGGCACGACCACGGTCACGCCCTGTCCGTGGACGGGCGAGGTGAACAGAACGGCGAGAACAAGCAGGGAACAGGTGGAAAATAATTTCACGTTAGCGGGTAAGTTTAAAAGTGATGGGAATATCAGGCGGGCAGCCCTCGGGTAACGGCTCATGCAGATAGCCGAGGTCTTTCGCGGCTTCGACCGCGGACTCGTCGTAAGTTGGGTTGCCGGATGACTGGACCAAGTGAACGCTTTGCGCCGGGACGTGGCCGTCCCGCTCGACATGAATCTCCACGATCGGGTTGACCGCCGTCTCATCGGCGAGGTTGGGGCTTTGCCATTGGCTCATCACCTGGTCGCGAATCGAGGCGTAGAAATCGGCGAAGTCGTTCGCGCGCGTGTTCGAGGCGCCGCTTGTCCCGGTGTTCGTCACGTTCTTGACCCCGGCCTCGTCGAGTTTCTCGCCCAGCTTCGCCGCGATCTGCTCCTTGCTCAGGCCCGTGCTGTCGGGCTTGTCGGCGGTGTCCTGGTCATCGGTGTCCTCGGTCGGTTTCACGACGGGCTTCTTGGGGTGATGCTTGATCTTCGGTTTATCCGGGGTTGGCGCATCGGCCAGCGTGAGATCGACTTTGACCTTGGCCGGTTTCGGCGGCGTTGGCTTTGGAGGCGGGGTGACCGGTCTGTCCAGCGCGACAGGACTGGGTTCAGGCGGCGGGGGCGGCGCCGGAGTCGGCAAAAGCGGCTTGATCGGCGCGACGGCGACCGGCGGTTTGGGTGGCGGCGGAGTGGAAGCGTGATGATGGACCGTGGGCGCGGAGGTGGTCGGGCCGAGCTTGTGCGCCTGCTGGACGCCGGGCGTGCCCTTGACCACATCGCCCGCAGGCAAGAGCGAAATGAACGACTCCGGCGGCTTCGGGGCGGGCGTGAATTCGTACACCAGGCACCCAACGCCGATGACCAAAAGATGAAGCAAAGCGACGAGCGCGACCCACTTCCAGAAGTTGCTCTTCTTCTCGACGCAGACTTCCGGTTCCGGCTCCGGTTCGGGACGGCGCTTGAGGTCCAGGCGGACTCTCTTTCTCGGTTTGGGCGCGGCCAACCGGCGAGGCTTGACATTACCGGTGGGGTGCTTCATCACGTACTCGTACTATATATAGTGGTCTCGCGGGAAATACCAGCCCGCATTGAGATTTTACACCTTTTGACGTAAGATCGGCCGGTTTGCTTCAAATCGGTCGGGCCCGGCCGAAGGATGTCGTTCTTGTATCTGTGGCAGGAAATCCCTATCGTATCTGTTCCCTCATGAAAACGGTAGGAAAACAACTGCAGGAGGCGCGCCTGGCCAGGAACTGGACGCCCGAACTTGCCGCGCGCGAGACCAAGATCAAGGTCGAGAGGGTGCGCGATCTCGAAGCCGATGATTATTCCCATTTTACCAGCCCGACCTACGCCCGGGGCTTTGTCCGCACCTATGCCCGCGCGTTGGGGCTGGACGAATACCGGATTCTGCGGCAGCTCGACAACAAGCTGCCGGACGACGACTCGGCCAATATTGTGACCGATACGGGCGTGGCTTACCTGCCCGAGACGGCGATGCCCCCCCGCGCGGCCCATCGCGACTTCACGGGGCTTTATATCGTGATGGCGCTGGGCGGGGTGGTGATGTTCGTGATCACCGTGGTGCTGTTTGAGGCTTATCGGGGGGGTGAGCTTTCGAGCTGGTTCGCGAGCAGCTCCGAACCGATCGCCAGCGCCGTGGCGGCCACCAATGCGGCGCCGATTCCGCCCGGGCCCACGGAGACGGTGGCCCGCGCGTTGCCGGTAGATTCGAATACGCCGCCGCCCATCGTCGATGCGACGACCAACGTGACGTCCGCCCCGGCGGTGACCAATGTGCCGGTCGCGACGGTGGCCAACGTGCCCGGCGTCAGTCCACGCGCGCTGCCGGTCGATCCATCGCTGCTCGGCTCCTCTTCGGACACCAATTCCGCAACGGTGGCAATCGCTCCCCTGGCCGAGCCGATCCCGCCTCGCGCCCTGCCGGTCGATCCCTCCGAGCTGACGAACGCGCCGGCCGCCACGCCGACGGCAAGGGCAGCCAATCCGGCCCCGGTGGCAACACCCGCATCGCCCGAGGCCACGGCATCCGCTCCCGAGTTGGTGGCTCCTCGCGCGCTGCCAGTCGATCCTTCGGAGTTGACCAACGGGGCTTCGGCCACCCCGGTGCCGAGCCCGCTGGTGGCGATGAACGGGGCGGCTTCCGCCAATGGGACCGATGGGACTTATGGGACGAATGGGACTTATACGGCGCCTGCGCCCGTACCTTCGCCGCCAAGTTCTTCCGCCCGGCAATCGGACAGCGGGCCGGTGACTACGCCCTCGCTTCCGCCGGTTGAGCCGCCCTCGACCGCGCCTGTGGCCACGTCGGCCTCGACGGCGACTTCCTCCCCTGCTCCTCCGACGAACCAGGCTGCGCCTCCCTCGGATCCGGCGCCGCAAGTGGCCGGTGACCCCGACGCCAACGCCGACAAGCGGCTCGTTCTGACGGCGTCGCAGGACTCGTTCGTGCGGGTGACGAATGTGGACGATCCGACGGTCGCGAAGCCGCTCTACGCCGCGGTCCTGCACACCGGGCAGTCGGTCGGGTTCGACGGGAAGAAATTTTCGATCAATGTCGGCGTCCCGGCGGCGGTCGATATCAAACTTGATGGCGTGAATTACGGTCCGCACGACGACCAGAATGAGCCGGAGACCTTTACCGTCGAGTCACACTTGCCCTAATATGAGCACGATAACTTTAACGGCAGGCGCAGACTCGGCGACGACAACCTTACCGACCGTCGCCCGGAGGTCGACGGCTACCGCACCCACCATTAAGGTCGGCTTGGTCTCGCTCGGCTGCGCGAAGAACCTGGTCGATTCGGAGATCATGGCGGGCCATCTGCACCAGGCGGGCATGGCGCTGACGCCGAATCCGGACGAGGCCGACGTGATGATCGTCAACACGTGTTCGTTCATCGATGCGGCGAAGGAGGAAAGCATCGGCGCGATCCTCGAGGCCAATCGCGGTCGCGGCATGCGGCGGCGTCATCGCACACAGAAGCTGATCGTGGCCGGATGCATGGCGCAGCGTTTTGCGGGCGAATTGCGCGGCTCGATGCCCGAGGTGGACGCGTTCATCGGCCTGGATCAGCTGACCCAGATCGCGCCGATCATCGAGGGCCTGTTGGCGAAGGACCGGGAGAAGCGGGCGCTGGCGGAGAATTTCGTCACGCCGCAGCCGAAGTTCATTCCCGATTTCGATACGCCGCGCTTTCGTCTCACGCCCTCGCACACGGCCTACGTGAAGATCGCGGAGGGCTGCAATCATCCCTGCTCGTTCTGCATCATTCCGCAGATGCGCGGGCGGCATCGCAGCCGCACGGTGGCCTCCATCGTGGCGGAGGCGCGCGGGCTCGTGGAAGAGGGCGTGAAGGAGCTGAACCTGATTTCGCAGGACACGACCTATTTCGGCATGGACCGCTGGACGGAAAAGGCCGGGCCGCGCGCGCCGGTCGATTCCTCGCGGGGCGATTCGCTTGTCTACTTGCTGCGCGAGCTGAACCAGATCGAGGGCGATTTCTGGATTCGATTGCTCTACACCCATCCCGCGCACTGGAGCGACGAGCTGATCCGGACGATCGCGGAATGTCCCAAGGTCGCGCGCTACGTCGACATGCCGCTGCAGCATATTTCCGATCCGATGCTCGAGGCGATGCGGCGCGAGACGTCGTCGCAACATATCCGCGACCTGATCAAGCGCATTCGCGCGGGCGTGCCAGGCATCACGCTGCGCACGACGTTCATCGCGGGATTTCCCGGCGAGACTAAGGAGGATTTCGAGACGCTGCTGCAATTCATCGAGGAAACGCGCTTCGAGCGCCTCGGCGTCTTCCGCTACTCGCGCGAGGAGGGCACGCGCGCCGCGAAGATGGCGGGGCATCTGCCGAAACGCACCAAGGAATCGCGCTGGAAACGCGCCATGGCCCTGCAACGCCGCATCGCGCTGGAGCAGACCGCCGCGGCCGAAGGGCGCAGGCTGCGCGTGCTGGTCGAGGCGCCCGGGATTGCGCGCAGCGAGGCCGATGCTCCCGACGTCGATGCCCGCGTCTTCGTGCCGGACGATTTGCCCATCGGCGATTTCGCCGAGGTCATCGTCACCGGCGCGCGGGAATATGACCTGCTCGCCATCCGCGCGGAGGCCGGGGCGGCGGCGTTGACATCCTCCCTTTGCCCCATTTAACCTCATTTTATGCGCTGGGCCGTAATTATTGCCTTAACGCTCTCCCTCGCAGGGCTGGCACGCGCACAAGAGCCG
>Ga0116229_10015484_pt1 | contig 10385 bp, 6 predicted proteins | sample S1TSphgellanicum_3_FD_87313 | JGI IMG/M metagenome (GOLD analysis project Ga0116229, IMG submission 87313) | Host-associated microbial communities from peat moss isolated from Minnesota, USA - S1T2_Fc - Sphagnum magellanicum MG | ecosystem: Host-associated > Plants > Peat moss > Unclassified...
ACCGCACAATGACATGGTGGCGACCGCAAAATGACATGGTGGCGACCGCACGATGACACGGTGACGACCGCACGCTCCGTTTTTTTTTTGGGGCGCGGCAAGACTTCGACGGGGACGCGGCCGCTTTGGGCGAGGTCGTCGAGCTGCTCGCGGTTGAGGCGTTCGAGGGCGTCGATCCGATCGGGATCGACACGCAGGCCGTGGGCGCGTTCGTCGACGAGGACGCTCTTGAGGTACTGACCCGTGTACGAAGCCGGCGTCGCGGCGATCTTCTCGGGCGTGCCGGTGGCGACGATGGTGCCGCCTTTGTCGCCGCCCTCGGGGCCGAGATCGATCACGTAGTCGGCGGTCTTGATCACGTCGAGGTTGTGTTCGATCACCAGCACCGTGTTGCCGACGGCGACGAGCTTCTGCAGCACGTCGAGCAGTTTGTGGATGTCGGCGAAATGCAAGCCGGTCGTGGGTTCGTCGAGCACGTAAAACGTGCGGCCGGTCGCGCGGCGCGAGAGCTCGGTCGCGAGCTTGATCCGCTGCGCTTCGCCACCGGAGAGTTGCGTCGCCGGTTGGCCCATCTTGATGTAGCCCAGACCGACTTCGGCGATCGTTTTGAGTTTGTTCGCGATCCGCGGGATCGTGCCGAAGAGTTCCGCGGCTTCATCGACGCGCATCTCCAGCACGTCGGCGATCGACTTGCCCTTGTACTTCACTTCGAGCGTCTGCGCGTTGTAGCGCTTGCCTTTGCAGACCTCGCACGGCACGTAGACGTCGGGCAGGAAGTGCATCTCGATCTTGATCACGCCGTCGCCTTGGCACGCCTCGCAACGGCCGCCCTTGACGTTGAACGAGAAGCGGCCCGGCGTGTAGCCGCGCATCTTCGCTTCGGGGACGAGCGAGAACAGCTCGCGGATCTGGTCGAACGCGCCGGTATAGGTGGCGGGATTCGAGCGCGGGGTGCGGCCGATCGGCGACTGATCGATGACGACCATCTTATCGAGTTGCTCGGCGCCTTTGACGCTGCCGTACGTGCCGCCGGCCGGCTGATGGTGCAGATACTGGTTGAGCGCTTTGACGAGCACTTCGTTCACCAGCGACGATTTGCCCGAACCGCTGACGCCGGTGACGCAACCGAACACGCCGATCGGGAAATCGACGTCGAGCGACTTGAGATTGTTGGCGACGGCCTTCTTGACGTTGAGCCAGCCGCGCGGCACGCGGCGCTGATTGGGGATCGCGATGAACTGCCGCCCCGAGAGATACGCACCGGTGAGCGAGGTCTTATGCGCGAGGATCGTTTCCATCGGCCCGACGCTGAGCACTTCGCCGCCCTCGGCGCCCGCGCCGGGACCGATGTCGACGATCACGTCGGCGGCGCGCATTGTGTCCTCGTCGTGCTCGATGACGATCAGGGTGTTGCCGATGTCGCGCAGCGTGCGCAGGGTGGCGAGCAGCCGGTCGTTGTCGCGCTGATGGAGTCCGATCGACGGTTCGTCGAGGATGTAGAGCACGCCGACGAGCGCGCTGCCGATCTGCGTCGCGAGGCGAATGCGCTGCGATTCGCCGCCCGAGAGCGTCGTCGCACTACGCGAGATGTTGAGGTAGCCGAGCCCCACGTTCGCGAGGAAGCCGATGCGCGCGCGAATCTCCTTGAGAATCTGCGCCGAGATCAGCTCTTCGCGCTTGTTCGGAACGAACGCGCTGAAGAACGCATCGGCCGCTTCGACCGACATCGTCGTGACCTCGTGAATGTTCTTCCCGGCGAGCGTCACGGCGAGCGCTTCGGGCTTGAGCCGCGCGCCCTGGCAGACGGTGCACGTCGTCGCCGACATGTACTTCTCGATGTCTTCCTTGACGTAGTCGCTGGTCGTCTCGGTGTAGCGCCGCTGCAGGTTGTTGACGACGCCCTCGAAGGTCGCGTCGTATTCCCAGGCGTGGCCGCTCTTGGATTCGTAGACGAATTTCTGTTTCTTGTCGGTGCCGTAGAGAATCATGTCGACGAGGTCAGGCGGCATCTTCTCGATGGCCGTCGACATCTTCACGCGGCGCGAGCGCAGCACGCGCTCGACCTGCTGGAGATAGTACGGATTCATCGAGGGATAGCGGCCGCCGCCAAGCGACTTGCTCCACGGCACGATCGCGCCTTCCTCGATCGATTTCGAGCGATCGGGGATCACTTTCCAGGGATCGATCTCGATCTTCACGCCGAGGCCGCTGCACGCGGGGCAGGCGCCGTACGGAGAATTGAATGAGAAGAGGCGCGGCTCGAGCTCTTGGAACGAGAGGCCGCAGTAGGCGCACGCGAAGGCTTCGCTCATCGTGAGCTCTTGCCACGCGGCCGTGCCCTTCGGCGCTTTGCCAGGCGAATCGTAGAGCACGGTGACGATACCGGTCGAAAGTCGCAGCGTCGTCTCGACCGAGTCGGTCAAGCGTTTGCGAATCTCGGGCTTGATCGCAAGGCGATCGACGACGACCTCGATCGTGTGTTTGCGCTTCTTGTCGAGATCGATTTTCTCTCGAAGTTCTTTGATCTCGCCGTCGACGCGCACGCGCGCGAAGCCCTCTTTGCCGATCTCCTCGAAGAGTTTCGCGTACTCGCCCTTGCGGCCGCGGATCATCGGCGCGAGCAGCTGGATCTTCGTGCCTTCGGGCATCGCGAGGATCTGATCGACGATCTGCTCGCTCGTCTGCGCGCTGACTTCGCGCCCGCACTGATAGCAGTGCGGCTTGCCGATCCGCGCGTAGAGCAGGCGCAGGTAGTCGTAGATCTCGGTGACCGTGCCGACCGTCGAGCGCGGGTTGCGCGAGGTCGATTTCTGGTCGATCGAGATTGCCGGCGAGAGCCCCTCGATGTAGTCGACGTCCGGCTTCTCCATCTGCCCGAGGAACTGCCGGGCATACGACGAGAGCGACTCGACGTAGCGACGCTGGCCCTCGGCGTAGATCGTATCGAAGGCGAGCGAGGACTTTCCCGACCCCGAGAGCCCGGTGATCACGATCAGCCGGTTGCGGGGCAGGGTCAGGTCGATGTTCTTGAGGTTGTGTTCCCGCGCGCCCTTAATAACGATGCTATCAAGAGCCCGCGGCGTCGCCGGCGCAGTCATGTGCTTCTTAGACAAGATCGAACGTCCGTTCGTTGCGGGACCGGTCGGCCACTTGTCGAGACGTCGGGAACGGCCGCGACTTCGCGTCGATCACGGCGCGTGGCCCTTCGGTTTGGCGGCGAGCGCCCCTTGGGTGTTGCGGTACTCGCCGGCGATGACGATGTTCGCGTAGCCGCGCAGGAGGGCCACCAGCACGGTCGCGGTAAGGGCGCCGACGCGCGCGGGGAACGGAATGACCGCCGCGCCGACGCTGAGGACGATCGCGACGGCGAAGAGCAGGACGACGAGGGTCAAACTGCTCGCGAAGCGGCGCGCCGTGATCAACACCGACTCGCGGAGTGCGCCGGCAAAGGTCCGGTCGCCGAGCGCGACCCCTGCGAAAACGTAGAGCGCGAAGAACCCGAACACCAGCGCGCCCAGGCCGAACGTCAGCACCGCGAGCACGACCTCGGCGAGCGCATAGACGAGCACGGTCGCGATGATCTGCGGAGCGTGCATGCGCAGCGACATCGCGAGGTCCGTAAGGCTTGCGTGCCCGCGATCCCAGGCCGCGCCGGCCATCCCGATCGTGAGGGCGTCGATGAGGACGCCGGCGATGAGGGTCATGCCCCAGACGATCACGGTTCCGAGATAGCGCGTCCCGGCTTGTGCGGCGACGAGCGAGGTCGGGTCGCTCGTATCCACCGGAGCGGCAGGCGGCGCAAGGACACCGGCCGCCAGACCCGCGAGGATGCCGACGACGAGCGCGGGCAGCAGCACGATCGGGTTGGCCAGCAGTAACGCGACCGCGCGGCTGAAGGCGTTGGGCGCCGGGGCGCTCACGCTGCGGCCAGCGGCAAGACGTCCAGGACGTCGGCGATGGCGTTCACCGTCGCATCGGGCAGCGGTGCCCCGCGCGGGATCGGCGTCGCGTGAACGTCGATCAAGACCGTGAAAAGCCCGAGCTGCAGGGCGCCGGAAATGTCGCGGTCGTAGCGGTCGCCGACCATCGCGGTCCGCTCCGGCGTGCTGCCCAGCCGCGACATCGCATGCCGGAAGACGCCCGGATCGGGTTTCACCATCCCCATTTCGTCCGCGAGAAAGACGGCGTCGACCCGCTCGGTCAACCCGAGCCGCGCGATCTTCTCGTGATGCGTCGCGGCGAATCCGTTGGTGACGATGCCGATCTTACAGCCGCGCGCGCGCAGCGTTTCGACGAGCGCGAGCGCGCCCGGCGCGAGTTCGAGGACGTCGGCGCGATAGCGTGAGTACGCTGCAGCGGTCGTTTTCGCGAGCGCGCGGTCGTCGATCCCCGCAGCGCGCAACGCGTCGTACCACATCTGCGTGCGCGAATCGTCGATCCCGACCGAGAGGTGTTCGGCGGTGAGGTTGCCCCAGAAGCGCGCGACCTCGCGATCGTACGCGCTCGCGAGAACGTCCGCGGCGATGCCGTGCGCGCGTGCGACGTCGTCGGCTGCCATGCGCGCAGCGGCGCGATAGGCGCGGGTATCGTCGTGCAGCGTATCGTCGAGATCGAAGAGCACGGTGTCCACGGTACGCATCGCTGCAACGAGGTGCGCGCGCGCGGTCCGAATTCCTCTCGTCGCAAGCGGGCGTCAAAAGCGGACGCGGAACGTGCGCAGGGCGAATGCCGGCAGCGGGAACTGCAACGTTTCCCCGACGATGCGCGCCGCGCCGGGCAACGGCCGCTCGCAGGCGTCGACCGGGAGCGCTTCGCGCATTCGTGCGCCGCAGATCAGCGCGGCGGCGCGCGGTGCGCCGTCACATTCGCGAACGCGGACGATCACGCCGTCGCCGTCGTCGGCGGGTTTGGTTGCGACGATCAGCACCGCCGGATCGGCGGATGAGAACAAGCGCACGCGGTCGATGGTCGCGTATTCGTTCCAGGCGGCTTCGAGTGCCGAGATCGGCGCGCCGACCGTCGGGACGAAAGCATACGCGATGCGATGTTCGCCGCGATCGGCGCCGGGATCGGGCCACGCCGGCGAGCGCAAGAGCGACATCCCGATGCGCACGCCGCCATCCGGCAATCCGTGCCCGCTCCAACCGTACGTATCCGGGGCGAAGAGTGCGGCACCGCGCGCGCCATCGTCGACAAGCGCCCAGCGCTGCGCCGGAACTTCGTAGCGCGCGCGCTCCGCATCCGTTTCCGCGTAGGCGGTCCGTTCGATCGAGCCGTGCGGAGCGCCGAACCGCACGCTGCGCGCCGCCACTGCGAAGCGATGCTCGAGACGCAGGATCACGTGGTCCTCGTGCCAAGCCACCGCGAGCTCCGCGCGCAGAAACGGTTCGCCCGCGCGCAGCGAGAGCGCAAGCGTCGCGGCGGAACCCGCGCCGATCCGGTAGCGTACCGCGACCGTGTCTTCGTCGCACACCGCCGGTTCCGGCCGCACGGGAACGCGCCGCTTCGTATACGTGCGATCCAGATTCCAGGCGTCCCAGTGTTTCGGTTTGTCCACGTACGCAGCGAGGCCGTTGAGCAGCGCGGCGACATTCGTTCCGTCGCCGCCGGCAAGCTCGTCGATCGTGCCGTCGGCGCGCACGTGCGCGCGCACGATGCCGTTGTCGAAGAGAAAGCCGGCGTCGTCGGGGACCGGCGCGATCGTCGCCGCCGGGGTGGCGGCGAACTCGGTGCGCGGCAAAATCGAACGCGCGCCGGTCGCGACCCGCTCCACGATCCGCTCTGCGCGGTCGTACTCGGCGTGAACGTCGGCATAGACGGCCGGGATCGACGTTCCCGCCGCAACGTCGTGAAATTGATTGCGCAGCACGATCGTCCAAGCCGTGCGCAAATCGTCGCGCAGCGGCTGCACGACACTCGGTGCGACCCGCACCGCGACGCACCACGCGGCGAGTTCTTCCGCTTCGTCGAGCGCGCGTTCGAGGGCGGCGTTGCGCGACTTCGTGTCGCGGTGCGTCGTGTACGTGCCGCGATGCGTTTCCAGATAGAGCTCGCCGCGATAGTGCGGCAACGACGGCGGCAACTCCGCGAACCAGCGCCCGAGCGGCGTCCACGCCTCCGGGGCAACCCGCGCGATCGCGTCGTCCGTCGCGCCGCCGCCGCCGTCGCCGAACCCGACGACGAGCGGTTCGGCCCGTTCGCGTGCGACCTGCGCGCGCTCGGGCTCCGCATCGCTTTCGTACTTGTCGAGCACGGCACTCGGCAACGTGTTGCCGTCATCGGTCTCCCAGAGAAATTGCGGATATGGCCAGCGCGTGGTGTCGTTCCACTGCAGTTTCGTCGTCGCAAAGGCGCGCGCGCCGGCGTGCAGCGCGAGCTGCGGCAGCGTATTGGGAAAGCCGAACGTATCCGGCAGCCAAACGACGCTCGGGTCCGCACCGAGTTCTTCGCGCGCGAAGCGCATGCCGTAGGCGAATTGCCGCAGGATCGATTCGCCGCTCGGCAGATGCAGATCCGGTTCGACCCACATCGTCGCGACGCTCGCGTCCCAGCCGCGCCCGACGTGCGCGCGAATCCGCGCAACGAGGCCGGGATCGTCGGCCGCGACCCAAGCGTAGAGCTGCGGTTGACTCTGCGCGAACACGTACGGACCGGCCTCGATCTGACGCAGCGCGGTTGCGAACGTACGCCGCGCCTTGCGGCGCGCTTCGTCGTAGGTCCACAGCCACGCGACGTCGAGGTGCGCGTGGCCGAACGCGACGATCCCCGTCAGGCCGTCGACGGCGGTTGCCGGGGCGGCGGGATCGAGCACGATGTGCGTGTGCGGCGCTTGTTCTGCGCGCGCGTTCATCACCCGCCAGCGCCACCCGTCGCCGGCGGGGAGGTTCGCGACCGGCAGCGAGCGCGTCTCGACGAGCAACTCGAGGTCGCGTTCGCCCGGTTCGAGCTCGAGCAGCGCGGTCGGGTGTTTGCCGTCGAACGCGGCGACGGTACGACCGTCGATCCGCAAGAGCGCGCCCGTCCGGGTGCGATAGGCGAACTCCATCCGCGCTTGCGGAATCGCGACGCGCGCCGCAAGGGTTACGGTCGCCTCATCGGCGGCGCGCCGTTCGAGGCGCACGCGCATCAGAACGTCTTGGTCAGCGCGTCGTTCGCGTTCGAGCAGTCCTCGCTGCGCGCCGCTTTTCCGCTCGGCACGTAGCGCAAGGTCAAGACGAGCGGCGTCCCGCGTTCGGAGACCGGGCGATCGAGCGAGAAACTGACCGGATAGACGACGTCGGCATCGAGCGGCGGCAGTGCCTGCGGCACGAGCACCTTCCCGTCGCGCAGCAACTCGACGCGTTGCTGAATGTTCGCTTGTTGCGTGTGATGACCGACGTTCTGCACGTTGCCGCTCACGACGTAGTGATCGCCCGTTTTGTGTTTCATCACTTTCACGCTGAGGCTGGTAACCGCGATGTCGGCGGCCGGACAGCTCGGCGCGGCGTCCAGGTACGCGACGAACGCGCTCGGTGCCGGCGGCAGAAAAACCATGGCGGTTTCTCACCTGGACGGCGCGGCGTCTCCTTCCCGCGCCGCGCCGCCGATGAGCGCGCGCACGGCTTCGAGCACCTCGGCCGGGCGCTCGCGCGGGATGAAGTGCCCGCAGCCCGCCAGCACGCGGACGTGGTAGGCGGCGCGAAAGAAGGTCTCGCGTCCAGCGGTGCTGGACGGCAGCGTCGCGCCGTCGCGTTCGCCCATCAGCACGGCGGTCGGGATCGCGATCGCGGGATGCGCCTCGATCGCCGCACGATCGGCCGCATAGGCCGCGGAAAACGGCGCAAAGCCCCACCGGCAGCGATACGAATGCAGCGCAACCTCGACGAAGTCGGGGTTGTCGAAGGACGCCGCCGTGCGCGCATATGCGGCCTCGTCGAAGGCCCACGACGGCGACCACAACCGCCACAGATCGCGGCAGAACGCGGCGCGTGACTCGCGCAGCGCGCGTTCGCCGCGCGGCGTCGCGAAGTACCACTGATACCAGTACGCGCGTAGCTGCTCGGCGTCCATCTCCGCGCCCGCGACGTTGGTCGCGTACCCGTTCGCCAGCGCCGTGATCGTGCGGATACGTCCCGGTGCCAGCGCCGCCAGACTGTACGCGGCGCGTGCGCCCCAATCGTGACCGACGACGTGGAAGCGCGCGATGCCGAGCGCGTCGGCGAGCTCGAGCACGTCGCGCGTGATCGCGGCGGTTTCGCCGGTCCGGTCCGCCTCCGGCAAGAGCCGCGTCGGGCCGAACCCGCGCACGTACGGCGCGATCGTGCGCAAGCCGTCCGCGGCGAGCTCGGGAGCGATCGCGTCCCAGGTTTGCGCGTCGTCGGGGAAGCCGTGGATGAGGAAGATCGCGTCGCCGTCGGCCGGGCCGCGTTCGACGTACGCGCACGACAGCGCGCGCGTCGCGACGCTATTCACCATCGAAATAGTCGAGCTCCGGTTCCGATCGAACGAGCAAGCCGGTCTGCTCGACGAGCACTTTCTTCGAATCGGGATAGGTGCAGACGTCGCCCGGATCGATGTTCGCGAGGGCCAGGTAGAGCACGTCTGCCGCGGATCGGTTTTCGAGCCGGTGCGCACCGTGCGGCGCGGTTGCAAACGAGACCAGATCGCCCGGCCGCAGCACGCGTTCGCCGGCCGGCGTGACCAGCGTCGGCGTGCCTTCGAAGATGACGAAGAGTTCTTCTTCGCGCGTGTGCCAGTGCAGCGGGCAGCCGGCCCCGCCGGGCGGTAACCGTTCGACCGCGTAGCCGAGCCGCTCGGCGCCGATCAAGCGCCCCGGGTCGGCGACGCTGCCGGTGAACGGTTCGCGATCGGTGTAGCGCCGGAAGACGAGTTCGTCGAGGTTGACGATCCGCACCGGCGCGTCGGCGGCGCGCGCATCCAGCATCGCGCCGAGCAGCGCGTGCGCGTTGCCGATCGCGGGCGCGCCGTCGCCGACGAAGAGATTGAGAAGGTTGCATTCGCGCACGCGGCGCGCGGAGAGCAGCGCGCGGACCGGATCGGCGAGTTTCTCATCGGGCATCAGCCGCAGCGAGCCGGCCGGATCGCCCCAGAACGCGTCGCCGCTGATCGCGGTCCGGCGCTCCTTGTCGAAGAGCACCATCTCGCCCGGCGTCTTGAAGCCGTCGAGCACGATAACGCGCCAGCCGAGCAGCAGGTCGTCGTCGCGCACGACGGCATCGGGCGTCCGGGCGAGGGACGCGGCGTCGGGTTCGCTCGCGATCACGCGCGCCCCGAGCGCCGCCGCGAACGACGCCGAAGCGCGTTCGTGATCGCGGTTCGTCACGACGATCGTCTTCACGCCGGCGGCGACGAGCGCCGCCAGCACGGACGGATCGTCCGTTTCGAGCGGATCGACCGCGAACGCGCCGTGCTCGCCGGCGACGAGATAGGAATTGAAGAACACGCCGCGATCCGGTTGCCAGCGCGACCAGAGCGAGATCCCGGGCACGATCGTCGGTTGCACGAAAGCGAGCGTACGCGCCGATACGGCGTCGCGTCAAGGGTGCGCACGCGGTGCGCCGAAGCGCCGTACGCCAATGACCACGACCATCCGCGACGGGTTCGTCGGCGCCGTCGGCCGCACGCCGCTCATCGCGCTCCCGAAACTCTCGGCCGCGCTCGGCCGCACGATCCTCGGCAAAGCCGAATTCCTCAATCCCGGCGGTTCGGTCAAGGACCGCGCGGCGCTCGGGATGATCGCCGGGTTCGAGCGGCGCGGCGAGCTGCAGCCGGGCGGAACGATCGTCGAAGGCACCGCCGGTAATACCGGGATCGGGATCACGCTCGCCGCGAACGCGCGCGGCTATCGCGCCGTAATCGTGATGCCCGACGATCAAGCGCCGGAGAAGTACGCGCTCTTACGCAGCTACGGCGCGGAGCTGCACGTCGTGGAAGCCGTGGCCTTCACGAACGAGGCGAACTACTATCATGTCGCGCGCCGGCTCGCCGAAGCGCGGCCCGGCGCCGTGTGGGCGAACCAGTTCGAGAACACCGACAATCGCGACGCCCACGAGCGCACGACCGGCCCCGAAATCTCCGCGCAAGCGGGGCCGCGGATCGACGCGTTCGTCGCCGCCGCGGGGACCGGTGGAACGATCGCCGGCGTCGGCCGCGCGCTCAAGGCCGGCGACCCCTCGACGCGCATCGTGCTCGCCGACCCCGGCGGTTCGGGCCTCTACGCCTACATCAAAACCGGCACGATCGCAACCGAGGGCGACTCCGTTGCCGAAGGGATCGGGATCAAACGCATCACGGCGAACTTCGCAAGCGCGCCGATCGACGACGCCGTGCGCGTCGACGACGCCGCGATGGTGTCGATGGCGCATTGGCTCGTGCGCGAAGAGGGG
>Ga0116229_10015486_pt1 | contig 10383 bp, 12 predicted proteins | sample S1TSphgellanicum_3_FD_87313 | JGI IMG/M metagenome (GOLD analysis project Ga0116229, IMG submission 87313) | Host-associated microbial communities from peat moss isolated from Minnesota, USA - S1T2_Fc - Sphagnum magellanicum MG | ecosystem: Host-associated > Plants > Peat moss > Unclassified...
ACACATGTAATTATTATGTCATTGAATGAATCAAATGTTCTATGTATGCATTTGTAATTGGTAATCATCAAAATGAGAAGAAAGTAAATGTGTTTAGAGTTAAAGATTTAGAAATCTATGAGAATGACTTCCAAACTCAAAGAGAAGAATTAGCATTGCACCCCACACTTTGAAACATCTTGTAACAATTAGAAATCAAAAAGAAAATCTCTACTATGAATAAAGAATAAAATAGTAACTGATCAAATAATGGAATGTTAGTAACTAACATACAAAGTCTATGCCATAGTGATACGAATGTTCAACCTAGTTTTCATGAACAACTTGCAACAAGCTTTCGGTGACAATCCGTGGCCAACCGAACCAATAAACCGCAATTACAAGACCCATTTATTACACCAAGCAAAATATCTGTTGGGGACAAATGGAGTAAAGCAATATTCATTGGTGGAAGCCTCACACAAAAAATGGCCTGAAAATAGAAGTGATCCAAACAACAACGAATATGAGTTGCCTATTTTAAAATACGATGCAAACCAAGACAAACTAGTAGAGTAAAAAAGAGAAACCGCAAAGGAGGAAGAAAAAGGAATCACAATGGAAAATGAAAAAGAGCCAAAACAACCATCACAATTGGCATATGAAGAAGGAGAAGACTTTAAAAGTTCAGATAAGAAATGTTACAAGTCAAACAACGGAGCGAGTGTCGAATTGCAGCATCAAGAGGAATGAGAGTCACCATCATATGTCCATCATCATAGGCACACTTACAAGTAAGGACCGTTAGCAAATTTGTAAATATGCCATTTCTCAAAAGAATTTGAGAATGTTCAAGAAACAACATTGGACATTGCTAAGAAACTAGAGTCGATTGAAGTAGTTTCGAAGTATTGATTTTTAGTTTGTGGAAATAATCAACATAGGAGTCCAAGGAATGTAATTGTCTTGATGTTTGTATCGAGGAGTATGCAAAACCAAGAGGGCGGGCCTAGGTTGCACAACATGACAAAAACAACATCCTTCAACTAAATGTGAATCAATGGATGATTGGATTGCCACCAAACCAATAAAAATGTGGGACAAAATCATGATTTTTTAGATGTAGAAATTAGGTGTAATGAATGGATAATATATGGAAATTAAATGGATTCAATTCTGATTATGGATAGACACATGTATTTTACTTATAAACATTTCAACAAAACTAAAAGGACATACATCTATGAGGACAAAAGAAAAAGGAAACATGATCCAAAATGTATACTACAATTATGAAGAACTAGAGCAATAATGAATGAAAAGTTTTGCATATGTGTATGCAATTGCTACTTTTCACATTAATAAGATAGTGAATGTGTTCAAAGTGAAAAAACTATAAAAAGTTATAATGTCCAATCCCAAGGAGATGAACTAATGCCAAGTGGCAAATTTATAAACATCTTGCATAAATTAGAAATCATCATGTTTGATGATTTCACCTGTCGACAAAAATGCTCACAAAAAACACTATACCTTACAAATATCAACCTTGGCAAAACATTCCTTGTTAACGTACTAGGTAGCATTATATCTTGTTAAATATTCATGTGCAAGGTTTTTTTTTAAAAAATAGCAATAATGAAAATGAACCATTGTTTACAATAGCATGAACACCCTTACCATCAATGTTAGTGCATAAATTCCCAATAGAGACAATCGTTTTTAAAGAAAGGTTGAATAATTTTTTTCCAATTTGCAAAGTTTCATACAAAGAATGCATAAAAAGGACAAAATGCAAGCAACAATCAAACTCAATATCCTAAGGGAAAAAAAGAGTCCGGAAAGATGTTCGAAAAAATAAACAATGAAAAGTTATTTATTCTGCCAAAAAGCCTTCAAGAAAGTGATGTGGAAAGGCTTACTAGAGATAATGAAAAGAGAACGATGACCACAATCAAAGACATAATAGAATAGTTTACAAAAATTTCAGTCTTTTTCATTCTAAAGAAAGGAAACGTCCAAAATACAATGTAGTGCACAATGAAGAGACCATGACAAATGGTGTCATCTTAAACGTTTTAAACAGCAAGGAAATCAAAGACGCCAAATCATTTAGTGAAGAATATGAAGAGGAGATCTTCATCATGACAGAAAGGGACATCCGAGAATTTAAAGATAGACAAATGATGTACTAAATTTCTCCATATTCGAGTTTGTCAAGCATTTTGACATCCAAAATTTTTAATCCAAGTGATAATGATTTGACAATACAAGAAGGCAAGTTTTAGATAATATCCTAGTAGCTATATATATTCCATGTTGTAATTTGGATAATTCATGCTTGCTTGTGATTTTCTTTATCACCATCACCTAAATGCAGGTTAGGGTTTATGTACCCTCCCCTATTGTTGGCACCAACCATAGGGGGACTATTTCTAGGAACAAACTCTAGATAAAAAATCCATTGAACTACAAATGGAAAAAGAGATGGAATAATGAAATGTGGTAATCCAAATTGATTGGATAATTGAATTTGATGGAAATATTAATTTGGTGTATAGAATAGACTGCATCTAAAGAAACAAAATTATGTTGTCACCATTCTTAATAATCAAACATTTCAAAATAGGCATGTTCTCAAATGATATTCATCACAAAATTGCAATTTTAGATTATGAAAATTGCACTAGGACATATAAATGTAGACAATATTTGTGCAAAGATTTCAATTAAATATGGGAACAAAGATTACAATGGATTTTTGCAACGCAAGGACCAAAGAATCGAGAGTTTTGTCCTAAGATGAACCAAATATGTGTATGGAAAAGATGATGCAAACATCATAGAGAAAAAACATTTAATTATGATAATTCAAAATAAAGTTGCAGACAAAATTCGAAAGTAGGAGAAAGAGCTAAAGAAAAAGTTCATCCAATCAGTTATCTTCCAATAAAAGATCTAGTCCAAATTTTCAATTGCTTCATCATCAATGAATCTTAGTATAAAATTGCCATACTTCCTCTTATTACTAGAAGATGGAGGCGTGGAATAGGCGGCCATTTGTCGAGCGATGCCTTCTGCATATTCAAGTAATGACATGTGGGAAGGGGGATCAAGAAAAAAATCATTCCAAGCATAGAATGGAACAAATGGAGATGAAAATGGTTGGGTATCTTTATAAAACACACAAAATGTCAATCTTAAGTGTGAGACTTGAAAAAAGATACAAACAAGTAAACAAACAACTAAATTACAATAAACCTAAACTTACTCACAATTGAGATTCACTCTTGATTTCTTCTCAGGTGGGAAATTTGAGGGGCCATAGGTAGACATCATAGGATCGACCGGAAGTCTAGCTTCTTATAGAAGAGGTTTGACAACCTCTTCATAAACATCATCATCTAGTTCAAGAACAAAAACATGATAACCAAAAGACTAGCATGTGTGAATACAATTTCATGTGAAGACAATGGCATATCATAAGAATGGGAGATTACAGAGAAAATAGAATAAAAAACAAGGTTCCAAACATATTCAAACAAGCTACATGTGGAGGAATTCATGCCAATGACCAAAAAACCTTTAGAAGAACAAGCTTGGATCAGAGCCCCTAGTGTGGAGACATGGATTCCTATCCTCCTCTAAATGGAATTCCTATAGAAGACTTCTACATTGAATCAATGTTAATCATGTTGTATAAGATATCATTCTTTGCCAACGACAACCCAAGCCTCACCATGTTTGGGTGAATTTACTGAAAGTTGAAACCACCCATGTGGCAGACAAGAAGAGTGGCCCAGCTTAATTAAGTCCACAAGTATAAAATTACAAACATTAGATATGGACAATGAATGTTTTGAATCAACAGGACTTTGAGGGGAAAACAAATAAAAGCTTACCATTTTCCTTCGTAGTTCATTGCTCATTCATGGCATAGTGTTAATTACCACCTACCTCGACTAGATTTTATATCCATTTCCTTCCAAGTAGGATTTGATTTTCTTGAGCACATGAGGATCATCAACATGGAATACAACAACCGCACTGTTGAGACGGAGGTACTTATTAACAAAACCAAATACTCCATACACAATTTTTTATATGTTGATTCCAAAAGGGGACATCAATTGTGTGTTTTGACACAAGAGGAACCAGTAAATTGGATGGGATTTTGGCAATAAACAAAGTTGGCATCCAACATGCAGAATCATGTACATTGGCAATAAGAAGAGTTGGCATCCACATCCATAATCCACTACTATTAGTGGTGGAGATTATGATGTACACCTACACAAACGTGAAATTTAATTGAAAAATTCATTGAGAAAGTACCTTCATTAATGATCCATTCAACTCCTGGTATTGAGATGGTTGGAAACCAGAGAATGATTTTTTTCTCACAAGATTGGGCCAAGAGAGGTGAAATGCTGAAATTGACGGTTGAATCAATAAATCATTGGAAAGATCAAGGGCTATGTGAGTGGGACCTTGAAGGTTCTCCAAGCTTAAATCTAAGCTCATGTTATGGAGGTGCCTCTATATCGTTGGTGTGTTAACTGTGCGATCATGTGTGACACCCTCATCTCCATTGGCCATTGTTTCAACAAAATCCTCGGTATTTGGATTATCATTAAAAGGTCAAGCCAATTACTTTTTCAACTTTTTTACTTTCTTTACACTTTGGTTCTGCTTGACACCCCTTAAGTTCAAATTTGTTGAAGTAGCTTTCTCCAAATTAGCTTCCCCAAACGTGAAAAAAAAAATAGAAAAATTCAAAACACATCATTTTTTTTTTAGAATATAACCTACAACCAAAAATAGGGCAAGATGACATGGTATATACAACCTTAGCTAAGGTTCAATTCTTAAACATCTACATCAAAACTATAACTATCTTGAAATGGCAACGTCCTTCCTTTCAGGTCTTTGAGAAGAAAGGCCATGTCAGAAGCTAATTATCTTATGCAAGCATCAACAAAAGGCCTGATAAAACCAAGTAAGGCAGCCAAGCATGGCTAATAAGAAATTCCCCAATAAAGCTATTATTACCTTTCCCTTAAGTTGTAAATTGATTGCCCACTAGGCATTGGTTTTTGTTTTTGTAGATTAGCTTAGATAATTTGATTACATTCTTCTTCTACCATGGCAAGATCATGTCTATTTTTGTCATGTGTCATGCTACTTGAAATCTTGTGTTTTAAATACATGTGATAGTTGACATGTTGCGTTTAGGACATGCATAGATATAGAAGCAAAAATTGCCACCATAAAGTAGGTGTGTTTGGTACATGCATCATGTCTTACATTGGCTCCAAGTTCCATTGAGTCTAACAACAACAAAAATTGTATTGAGGTTGCATAAGGATCATGTTTGGATGTCTCAAAATGTCTCAAATTTAATGATGGAAATAAGGTGGGAAGTTCAAGTGGGTGGTCTAATGAGTTTACATCTACTTGATTTATTTTTAAAATGATAACAAACAAGAATTTGCATTTCTAGCATGCATAGATACATAGACAAAGTTGCCACCAAAAATAAAGCATGTTTGATACAAGCATCATGTCTTTTACATGGGCTACAAGTTCCATTATGTCTAATAACAAAACTTTTTTTTTGAAGCTGCATAAGGGTTATGTGTCCCTTTCAATGGAGGTAAGAATATTTCAAATTATGTGACAACAGAAATAGGATGGGAAGTTCAAGTGGCTAGTTCCATGAATTTATAACTAATTGGCAAGTGTTGTGTTTTTTTTAAGTGGTGACTAATGGGAGGAATTTGGGTTTCTAATATGCATAGATATGTAAGTAAAAGTTGCCACCAAAAATAAAATGTGTTTGGTACAAGCATCATGTCTTACATGTTATTGTCTACCAAATCAAAAATAAAAAAGAAAAAGTAAAAAGAATACTATTGGAGAATCTATTACACATGCATTTATATTTTTCAACATGTCCATTTGGGAGATTTTGATGTTAAAAACCAAATTTGTGGAAATTTATAAATAGTATTTTGCATTGCCTATCTATCAAGCCTTTGTACTTGTATTGAATATTTCAAACCTTATCTCAAGCCTTGCCTTCAACACTTACTAAATTATATTATAAAATGTTGAATATGCTGCTCATCTATGAATACCAAAATTTGGAATACAACATGTTCTTGTTAGTGAATACCAAGAAGATAAAATATTAAGCCATTTGATTTGAATTAAAAGGGAATACCAAGTCACTTGACATGTTCAATCAATGCCCTTGAAGCCCAAAAAATTTGGTCTTTTGTACTTTGTATTTATTTAAAGAAATTCAAGTAGTATACCTCTCTAATCCATACAATGACATGACTTTCCAATTGATTGGCAACATGTTTAATTTTTCTTATATAATTCACTTTTCTTTTGTTTCAAGGTTAAACATCCAAATCTTGAGACTTCACAATGCATGTTTGAGAGATTGAAACCTTTTTATATAAGGCACTTGAAGGAAAGGATCCAACATCTATTATTGTATGTTTATCATTCTCAAATGGGAAGGATATGCCAATGAAGGCATCAACATCAATATTTCAGTATATTGTGAATGTATTGTAGTACCTTGGTGGATTCAACACATGAATGTCAAATAATTAATTAAATTTAAGTTTCATGGTTTAGTGCATAGGTTTTTAATTGTGAAAATTTTGATAGTAAAAAATAAAATTGTTGTAAAGTACATATATTGCAAACAAGTCGAGTTGTATCAATGGTCAAGTGGATTTTTATTTAGTATCTTCCCTTTGAACAAAACAACAAGAGTTCAAACTTTTACCCTTGAAATATATATTTTGAAATTTCAGCATATTAAAAACTAATTTAATTTATGCCGCCATCAAGGTATTATGATATTGTGAAGCTATTTGGAGGTAATGGATATGGGGCAAACCCATCCTTGGGTGGTACTACTAGGAACCACCTCAAGGAATGGTTAAGGAACTAAAAATGACCAAATCATTTTTCTAGGCCTTTTTCGTTGATGTTTTCAAAACAATAAACTATTTTTTTAACGTTTATTAATTACATATTCTAATATATGGCTTGAATTTTATTTGGGAATTTTAAAATTAAAAATTATAATATTTCTATATTTCAAATTAAAATGACCTTTTAAAAAATTGATAGCCTCAACTTTGGAAATTCATAACTAAATCATATTTAATAAATTAAATAAAAACCTAAAAATATAATGACTTTCGAATTACCTTAGAAAAAAATCCATAAAAAAATCTCAAATCATGTTTCAAATTTGTGTTCCTGACTAAAAAGTTCAAAGGGAAAAACCAACATTATGTTCTTTATTATTTTTTCTAAATGCAATGATTAGAAACATCAAAATACACAATATCTTTTATATTATTTGGTTTTCAAAATCTATGGAACCTAATAAATGTGTTCATAAAAATTAATTATGAAAATTTTCATTTAAATGTTTCTTATGATTTTTCAAAGTTTGATAGGTCCAATAAAATCAAGGTGTGATGTTCCTAGTGGTACTTCCCAAGGATGGGCTTGCCCTATGGAAATGGTGATTAAATGAATTGTGAAGTTTTGTTTTATTGTGTACAAAGGGGTTATGTAGGTGTTTGCCAATCATTCATTTGTCCAATTTAAATGAATTTTAGGAGTGATACAAGCAAATGTTTGATGGGGACTTGTGAAGTAGACTTACTCCTTTTATGCCCAAAAGAAGACAACCCAAATCATGATAGTGAAAATAAGGACTTCAATTTTGATTGACCAAATAATACAAAAAAGTCAAAATAAGTGTATCAAGAGCAAGGACTAATCAAAAGTGCAACATGGTCACCCCATCTAAAGCACCCCAAAGGTATTTGTGAGGTTTTTCAAGAAAGTGCTTTGAAACTTCATTACACATAATTATGTAGCACAATGGCAAGACCATTGATTCAAAGAGTCTTGTCCAAGGATATGGTGTTATTAGTCATAGATTTTGTTGAAACTTACACAATTTGAAAGCAAAATAAGGTGAGAAGCACCTATCAACAGTAATCAAATATTATAATCTTAGTGCACAATATTTGTATTAGTTAAATTTAGTTGCAAATATCAAAATGATTGGCTTTTCTTGCATTAGATCTAATACATGACAAATGGTGGCTTCACTCCATGGAACATTATATATGATTTGATGAATGTTTAGGCTAATTCAAGTTCGTTCCACCATTTTATTTTGTCTCCCAAGGTACCCAAATATTATAGGGGGATGTGGCTGAAGGTAGAGATATTGATGTTAAGATTCAATTCTATCTTCAAAGGAATGTTTTAGTCATCGACAAGACATCCACAATAGGAGTACATATAATGTTGTGGAACCACAAGGTCAACTACTATTAGGAAAACCTTATCCAACTAATTGTGGAATTGAACTGCAATCATGAAGAAGCAACTACAACATCAATTTAGTGGTGAAATTGTAGTATTACAAGGGCTTGGAAATAGACATGTCATGCCAAAGGAGTTGAACAAGATGAACTTCAATGCATGTATGCATGTTATGGCTTGGGCAAAGGTGAACATAGAAGAGGAATGAGTCAAGAATCCAAGATTAGATTAGTTTATGAACATGAACTACTCTAGAATCCATCTAATACCTTTGATGTGAGAAATGATTTGTAACTTCTATTATGTCACAAAATCAATGACTTGTCAATGGCCATGAAATGAGTTTGACAACATAGAAATAAGAAAGCAAATGTAAAAGTTGAAAATGTTATATAGGTTTAGGTTCATAAAGTTAAGCTTCAAATGCAAGTTAAAATGTGTTATTTTTCTATAGTTTAATATTGGTTTCTAGGGTCATGACTGAAGTAGATAGGATGCAAGGAAGTAGATAGGCAAGAGGTTGTGGACATATGTACATTGTACGTGAAGAGATGCACAAGATGGGTGGCTAGGGGAAGGTTAGTGAAGAACCTTCATAACCAACCTTGGAAAAGAAAAAAATTCTTTTATTTGATCAATGTTTTAAGGACATGTATGGTCTTTTATACATGCCATAATCGAACACTTTTGAAAGCATACACCTTCAATTACAAGGGCTTACTAAAATCAATTTGATCTTCTAGCAAAGATTGAATTATCCTCAATAATTACCATCATCCTTGTAAGAATTAACACCTATGAATTCCCTATTCTTCTACCAACCAAAACCATTTCCATCCAAATTACTTGTATTGAATATCCTAACTAGTATTCACACCTTCAAATCTTTCATTTACTTGAGTTCAAACTTCTTTATCCTTGGATGTTGGTTATGATGGTCAACATATATAAATCAAAACTAAATATAACACAATTGATAACCTTCTCCTTAGGAAGTGACAAAGTCTAACTACAAGGAACTTGTATGATTATGTGGCATTGGGAATGATGTTATCACAATAGTAAGAAATTTTTATATTCATCATTTATGTAATTTTGATGAAATTGATAGATATTGCTTGTGATCAAAATTGGTTCTCCATTTGGAATATGCACAACTAATGTAATTGTAAAGTTGTCATCTTCACTTGTCATACTTTAATGACTTTCATTTGAGGTTTGTGAAAGTGGCGAATGGTGTTCCCATGCTCTAATGGTCGAAAGGGAGAGTTATTTCCAAATGATTTTGGTAGTCCCAAATGTTCCGCAATGTATACATTTGGCCTTGATTCTACTGTTGTATTTGGCCTGTGCATTTTGCACCATCATATTATATAATTGTCACATGGCTTTAAACATCATTTGCACATAAGAAACATCATATGGCAATTGAATCATTTAAGGATATTTAGTATTGAAATGTTGTCGTGTCTTTTGTTACTAAGCATTGAGGCCATTGAGATTTTTTCTTGATCTATCAAATTGTGGGAAATCTCCTTAACACAAACTAGTAATTGATGCATGACATGAATGCACTGTTATATTACAAGGTTGTAGTTTCTTCACTAGAAACAATGTAATGAAAACAATAAAGGAAACAAACAAAAACCATAAAGAAATACTACCTTGACCTCCTATTGCTTTGAGCTATCTCTTCTTTCTCATGTTGCAAAGCTTCACAAATAACATTTAATTTGTGCATCACAGCAAATTGTCTCAAAAATGCATTCCAAGCCTTTTCCAAGTCATTTGTTGGTGGCTGTGCAAAAAGGTGAGTGTATTCACAAAATGAATATAAGTCATTTGTCCTTAGTTTGGTTTAATAAAGGAAACATTATAATCATTATATGCACATTCTTTCTTAAAGTACTCTAAGTACTACATATAAAGATCACTTACACTAAGTTCAAATTCCTTTACAACAAAGCAATGTAATGTGATGCCTAGCTAGAACCCATGTGCATGGTTTAAAACTAGGGATTCATA
>Ga0116229_10015487_pt1 | contig 10382 bp, 6 predicted proteins | sample S1TSphgellanicum_3_FD_87313 | JGI IMG/M metagenome (GOLD analysis project Ga0116229, IMG submission 87313) | Host-associated microbial communities from peat moss isolated from Minnesota, USA - S1T2_Fc - Sphagnum magellanicum MG | ecosystem: Host-associated > Plants > Peat moss > Unclassified...
ATGATGATGATGATGATGATGATGCACAAGAGAAACTGTTAAGCATTGACATGCCTGCCTGCAGCATGATGATTCCATAGGTATGTGTCCCAGTTAATGACCGCATGTCTTGGAAGGGGTGAAATGAGGAACTCTCTTCAAATTTGCACAGGAGCCTTTGTGATGAGACTGGAAACCAGTGTTGTGATGTTCAAGCACACATGCTGCTGTCAGGCTCATGTATGACTTCCAAACTCCTCGTGAGGGTTTGACAAAATAGGTATCATCCTTTCTTGACTGACCTCTCCAGTTTTTTTTTTCTCTCAAGAGCTTCCCACATGCATTTTCTCAATTTTAATGCTTGGCTAGTTACTTTACTAGTGCACTTCACAGTTCCTTACCTAATTCTATCCTCATGATTGAGTTCAGTTAGTGCAGTTTTGAGTCTTGGGTTTTTCTAAAAGCTCCTGTAACAACTATGTTTCCTTTATGCAACTTCCATTCTGCATAATGAGTTTGGACCAATGTGTGATTTTAAATCTGTTAACCAGTTCAATGCTTGTGCTTGAGTTGCAGGAATCCTTGCAAATGTAAGAAGCATAGTAAATGGAACAGTTGTTTGTATTTTGTTTCATGTGGGTATGAATTTTCAATCAGAAATTTACTAAATGTGATTCTGCTGTGGTTTCCTTTTTTGGGCGGTCACCTCAGCATATGACTCTTGGAGAATGGATTATCTGGAATGGCCTTCAAACTATGTGGTATGTATATCTCACTCCCAATGTAGACTTTCTGCATCAAGGATGGCACTAGTGATAATTCTTTAGCTCATCAATTTCAGTAGGCGTAGAGAGAGAGAGAGAGAGAGATTATGACTAGAGTTTCAATGATCCCAATGGTCAATCTTGGATAGATGGAAAAGATGCTCCATGGTGCTCCTTTGAGGTACCACTTGGCTCTGCTTGTGACGAGAGAAATCAGTCAAGAGGCTCTGCCTGTTTTTAGCCTACTAGCCACAGTATGAACAAAAAGGGCCAAGGAATATAAATGCAGGTTTTCCTGGCGCCAGCTTTGCTGCTGGCTCCACATCTTGCAAGGACTGAACTAGTGAAGGGAGGTTGATATGAAAGCAGCACAGAACCACAAAACCTTTGGAAGTCACATCTGAGTTCTCAAATATATTATTCATATTACAACAGGAAGAGGAGCAATACAAGGTGTATTTTGTACAGTTTAAAGTCCAAACAGTTCCTGGGACCAAAAGAGATGACATAGGAATTGAAGGTGGGGAAGCATATTTTTCTTTGAATGGTTCAAACTATTACTTTGGGACAAGACATGCAAGAATTGACATGTACTGTTTGGACATTTCCCTGTAGGCAAGGTGTGCAGTGACGATCTATGAGGCAGCAGGAGGGAGCATGGGGTGGCACAATAGTGGGACTGTGGGCGAGCTTCACATGCGTCCACTAGGAGATGGAATGATCAACTTTCAGCTGCATGATTTGCTGGTCTGTTTAAATGTTCATTGTTTTTTACATATTGGGTTATTGCTGTTGTTTCCTGCTGCTGGCATGTTTTTGTTTTCTAAGTTGCATGCAAAGAAAAACCTTGTTGTGCTCCATTTATGTTACTGTTAGCAAACCTAGTTAATATCCCAGGGGAGCCTTGGCTTGCTGATTGCTCCACAGGCCATTTGGATAATATGAAATTGTCTTCCCTGTTTGACATCTACGATGGAGAAACTGTAGCCTCATATCTCCTTAGGGTGGTGCTTAACCATTTGTTTTGACAAGCCAGAAACTAATTATGGGTGGAGCTATTTGTCACAGGATGGTCAAATGCTATTTGAGCACACACTAAGGAAGCCAGAGGCTCTCAGTGTCCCTGTCCAGCAATTCTTTGTTATTCGCCAAGATGTATGTGTATAAACTCCCTGCTCTATCAGTCTTTTTTAATTGCATAGATGGAAACAAGCAAGAAAGTTAATGCTCGCTGGACGATTATTAGAAAGAACCACTGCTGCAGCTGTTTGAGTGAGACTTGGCACATAGTAGCAGTTTTGGCCAAATCCATACTGATGACTGCATCCAACTTTAAACCTTCTTACCTACCATTGGAAGGCTGTCAGTTCCTGATTTGGAAGTGTGTGATTTGCCCTGAAAGTTTCCTTACAAAGGTGTACCTAGAATCTGTTGGGGTTGGTCTATATGCAGAATGGCAGCTATCGAGGATTTGGTTTTTCTGACAAGACATCTGCACTAGAGATGAAAGATCGAGTTGAGAAAGCTGTCCGACCATATAGTATTGGGAGTAATCCACCTTGCCACAATGCTGAGCAGTCTGTAACAGAATCCTCCAGCAAAAACTCATCTTCAGCTGTGGTCTTGTACCGGACAGTTCCCAAGCGCTCTTCTTCAAGGCGGCTCGCTAATAAAGGTGATGTAACCCTATCAGGAACATTTTTTCTGCACAAGTTGCTTGGTGCCATAAGGTATGGCAAGAGATCTGAAGCTACAAGTAAGCAAATTATATGGCTATTTCTAGAGTGATTAGATGCAAGTTTTTTAAAAATTTTGTTGCTTCATCTCAAGCACTCAGAGCTTTGACATATTTTTCTTGACAGCTCAGGATGGCTTGAGATAGTTTGAGAATCTTCATTGAACTCTGTCTGTCCAACCTTTTCTAAAGTGTAGTCAGTTACCTCACCTTTTAGATTTAAGAACAGATGACATAGTCATTCAAGAACCCTGCACATGAAGGATGTAGTACATGTGATAGAATCATGACAAGAAAAGTTGAAGCACAGCACAATTTAGAAGACCCTATTTGTGCCTTCTAAAAAGCTAAACTGTTGTTTCTCTGCAGATCGAACAGGTCAACCAGCAATGGATGCACCTCACATTCAGAGCCATGCCCAGACATCTACCAGTGGACAGCCTAAGAAATCTCGCAAATTTTGGAGAGTTGGCAAGGCAGTGAAAGCAGTCTCTCGCCTATTTGGTATGTCTGTGCATGCAACTCTGATCATTGATTCTCAAGGGGTAGTTTACACATTGTGTCAGTTCTTGTGCATTCTGTATGTTTTCATTCCTTTGGCATAATTTATTCTCTTTCATGTTTCCCTGTGTTCAGTCTGGAGAGACAACGACCTGGACATAGGTTACCCAACAGATGTGAAGCATGTGGCACATATTGGGTGGGATGGCCCCTCCATTAACGGTCCTGGATGGGTATGTGATCTCCTCTGTAGCACACAATGTTTTTCATATTTCCATCAAGAGTTTAGAAGCTGTTTGCACTAGCTATATCTCATGCATGTGCACCTCACTGCTATGATCCTTCTGCCTTTTTCAAAGGACTGATCCTTGCAAGAGGGTACAAGAAGCAAACAATGATTGATCTTGAAACCTGTCAACAAGGATACAGTCTCATCTTAGGAGCACTTGCCTATAAGATGAAAATGCATTAGATCTTCTGGCTCATAAGGCTACAGCATAGCTGTATTTCTCTGTTCTGTCCTGCTAAGGTCAGATTCTGTAAGTGATCACTCATGTGGTCTGAGAATGGTGCGTACATTTGCTTTTAGTCTACTAGTATATCCCCACAGCCCATGGTGTACTCATCTCTTCATCCATTTGTCCAGATGAGGGTCACCAATTGCATAAGAACTCCTCACAAAGGGTCATTGGCACATTCAAGTCAAATTGCAAAGCTGAATGGGTGCAAAACACAAATTGTTTTCTGTAGATACAAATATCACCTACTGCAGCTACCCTGCTATTACATGGTGTCATTATGCTGATCACATTTGGTTGGTGGTCCAGATGGATGAGGTCAAGCCAGCTCCTGATTTTTCTGCTGCACCTCTCTGTGATTTTGGAGAGCCTCAAGGGCCTGATTGGTTCCATGATGCTTCCTCTGCTGCCAAGTGGTCTTCTTCCTATGGTAACTGTCACTAATCATAGTGTAGTGGACACTTGTGAACAGAGTGGAATTTCAAAGAACAACATCATGTTAGAAGATTACAGATAAGACTGTAGAAGAGAATGTGGTGTGAGAGAATGTGACTTGTGAATAGGATGAATACATTAGTGTGAGGGTGAAGAAGAGATAGAGGGAGAGTTGTGACAAGTTCCATCAACTAAGTTCAACAAGTCTCTCGCACATTTTGTGTTGCAATTTTTCAGGAAGGTCTTTGATACATTTTTCCATAATTTGATCACAATTGAAATGTCAGCTTTGCAATTTGAAAATATTGCACTCTCTGTATTTTCATCAACTGCCAAAGATACAGAGTTGCTACAGTCCTGACACTTCAATGAGACTTTCAGGGTAGACTTTGCTCAAGCACTTCAATGATGCATGTGGGGATTGCTTGTCCAGGTGCATCAGGGCGTAGAGGACTGCCTCCCACACCACCTGAGGAGTACCTTGAGTTCTCGGAAGGCTCTAAGACTAGCAAGCAAAGAGAACAAAAACTGCGGCAAAGATCAAAAACCACTTCTCGTCAGCCACGGCATCGTTGATGCTGAGTCTGCTATTACCACTGACTCTGTTATAAAGTCTTCCTCATCACTTGACCCCATACAGCAGCTGTACAGCATAGGAAGGGTCAAGAACTATGAGGTTGTCTGGAAGAAATTGTTAAACTTGCTCAAACTTCAGGCTGGAGCCTAAACTTCATCACTCCACCAGGTACATTGAAGCTGTGCTTTCACAGCTCGCCCTCTCCTATTTGTTCAATGTATGTTGAGCTGTAACATCACTTATCCCAGACATTGTATACCACAAGGGGTGCAGGATTCTGGTGTAGTCAAGTGTACAGGAAGAAATGTTGGCTCATTCCTGTAGGGAAAGTTATTAACCAGTTGTGTCAAAAGTTGAACAATGAATCAATCTTATACTTCATTGAGTTCACTAAGATGCTCACAAAAGGCATTGAAATGGTTTCATGCACATCCATGTTTAACATGACAATGATTATTTCAAGGGCTTCTTAACCCAAAATGGGGAGGCCAATTTGTTCCTCTCATTTTCTTCCTTGTCTTGTTTGGGTTTTTTCTTTCTCTTTGTTTTTCACTTGTTTTTGGTTCTCTTTCATCTTGCTTTTTTGGTCTTCTCTTTCTCTTTTAGGATTTTTCAGCTACTAGTTATCCTCATGGCTGAGCCTTCCTGGTACCACCAGTCTTGTGACAAAAAACTCAGTGTGTTAGTTGATGAATGACATTGGCCTCCACCTACTGCTGGGAGCTGATGGAGGAAGTGGGGATGCAATGGTAGCAGATTAATACTGTACATGTTGCTGTTGCAGGTCTTGTAACATGCATGTGACTATCAAATGTTCAAATTGCTCCTCAATTTTGCTTTTTTCTGTTTGCTCTCTCCTGCTCTTGAGGATTGGGTCTCCTCTATTTCCTGTTTGCTAATATGTTGTTAGGGCATGCCCAACTGCAGCAGTAATATGCTCCTGTATACTTTTTGGATGTAGATTTGCAGAAAAACACTCTGAAACTGCTTGGGGAGTGTACATGTTACCAGGGCCCTCCAAGAGCGCGCATAGCAGGAAATGGCACTTTCTCAGCAGTAAATGATTGTTTCTCATCAGCCAACTACAATGATTGGTCCTGGAGGTGAGAGTTAAATAGTCCCTCACTTTGTACAGTCCATCTTTTCAGGTTCATGGGTGGGGATGGCAGAGAAACTAAACAGAGAGTACGCAGTACATCTGGTTATGAAGAGATATGAATCCAAGGTGACCAGGCCTAAGTGCACAACTGAGGCTGCTTCTTGCCACTGGCACCCAATTCTCATCAGAGTTGTAATATCAAGAAGCACCTGGAATATTTATGTTGCGAGTGTTGAAATCATGTTGGGAATTGGAGCTGAATGCATAAAAGTATACATTATAATTACCTACATGGGTTTCCCCCAATTGCTCCTGCTTCCTATAACAAAGTACAGTAAAGAACTGCTGTACCTGCTCTTCTAGTTCCTGCAGTGTGTTGAAGTGGAAGATTTTCAGATGGAAAATTTTCTCCAGTGTTCTTTTTCTTCTCAAGAGAGAATTTCTGACTTCCATTGAGAGCCCAAAAAAAGCAAAGCAAAATCAAATCGTTCTCCCCTCCCAGAGTTTGTGCAAAAAGATTGCAAGACTGTATGTAAGAGCAATGAGCATCACTAAAATTGGGACATTTAGTCAGCACTATTGTTGAGCAAGCTTTTGACAAACTGTGAATGAATGGTACCTGTTTTGCCTTGAAAGCAACACACTGACTTCCGCTCAGCATTGGACACTGGAAGAGCATTACATAGCACCAAGAAGAATTTAAGTTCTGATCATTTTCTGCGTAACAACTACAACTACTAAAGGTTGCCAAATGCCGAAGTCCTTTTCGTTTTGTGTGTGAAAATGACAAAGATTGCCAAAGCCAAAGTTCTTGTTAAGATATTGTGAACAATTGCAAAGATTGCCAAAGCCATTGTCCCATACGAGCCACACACCTAAGTGAAAAAATCACAGGGTTAATGCAGAAGGTATTAATTACTTCAGCAGCAGCCTCTATTGAGAAGAAGACAAGCCAACCTTAACAACCCATATGTATGATAGCCATGTCCAGAGGAATTCTGTCCTAAATTTTTCTTTTGTTCAGGATTATGGAAGATCAATCTGATTGATTTGAGTGTTTTCAGGCTTTAAAATCCATACACTTGCTCATTTCCATTCATCCATTTCAGGTAGCTGACTGGTGAAATCCAGTCTTCTCCTCCACACCACCCAGTTATGTACTTGGGATTTTAGAGTATTGCACAACAAAGCATAGTGTGGTTTGTTAAGAAACAGGTTACCAGCAGGAGACTGCCAGTTACCAGGGATAACCAACTGTAATGCAAATTGAGATACCATCTTTTCATCAACGAAGAGAGCAGCTATGACATTTTATTCCAAAGAAACAAAGGGTTATGGAATGATTGGAGCAATGAAAGCCAGCATTGGTACCTTATGCTAACTAGTAGGTTGCTAATGAAACGAAGGTCAAAAGGTTACTTACATCATAATTATGGTTACTTAATTCAAAGTTATTCACATAACTTGAGAATTAGAGCATGCTCCTTTTCTTCCTTCTCAGCACACCCCAAATCTGCACAAGTGTTGAACAATTTGTCTTTTAAGTTAAGGGTTGAGGGTCCTGATCTATGTTGCATTCCCAACTTGTTTGCTGGTCTTCAGACCAAGAAAACTAGCAGGAAGGGTTTCAATTAGTTGTAATGCCTACTCGAAAGCTAATAGTTGAAAGTGGTCCCTAAAAGCTTGAAGCTTGGTCCATTGTAGAATCTAGATCTTGGTTCTCTTCTGACCCAAGACTTACTAAATCCTGTGGGCTTCAACCTATTTGAGCACAATTGCCAGTCACCTAATTCACAAACATTTGCAGATTTGGAAGTCAATAGTTAGCCCTCAGTATCTCTCTGTAGAGTTAAACCCTCCTCTAAACCCTAAACCCTACTCCTTACTACTCTCTCAATTAGTGAATGACTCAGAGAGAGGATTGGAGTGACAAAACCTTATGCAGACTGAACAAGCTCTGTCCTCAGTGGAGATTTATATAGTGCTGATACCAGGCAGTAAACTCACTTTGTGTGTGTGTGTGTACATTAACAGAATGTGGCTCTTCCTATGACAGTATAAGTTGGCCTTGACACTTGGAAGTGGTAAACAGAATTTTGTGGATGTTAAAGATTTGAAAGAGTCATGGGTTCATGACACACATCTGGGAGGTAAAAAAACTTGGAGATTTCATCCATTTTTTTATGTGAAATGTATTTGATGTAACACATTTTTGTAATATTGATGTATTTGGTGTTTTAGTGTAAATATGTGCTGTTTACCATATGCTGTAGGAAAATCCCATATCCTTGTTATAGCAATATTATGCTTGTGATGATTGAATATTAGTGGGTTTCAGTGCTGAAGAATCCATAGAAGAGAACCACCAATTATGAAAATAAGTAATTACCAGTTACTGTGGTACCTTGGCAGCTTCAGCACATGTCTGCTGAATAATTGATTCATTTTGAAGACTCCATTTTGAAAAATATAATATTTAAAAAGATTCTTCAGTTTTCTTCATAAAATAATTTTTTTCTCTTTCTTTCAGATATTTTATTTTGGGGTGAAAATTTCCAACATTTCTAAAAATAATATAATTTGTCCCAAATCTGTCAATGTACTATGATGGTATTACAATGGGACAGGTTTCAAAGTAAGAAAAGCTCCACACTATAATCACTGGTTATTTGGAAAACTCTGGTCAAGCACGGAGAGTTTTCAGATAAGTAACCGGTGATCTCTGGAGCTGGATTTCACCTCTAATGCATGGGAGATGAGAATAATTTACAGCAGATTCAAAGCTAGCCTAAGTATGCACGTATGATTGCAACATTGAAGCAAATTCGAAGTGAAATGGCACTTTTTTTAGTTTTGGAGTTTTTCAGAGTGGTCAGATAGATTATCACTTCCCATGGGTCTGCAGAAGATTCGATCACCAGTTAATTGCAAATAACCAGTTTAAGTTACGAAAAGCTCAACCCAGAACTCTGAAAGCCACCACCACTTAATGAAACAAGAGTTGCAATTTTTAATTATTAAGAAAGAGGGTTCCAGCTGCAGCAGGACCCCCCCAGTTCAAGTAAGGCCTAAATTCAAAGAAGAAACTACCTATATGTCAGAAAATCCTGGATATATATATAGAGGCATCCATTTTCATCTCAGATCTTGTACTTAAGTGGTTTTTGGCAGCAAAATGCCCAAAACCTGAGCTCCTTTCCCTTCCGATCTCAAAATGATGAATCTCAGGTTAGAGATGATTGATGCAATCAACAGAAGTCCAGAGTACTATCATACTCTATATCACTAATAAGAGTAAAGAAGAAAAACCACCCTGTAAATAAAAACCAAACCAAGGATGGGAACCCATCCATCAAAAGTACAAGGCAAATGAGAAGACAAGTAGACACAACCCAAAGAAAAAACAAAAGCAAACAATCAACAAAAATCACATAAAGACCTTATGCAAAAAGGACTCATGGCTACAAAGTATGCACCAAGGACTTAATGGCTTCAGTTACCATGGCTTCAGTCATAAGACCACACATATAGGTACATAAGTAGGTACAAGGCACTTGGTGGCTACTAGGTCGGTAGATGCGTGCAGATTTGGTGTGTTGAGCGATGGGACAGAAATTTAATGAAAAAGTGTTTCCTGTCACACACCATCCATCCTTGCAGGTGTGTGCTGATGGGTTTTAGGGTTTAGGGTTCAGTTACTCTGGTCACTTGGGATTATGGGAGCTGGTTTGATCGATAGCAAACAAGGGGTGTGTCACACTTTACATTTTAAAAGTATCTTAAGGCAAAAGAACAATTATGGAAACTCAAATATTTCACCATGCAAAAATATAATCTTTAAAAAATACTCTAAAAGCAATTAAATCCTTTGAGATATTATAACCCTATAACTAATCTCAAGTTTCAACACAGGCCAAAAATCTTTCAAAAATCCTCATATAAAAATAGAGCTATTACCTAGGGGTCAACATCCCTTAAGCTACTACCGTAGTAACTTTTCAAGTTCGGCAGAAATTATATATTTTGAAATGTCAAAATTTTAGAAAATTAAGTTCCCTTCTTGTTGAAAATTTTAAAAATTATTGTTTGTTGAAGCCAAAATTTCATAGGATTCTTGAGTCAAAAAAATTTTCCTTTGTCACCAAACACCCCCTAACGAGTTCTATCTGGCACCTTTTATGGGTCCAACAATGCAGCCTTGCAGAGAACTGCCATGTTCTACTACAAGATTTTATTTATTTATTTATTTATTTGTTTTTTTGTAGGTAATAAAATTTAAAAATTAATCTTGTTTTTTTTGTTGATGATATGCCAATGGTTAGTGCCATATTTCCTTCAGGGGAGGATCTGAGATCAAAACATGAGCTTTAAAACAGAACATTTATTCAAAACATTGATGATGAATAACATGTGGATATTTTTAAATTTAAATATAAAAATAAAATTTTCAAAATAAAATAATTATTTGATAGCAAGATGTCGAACCTAAAAAAGGTACTACAATAAACTCTATAGTGAATTTAAACACATTATCCTTGGCTTGGTAAGCAAGGCCAACAAAGTCAAGGAGATCAAACAAAAGAAGAGGACCCTTGGGCACAAATGATGAATTCAAAGCAGTAAATATAAAACTCAATAAGGTTGAAACTTTGAAACCTTGTTGTGTTTTTCTTCACAATGAATTCTTTTCAATTATGCTCTCTCCCCCTCACCTTACGTTCTCATCCATACTAATAACAACACTGATACACATAAACACTACAACAGAACAAAC
>Ga0116229_10015489_pt1 | contig 10381 bp, 15 predicted proteins | sample S1TSphgellanicum_3_FD_87313 | JGI IMG/M metagenome (GOLD analysis project Ga0116229, IMG submission 87313) | Host-associated microbial communities from peat moss isolated from Minnesota, USA - S1T2_Fc - Sphagnum magellanicum MG | ecosystem: Host-associated > Plants > Peat moss > Unclassified...
AAAAAAAAAAAAAAAACACTTGTCATGACATGTGTATTTGAATGTTTTCAATCACATTGTCACATTTTGAAAAAATTATATAAATTTTTGTATATAATGGGTGGCCATGATCATTTTTGAAGAAAATAGTTTCATATTTAGTTTTATGAGTTATGGATGGGTGAAAAAGTCCCTTGGGGATGGGCACACATTTGAGGAGGTGGCAGAGAAAATAAAATATCAAAAGATGAATGTGAATCTTCTTACAACCAAATTTGGATGAATCTTCTCACCTAATTTTTAGGGGGCAAAATCCCTTGCCTTAAGGATTTTGCCCCCTACTACTATACTCTATAATTATTCTGAACACAATATCCTTGTCTTGTGAGGCAAGGTAGGCCCAACAAAATGCAAGATCTACAATCTGATTCTTGCACCAGTTCTACCCCCAAGGATGGCGATTAGGGTCTAGGTCACAAGAACTTAAACCTGAAGAGTAAGTTTATAACTCCAAACTGGAGAACTTCCCAACATTGGATCACACTTTAAAGCAAGTTCTCAACCTCCAATTTGGGTAATTGCACACATACTAGTGCAAATCACACTAATTCCCAACCCACTCTAATTATGATGATTAGTGAAGTTTGGCAAATGCCAATGCTCTTTCCCCAACCCCACTAGCCTACTTAAGTAAAATATGACACCAGTTATTATGGCAATGGCAATGGTAGAGTGTTCCCTGGGTTTAGATTTCTTGGGTTGGGCCAAATTCAGCAACAAGAATCTCCTATTAGCAAAAGCCAAACAAATACTGCAAAAATTACCGTAAGATGCAGAGTAAAACTTTACAATGTTTATAAAGTGAAGTTAACTACATATAAACCAGAGGTTTCTGTTTTCGCCTCTAGCAGTGGGTGGGTGGGTGGGTGAGATTCTGATTCAGGAATTGGAGCCTGTAAAACTTGGAGGGATCTTGCACCTACTCTTTTAGGAGGAAGAGGGGTCTTACACCTACATAGGTGTAAGGTCCCACCTGCTTGTAAGTAGTAGGTGCAAAATATTCATAACCATCAGGTGCCTTCCAAATACACTTGGGAAATTTCTTCAAATGCTTTATACATCTTTTATGTCCTGTAAATGCTTTATAACAAGAGGAAGAAGTGTATTCTGGTTCCCAGATTTGCCTAAAAGGTCCCCCTGCTCAGCTTCCAACTAGTGCCAGGCTCTCATTCTCAGAAGGGCCTTGTCTTTGGTCCTTATCCTCTACATGCCAAGGATTTGCAATTAGTGGCCGGTCTTTATCCAGCACAATTTCTTCACCTTTAAAAAATGTGAAATAACTAGAAGAAAAACTAAAACCAATGTAAAAGACATGGAAAACGTATCAAGAAATTATTATTATTATTATTATTATTATGGTTATATAAATGAAAAAGCTTGATGGACAAATACATAATGGGTGACTTAATATAAAGAAGCTCAAATTTTACCGCATAAGCTTTTTAAGTTTAACATTTTACCTGGTGATATCTGACGGGTAAATTTACAGGTGGAAAAAATCATTTTCTTTGGGACATCCCTTGAAAGGTCGTTACTTGAAGTCCTTAAAATGTTTTTTGAAAACATTTCCATGTCATATCCGATCGATAAACTATGGGTAGAAAAAATAATTGCTCTTACTTAAACTTACCCCAAATTTGGACGTTTCATAAGCCTATATACCCCACGCAAACTATTGTACGTACCACCTACCCAACAACTAGTAAATACACAAGTCCCACTTGTAGGTATGGTCCATAAGAGGAACCTACAACAAAATATTGCTTTTGCTCGATGTGTCAAATAGACACAATTTACTTGTTGCAAGGGGGAGCCGACAAGTGATATATGCGTTCCGACCAAGCCGCCGCAGCCCCGGACCAGTACCAGCTGGCCCTTCCCCCAAACTCTTCGGAACCAAGACAGTTTGTCGATTCCAGAAACAAAAATTGTCAAATTCCCCACCTAGTGTCCCCATGACCCCAAAATTTTAATAATTTCCTGCAAAATGAGTGGGCTTCTGATGAGGCATTAACAGACAACACGCAAACAACTCATGGGAGACTTCCAGACCTGTTTCCCTCCCAACATTTTGAAATTTATTAACATTTTCTAGGAGCCAAGCGAAAAAGCTCCAAAGTTGCGGCATGGACGAAAAATATTAAACAGGCCTAAAATTGTAAATCTGTGAGGTGCAAAACTATCGTCACTGCAACATGACGTCACCAAAATGGGCCTCCCCACCAAACCCCCCATCCTCCTTCGCATAACTGTCAAATTTTCATGTTACATAACACATCTTGTGTAACATGCAAGGATGGAGCATGGGAAGAAGGGTGCATGGAGCATTGCATGTCAACTCATTGGATGGGCCAATGTAACATGCGTTGATTTCAAACATCCTTTGCACAAATTGAGACAGTCCAGATAGCCCCGCCATCTTTGATCCTAAACCCTAATGCAATGTAACAGTCCTTTGTGCCTACATATCATCTCCATTGCTAGATTAGTTTGAACCTTCATTGCCATCTTCCTACAACTTCAAGCAGCAATTAATTGGTTTATTGCACACCAATAATGTAAATGATTATCTCAAGTAGTGTTTATTGTATCACATTAGGTTCTTTAACATGCTTGGAGATTAATGTAATTTGTTGAAATATGTAGTGGAGCTCTCGCGAAACTTGCATGAGCTTCAAGCATAAATGCAACATTATTATTGAGGTAAATTTTTTGTAGTGTTGTGATGATGGTTATGAATACTTATGGAAACACCTTCCTATATTGGAAAATGTGTTGTTAAGGCATTCATGGATTGCATGAAATACATCAATGAAAAAACCTTGTTTAATGCTTAAATGTTAGTAGAGAAGTTGAAATCATGTAAATAAGTTTAAGCTATTACGCAACTCTTCAATTGGATTTTGTTGTCTTCCTTTAAAAAACCTTATTGAACATTACTTTGTAACACATAAACACATAACATGGACGAGAGAATACACAAATACTCGTGTACCACAACTGAAAATGTCATGAGAAAGATTTACTATCATAAAACTCGTGATGCAAACACATACAGTCAAGCCAAGCCCACTCCACTTGGAGAATTTAGGCCGATGCTAACGGGACACCATAGCTCAGAGCTCCACTAACTCCAACAACTCCCAACTCTAAACTCAATTCGAAGAACTACATTTCTTGAACCCTTTTTCATGTTATGCCCCCACTCACAACATGAGGGTGGGTCCTACCAAAAGAGCCACTCTCCTCTAACCGTAAACCTGGAAACTTTAAGTAGGCACTACTCATTACCATAACACACTATATGTTATAGCTAACACACATATGGTCATGACAGTTATCGTGTGAATACATATCGTCATACAACATACATTGCTGACATACCATATTCACATACACACATAAATACATAACATGGACAAGAGAATACACAAATACTCATGTACCACAACTCGCCCCCCTAGCTGGTGGTAAGGTCCCTTTAACTTCCATGTAGCCTTATACATCTTTTACATGCTATACACCTTCACGGGTGCACGAATGAAAAGGTCGGGTGCTCTGTTGCCCCATCGTTAATCGCCCATTTGCAATCCATACTATGTGATGATCAAGTCATCTACCCGTCCAAAGTACAACGAGGACAAACCCACCATCCAGCAAGAACAATAGCCATAGGTGGAGTCATGCTCGCCATGTGCCAACCCTTAGAACATCTATCACACATCAACATATGGGCTACTCCACCTTTAGACCCACACAACATACACCTCTAGCCGACCCGTATCACTACCAAACTTGGGTCAACTATACCATCCACATTTGGGAGGTGACATGGCGCACAATTACACACATGGTCCTTCCAAACAACACCATCATGACCCTCCAACATGAAAACTCTAAAAGCTAACACCTTTCGCATTTGTAAAATAGTGTGGCCTGCTACTACATCCAATGTCGTTGGTGTAGTTTGTTGCAAATAGACAGAGTGCCCCACATGGAACCTACGAATTGATGGTCAATAACCTCCACCCCAGATAGTTGCATACCGCAATGTATCCCTATCTTGAATAATGGCAAGGTTTTTAAATGTTATTGGCATAACTCTTTGAAAGAGCTCTACACGTTGAGAACACACCTTCAACCACATCTCCAAGTCATTAAGGTTCACCACCTCACTAGACTCACGATGAATCGTTGTTGGCAAGTCTAGATCTTGGTTGTATAATAGAAAATAAGGTGAGAAGGAAGCCAAGGATGCCTGACGACTGAATTGATATCCCATGGCCAACCATGGTGATTAAATATCTTAATCTCCTAGGTGGCCCTTTTGCAAGCCATACTTGCGTAATGCCCTTCACCGTTTGTACCACACGCTTAGCTAAACCATCTGCCTCTGGATGATCTCGAGACGTGGTTTGATGATCAATCAATGCCTTGTCACACAAGACCTGAAACTCACCCTGAAACTCCGTACTTTGATCGGTCAACACCTCAGTTGGTGCACCAAAATGACTAAGCACCCTATCAAGGAATGCATATTTGTTGTGCCATACTATCAATGGTAATGGTCTTGCAAAGTCCAAACTCCAACAATAACCCAACCCCATAATAAGCAAGGGGTGTAACTATGGTGTAGGGGCATTAAACGATGCCTTCACCCTATCATAAATCATGCAACGTGACACTAATCGTTGCACATTGGTGTGCATAATACGCCACCAATACTGACCTAGGAGCAAGCTATATGTCCATTTTACTCCAAAATGCCCCAACTCCTCATGGGCATGTTGCACAATACACCCTCTCTGGGTTGGATGTGGTACAATCTACACCCTACCATCCTCCCACACTCGAAATATATGTATTCCCTCCAATCGATACCTCCTAGCTCGTTGGAGAACACGATTTCTCTACTTAACACTCACCATGCCTAACACAATATTGGTCCGTAAAAACTCCAACACCAATGTATCATCATGAACATCGTGGTGATCCATGTTACCATCCCCAACCTCGGAATCTGAAGATTGGCCATCTACCCTTTGATTAGAGTAAGATGTCATGTGGCCCTCCATATTAGAATCCACACCCAACAAGCACAAAAAAGGCCGATGCATGCCAACCTGGCACCATCCCTTCACTAACCTCGCCATGCCATCTAGCTCCAGTATCATCCTCCTAGCTAGTGCATGGGTTCCAACTCAACCCATCGACATCAAGGTTTGTAACTCCAGGTTTATGCATCGCATGGAAATCATACTCCTATGAGATAAAAGCCCATCATGCAAGCTTTCTTGTAAGCTTATCAGATTCCATCAACCATTTGAGCAATTGGTGATCAATGACAAGGGTAAACTGTGTGCCAAACAAGTAACACCTGAAGTGTCTAACAACCCACACTGTTACCAAACACTCTCCCTCATATGAACTATAACGTGATTCCGTTGCATTGTTCGAATGACTCGCATAAGCCACCACAAACTCCTTCCTTTCATCATCACATTGTGTCAACACTGCCCCAAGTCCCAACATATTCCAATTAGTGTGTAGCTAGAATGGACGCCCCCTAATAGGTCTCCTCAAGATGGGAGCCGCAACCAAACTAGCCTTGAGCTCCACAAAAGCTCAGTCCTACTCATTGCCCCACTGCCACTCTTGATCCAACTTCAACAACATGTTCAAAAGCTTTGCCATTGCACTAAAGCTTTTGACATACCTACGGTAGTAGTTCGCCAATCCCATGAAAGCGCAAACCCTACTCACATCCGTGGGATGCGGAATACGTGCAATAGCCTCCACCTTGACTTGTTGCACTCCCAAACCACTTGGGTAGATCACATGACCTAGATACTCCACATTCTCTTGGAGGAACTTACATTTCCTAGGATGGAAATGCAAACCATGAACCTTCAACCACTCAAACACAATCTGTAGATGAATCTGGTGCTCCTCCACGGTATCACTATACACCACAATATCATTGATATAACACTGAACAAAATCTAACCTTATTAAGATCCTATCCATCACACGCTGAAACTCGGCAGGCGCATTCTTCAACCCAAAGGGTAAGAACTTCCATTGATACAAACAATCTTTGCCATGAGAGTTGACGCCCCAAAATGCAATCTTGGCCTTGTCCTCCTTTTGAATTGGCAATCGATGGTACCCTACCCAAATATCAAGTGTACTAAAGACCTTCGCATGTCCCACAACATCAAAGATTTCTTCAAGTGTAGGCATGGCATACTTCTCGAACTTAGTTTGCTAATTAATAGGATAGTAATCTCCACACATCCTCCTATCCGTGTAGTTGTCATGTACATCCTTTTTGGCAAGCATGACAGTGGTTGATGCATACTCACCATGCGACAATTCCACTAATCTAGCCTCCAATAGATCCAACGTCCGACTCTGAATCAAGTCCCTCTCCGTATCATTATATCTATAAGGATGACAGAAGATTGGCATGTACTAGCCAACTCAATCTGTATACCAAGTCTAATCAAAACACCCAACTTTTTCATACTAAAAGCAAAACAACTCCTATACGCCCTTAGGAATTGCGTCAATTGTTGCCGTTCTCTACTGTTAGCTTGGGCCCCATCAATGGTTCCCAAGTATCTTCAGTATACACATTAGAGGAAGAGGATGATGCCATGGGTTGTTATGCAAAAACCTTAAGAGAAGCCACACGCTCCTCCATGTCATCTAATGGAACAACATTGGAGCAACAAACTCCTCCAACAGCATGGGCCACAACCTCCACATGTTCTCCCAATACATCCCATGTACTCCAAGGATGAAAAGTACAACTTTCCTCGCCCCCAATCGATGCTTCTACCATCACGATGCGCAGCAAGACCGACATTCTTTGGTGCGTTGGAAAGCTTTCGCTGAGGCTCTCCTTTCCACACCATTCACTCCCAATTCGACCACACAACCAGAGAGCGAGATCACAAAACCCCCACGGTTTAGCTACTCTGAAAACTGTCATAAGATCCCACTGATCTTCCCTGAATCCCACTGGTTCGCACAAGATCCCATTAATCTGCTGAGAGTTCTTCGAATGAAAATGTCACGAAAAAGATCTACTATCATAAAATTCATGATGCAAACACATATAGTCAAGTCAAGCCCATTCCATTTGGAGAATCTAGGCCAATGTTAATGGGACACCATAGTTCGGAGCTCCACTAATTCCAACTACTCCCAACGCTCTAGGCTCAATTCGAAGCATTATGTTCTTTGAGCCCTCTTTCACACTATACCTCCACTCACAACATGAGGGTGGGTCTTACCAGAAAGAGCCATTTTCTTCTAACTTTAAACCTGGAAACTTAAGTAGGCACTATTCGCTACCATAGCACACTATACGCTATAGTTAACACACATATGGTCATGACATCATTCACATTCTCAACCTTTTACATCTAGCACCATTTTTCAATCAAATTGTTTTTTCCCCCTTCTATTATTAATTTGCTTGATATATACTTGAAATTGCATTTATTCCACCCAAATTGCTTAGCTCCTTCCTTTTTACCTCTACCACATGTTTGCAATTGTGAAATCTTTATTTTACAATGGGAAGAACAAAATTAACACCAAATGTCACACCAAACACCTTGGAATCTATGAATACATAAAGATTTTGACTCTAGTTAGTAACATTGAAAATGAACTTTGAAGTGTGAAGACAACTTTTGTCAAGCACTTACAACAAGGCACATCATGCACATCATTGTCTTCTTTCAAACACTTCCAAGAAAACCTAAAAGCTTAAACACAAACTTGAAATAAAAATTTCAATGAAATAATTAGTTGCAACATGGTTATTGAACTTCTACCAAATATCTTTGATTGTCATGACCTAAGCATTTGTGGGAAGGCACTTGTGATAAAAGCTCAAACAAAATGTAAACTTTCACGCCCACTTTTTGTTTCAAGAGAAACACACACCAAATGAATAACATATATAACAAACTTGAATTTGCCATAAACATGAAATTTCATTCAAAGGATCAAACCAAGAAGCCAAAAGAAGAAAATGTTGAAAGATGGCCGGCCAAAAAGTCGAACACTAAAAAAACCCTAACAGGAGGATGATCGACCGTTGACATGCATGAGACATGGCATCCCATTCCATTCGATGAGGATGGGGATGGCATGATAAATTATGAATTTGACATAACATGAATATGTTTTGTAGAGAAACCCATTAGGATCAGATTTTGCGAAAAAAATCGTTCAAATGTTGAAAATAAAAGCTAAAAAGAATGGCACCAAGACAAAACATGTGAAGCAATACTTCTATAGTTAACGCATTTACAATTTTAGGCCTGTTTAATATTTGCTGGCCCAGATACCCAAACCTGAGATCTTCTTCAAAAGTTTAGATCAATCAAAGTGTTTATAATTACATCTTTATTTATCCGTAAATTATACTATTGAACCATTGGCCATCAACAAATACCCTCATGGTGTGAAAACAATGAAAAACAAAGGATATCAATTGCTGACCTGCTGGGACATCCACAATTTGCACACTTGGCAGCCAATATGCATAGGGTAAAGCCTGACGTCATGACTCAAGGGCATTACCAAAAGAGGGTCCCCTGTGAGGTAGGATCTGAGTGCAAGCCTGCTCCTGATTCTGCCGTCCATCGAGGTGGAGGGCTTACCGAACATAAACACTAATGTTGGGTGGTTCTTGACTTTATGATCAAATCTTCAGTTCCAGTTCCTCAACCCAAAAAAATAGAATGGTTTGGTTTTGGTTTGGGTTCCAATTCTAGCTCCAGACCAAAATAGAATTTGGAATCCAGTTTTAGATCAGGTTTGTGAAAAATAAAATAAAAATTGTGATACCAGTTCTAGTTGTTCAATCCTAATTTTAAATAAAATTTGGTTCCAGTTTGGAAAATTAGACTTAAATTTAAGTAACCTAGATCATAACTAGAACCAGTTACCATAGTTAACTGTCAGTTACCCTTCAATTAGCTCCTAGTTATGGTCTTTTTTTTTCCTTGAATTTTTTAAGTTTTGATTCTCATCTGATTTGGCTCCCGAATTGGTTCCCAAAATCAAATCAAATTTCAGTTTACTCTTAAGTGAGAGACCCAATTGCATTGGGTCACCCCATTTTGATGAATGTTCACCAAGTGTTGCCTATTGTGAAATATGAGTTCGTTTTTAGGACCTTCAAGGACCATTTCCTACTGTAAAGTTGAGGGTTTGATCTTACCATAAGCACCCCCCACCCTCGGCCCCCACCTTTTTGTTTCCATTGAGAATAACCAAAAAAAGAGAATTTTCCAACCATTTTTTTCACTATGAACCCCCCCTTGTTGCCATTGAAAATATAGTTAAAAAACCACTGGAGAGTCTCCACCAAATTTTCCATTAAGAATAAATAACCCAAAGAAAACTTTGAACCACTTTTTGTTGCCTTCGATGAAAGAGGAAGTAACTTAAACGGCCATTCTTGCCTTTTGCTTTTGTCCAATTTTGCGGCAAGGCATGGTTCTAACAAAAACCTTTCTCAAACCCACCCACTGGTCCAACAAACCAGCAAGTGGAAGACCTTTTATTGTGTAAGAAGTATGGTACGGGTATTCTCCAAGTTGTTTACTATAAAACTTGCAAGACTTTTTATTCCAAGAAAAATTAACATGCTCCCCAATTACACTAAACAAAATGGGAGCAAATCTCGACTCCTTATTGGTATAAGCTATAAGCTATTCTATAAAGAAATTTGCTTCTTCACCTACGAAATTTCTGGGAGAGCTTCCGCACATCCATATAGAGACAACCAACCCTAGTCAATGTTGGTTTACGAGGTAGTAGGTACCCAATTTTCCGCACCTGTTAATTCGCCCAAAAGGAGGTCCAAATTTTCCTTCTTAATTAAGCCAACCCCAGTCAATATTGGTTTACTAGATAGGTAATTTAACCATTTTCCACACCTATTATTCTCCAAAAAGGAAGCCCAAAGTTTCATTATATTAATCAAGCCAACCCTAGTCAATATTGGTTTACAAGGTAACGTAACCAATTTTCCACACCTATTAATTCTCCCAAAAGGAAGCCCCCAAAATTTTCCTTATTAAGTAAGCCCACCCCCCCCCCCCAACCAGTCAACCCCAATATTGGTAGGTACAGCACGTAGGTATCTATTTTGGGCAATCAGAGCACCTAATTCAGTTTTTTTCAGCGACCAGGATTCTTTCACACCCCCCTACCGCCCACCACAAAAAAACATTTAAAAATTAATTACTTTCCATTGGTCTCCTCTCCCACAAAACCCCCCAAAAAAAACATTTTTTTATTTCACCATTGG
>Ga0116229_10015490_pt1 | contig 10380 bp, 10 predicted proteins | sample S1TSphgellanicum_3_FD_87313 | JGI IMG/M metagenome (GOLD analysis project Ga0116229, IMG submission 87313) | Host-associated microbial communities from peat moss isolated from Minnesota, USA - S1T2_Fc - Sphagnum magellanicum MG | ecosystem: Host-associated > Plants > Peat moss > Unclassified...
AGCGCCTTGGGCACATTGGGCGTCTCCATGAAGCCGTAGTTGATGATCAGCTTCTTGAAGTCTTCGTTGATGGGCAGGATCGTCACCCGATCCGCCTCGGCCACCCGCGGCGTCTCGGCGATGCGGACGGTGGCGATGACGTTATGCTCGTGCAGCACCTTGTTGTGCTTCAGATTGTGCATCAGGGCGACCGGCGCGGTGTCCAGATCCGACGTCAGGAACACCGCGGTGCCGGGCACCCGGTGAGGCTGGCGGGCGCGCAGCATCTCGATCAACTCGGCCAGGGGCACAGAGTCGCGGCGCGTCTTGGCGGTCAGGATCTGACTGCCGCGCATCCAGGTCGACATGATCAGGAACAGCACGACGCCGGTCGAGAGCGGCAGCCAGCCGCCCGTCGCGATCTTCAAGCCATTGGCCACCAGGAAGACGGTGTCGAGCGAGATCAGGGGCGCGATCATAAGTAAGGCCCAGTGCAGCTTCCAATGCCACATCTTGCGAACGACGATATAGGCCAGGATGGTGGTCGCCAGCATGGTGCCGGTCACCGCCAAGCCATAGGCGTCGGCCAGATTGTCGGCGGTCTGGAACACGAGCACCAGCACCAGCACCCCCACCATCAGAAACTGGTTGATCTGGGGCATGTAGATCTGGCCCGACTGGATCTCCGACGTCCGGGTGACCGTCATGCGGGGCAGGATGCCGAGCAGGATCGCCTGCTGACTCAGGGAATAGGCGCCCGTGATCACCGCCTGGCTGGCGATGACCGAGGCCGCGACGGCCAGGATCACCAAGGGCGCGCGCAGAACGTCCGGCGCCATGACGAAGAACCAGTCCTCGTTGACGAAGGCGCGATGATGCACCGCAGCCCAATGCGCCGCCCGCATCACATAGGCCCCCTGACCCAGATAGTTCAGCGCCAGAGCCGGCAGGGCGAAGAACAGCCACGCCGACTGAATCGGCCAACGTCCGAAATGGCCCATGTCGGCGTAGAGCGCCTCAGCGCCCGTCACCGTCAAGAAAACCGACCCCAGCACCAGAAAACCCACCAGGCCATGGGTCACCAGGAACTCGACGGCGAAGTGGGGGCTGAGCGCCATCAGCACCCGCGGATCGTCCAGGATGTGTACGACGCCAAGCGCCGCCAGCATAAAGAACCACACCACCATGACAGGCCCGAACAGACGCGCCAGGCTGGCGGTGCCGCGCGCCTGGAACAGGAACAGGCCGACCAAAAGCCCGAAGGAGACAATCGTAATAAGCCGGGGCGTGACGACATGCTGCAGCGCGTGCACGTCCTGCATGCCCTGGAAGGCGCCGAGCACCGACATGGCCGGCGTGATGATCGCATCGCCATAGAACAGCGCCGTGCCGACCAGGCCCAGGAAGAAGACGGCCCGGGTCCGCCTGCCCAGCGCCCGCTGCGCCAAGGCCATAAGCGACAGCACGCCGCCTTCGCCCTTGTTGTCCGCCCGCATGACGAACAGGACGTATTTGACCGTCACGACCAGGATCAGCGCCCACAGCGCCAGGGACACGACGCCCAGGATCGCGCCGTTGTTCAAGTCGCCCTTGGTCACCTGGCCGATGGCGACCTGGAAGGCGTAGAGCGGGCTTGTTCCGATGTCGCCGAACACGACGCCGAGCGACCCAATGGCCAAGGGCCAATAGGCGGCGTGGCCGCTCTTGGCCTTGCCTCCGTGATCGGTATGAGCCTCAGCGCCGTGGGCGGCGGTCCCGGCGAAGGTCGTATCGGAACAGGCTCGTGCGACGACCGCTGGATCGGCGGCGCCGGCGGCTTGGGCCTGCAAAACCATTAAAGTCCTCCAGGCCGCTGGCGCACACACATTTGCGCGCCCAATGCAGCATCACGAAAAACAGCGTCACGCATCAAACAATGGCGCGTGCCGATACTCCTATTTCCGCTCGTGTTCAATGGTTCTGCCTGATCGCGCGCGCGGCCTGATCTAGCGCTGAGGGGCGCCCTGTTGCGGACGCGGGGCTGTAACCTGGTCGAAGGTGTGCTGTTGGGCCGGCGTCAACACGGCGTAAAACTTGCGCATCGCCGCCCAAACGCGATGGGCGTGCGCCACGCGCAGGTCCATCACTTCGGCCTCGAAGTCGAGACGCTGCGGAAGCGATTGGGTCGCCACGCGTTGGCTCTTGGCCTGCAATTGGGCCACCAACGCCGGGGACTCGTGATCCGCCGCCTCCAGGGCGTGGTAAGCGACCAACTGATCGGGGCGCAGGTGCAAGACGGTGGCCAAGTCCGGCGCTTGCGGCTGGCCTTGAGCCGCTGACGGGGCCTGGGCGGCGGCGAGGCCGGCGGAGGCGACGAGCGCGCCCGTCACGATGGCGGCGGTGGCGCGCATGAAGCTTTTCACGAAACGACTCCTAAAAGATCACGAGGATTAGGACCAGACAGGCCAATCCAAAAACCAGCGCCTCATAGCCCCCAGCGCCTCATAGCCCATTGTGAGCCCCAGGGCCTCACTTAAAAAACGGGGAAGCTCCGGCTTGGATGCGTTTGTGCGGCAGATAAGCTTTTATTGATGCAGGAGAGGGGTTTAGGCTCAAAGCTACCTATTTAAGACTGAGATGTCCGACAGCCAACGATTCCCCGTCGCCGCTCACGCCCTGGCCTATCTCGCCCATAGCGGCGCGCTGGGCCCTGACCGCGCCGTGTCCAGCGCCTGCCTCGCCGCCTCGATGCCGACCAATCCGGTGGTGGTGCGACGGGTGACGGCGATGCTGGCCAAGGCGGGACTGATCGGTACTCGCGCCGGCGCCGCGGGCGGGGCATGGCTCCTATCGCCGCCGGCCTCGATCACCCTTGACCTTGTGCTGCGCGCTGTCGGCGGCTGCGCCAACCTCGGCTGCCCGCCGCCGGGCGCCAAGGGCTGCCCCGTCGGCGAGCGCATCCCCATCGCGGTGCGCGCCGCCATCGAGGCCGCCGACAGCGCGACGGTGGAGAGCCTGTCCAAAATCACAGTGGCTGACCTGTTGAAGGCCGAGTGAGGCGGGGGTGATCGGATGAGAAACCTACCAGCCGGCGGACACCTTAGGATCGAACTCGGCATCCCGTCGCCGCCCCCCTTACCCGCCTCCACCGGACTTGTTGCGGGGGCCCATGGCCTTGTGCCGAGGGCCGGGCAAGACGGAAGAAGGGTGGCCATCACCCCCCCAAGTGTTCAGCCGCGCGCACGAGAATGGCCCCATGCCTAGACCGCTTTGCCTCGTCACCGGGGCGTCCGCCGGCATCGGCGCCGCGTGCGCCAAGGCCTTCGCCCGCCACGGCTACGACCTCTGCCTCACCGCAAGGCGGGCTGATCGCCTGGAAGCCTTGGCGGTCGAGCTGCGCCAGGACTTTGGCGCGGACTCGATTTGCGTCTCAGCCGACCTGGCGGCGCCGGGCGCGGTGGACGCCATCCTTCAAGCGGTCGCCGACCGCGGGCGCAGAATCGACGCGCTCGTCAACAACGCCGGCTTCAGCATCGCGGGCGCCTATTTGGAGAGCGACTGGCAGGATCAGGCCCGCTTCCTGCACGTGATGACGACGACCATGGCCGAATTCGCCCACAAGGTGACGCCCGCCATGGTGGACCGCCGCTATGGCCGCATCGTCAACGTCGCCTCGGTCGCAGGGCTGGCGCCAGGGGCTGCGGGACACACGCTCTACGGCGCCGCCAAGGCCTTTGTGATCAAGATGTCGGAAAGCCTGCATCTGGAGCTGCGGACCAAGGGCGTGCATGTGACCGCCCTTTGCCCCGGCTTCACCTCCTCGGAATTCCACGACGTCAACGGCACGCGCGATCTGGTGTCGCGCCTGCCCAAGTGGATGTGGCTAGACGCGGACAAGATCGCCGAAGAGGCCTATCTCGCCGTCGAGGCCAATCGGCCCCTGTGCATCCCCGGCCTCCCCTACAAGGCCATCGTCGCCCTGGCGCGCTCCGTCCCTGAGTCCTGGGCGGTGTCGGCGATGGGGCGGTATTCGAACCGGTTCCGGAAGGCTTAAGTCCCCATGCTGCTCGCCCTATCGACCTGGCCCGAGATCGAGGCCTATGTCGCCCGTTCCCGCACGGTGGTGATCCCCATCGGGTCAAACGAGCAGCACGGCCCCACCGGCCTCTTGGGCACCGACTGGCTGTGCCCAGAGATCATCGCGCACCGGGCCCATGACGCGGGCGACATTCTGGTGGCGCCGACCTTCGCGGTGGGGATGGCCCAGCATCACCTGGGCTTTCCAGGCTCCATCTCGCTTCGCCCCTCGACCATGATCGCCGCGATCCGGGACTGGGCGGTTTCTCTACACGGCCATGGGTTCACGTCGCTGTATTTCCTGAACGGTCACGGCGGCAATGTCGCGACCATCGAAGCGGCCTTTTCGGAAATCTATTCGGAGGCCAGCTATCTGCGTCAAACGCGGGGGTTCGCCTTGAAGCTGCGCAATTGGTGGGAGCTGCCTGGCGTGATGCGCCGCTGCGCCAGCCTGTTCCCCGAAGGTCACGGCAGCCACGCCACCCCGTCGGAGATCGCCATCACCCAATTCGCCTATCCCGACGCGATCAAATCCGCACCTTACGCGCCGCGCATCGCGCCGACCGGGCCGATCCGCGAAGCCGCCGACTTCCGCGCTCGCTACCCCGACGGCCGCATGGGCTCAGACCCCGCCCAGGCGACGCCTGAAAAGGGCGCTGAGCTCGTCGAGCTCGCGGTGAAGGGGCTGATCGACGAGGTGCGGGCGTTTGGGGCCGAAGCGGCGGTCTGACCCTCAGGCCGTCCTCACCCAACCCTCACTTAGCGCCACCGCCCAGGGCCGGAGCGACCGGCCGACGCATGGGCCAGCGACGCACTTACCGTCTTCGGGGCGAAACAGCGCGCCGTGGGTGGCGCAGATGATATGGTCGCCCGCGCGGGTCAGATAAGCGGTCGGCGTCAGGGCCAAGGGCGCGCCGACATGGGGGCAGCTATCGATATAGCCCGCCACGACCTCGCCGCGACGCACCACGAAACCGCGGAACATCGCGCCCTCCAACGCGAACACGAAACCGCGGGCGCCAGGGTCATCCAGCGCAGCAAGTTCGCACAGGGCGAGGCCTGGGGGAGGCTGAATGGGCTCCTCAGCCATCGCCGCCCTCAGGCGAAGCCGCCAATCGTAATCCGCCAGGGCTCGACCTTGGAGCTTGCGAACAGACCGGCCACAGCAAAGGGATCGCCGGCGGCGAAGGCTTGCGCCGCGGCCAAGTCCGCCGCCTCTACTATGAGCATGGAGCCGCTGGGGTCGCCGCCCTCGGCTGTGGTCAGAAACGGGCCGGCGAGCTTCACCTTATCGGCATGGTCGGCGAGATAGGCGAGGTGGGCAGGACGGTGCTCCAGGCGAACGGGAAGCGCGCCTGGCTTATCGACGGCGGTGATCACGAACAGCGGCATGGCCTGGCTCCGGGGTTAGACTTCAGACTTCAGGGGACGCGATAGCAGGTCTTCGATGGCCCGCTCCACCCCGATCTCACCCGCGACGATCTTGGCGACGGCTTCAGAGATCGGCATCTCGACCCCGAGACGTTCGCCCAGCGCCCTCACCGCAGGCGCCGAAGCCACGCCCTCGGCCACCGACCGCTTGCCGGCCAGCGCCGCCTCCAGGCTCTCGCCGCGTCCCAGCGCCAGGCCGACGCTCATATTGCGCGATTGCGGGCTGGAGCAGGTCAGCACCAGGTCCCCCAGGCCGCACAGGCCCGCCAGGGTCTCCGCCCGGGCGCCGAGCGCCACGCCAAAGCGGGTCATCTCCGCGAAACCCCGGGTGATCAGGGCCGCATGAGCGCTTCGGCCCAGGCTGCGGCCCTCGACCACGCCGCAAGCGATGGCCAGCACATTCTTGACCGCGCCCCCGGCCTCGGCGCCGATCAGGTCGTCGGTCAGGTAGGGGCGAAAGGTCGGGGTGGCGAGCGCCCGCGCCAACTCTTCTCCAAGCGACAGATCGGGGCCGGCGAGGGTGACGGCGGTGGGTAGGCCGCGGGCGACCTCGGCCGCGAAGCTCGGCCCCGACAGCACGGCGGGACGCGTGTCGGGTGCGGCTTCGGCCAGCACCTGCGTCATCAGCTTCAGCGAACCCTGTTCGACGCCCTTGGCGCACAGGATCACCGGCGCGCCCTTTTGAAGATGGGGCGCAACGACCTCCAAAATCCCGCGCATGTGTTGGGCCGGCGTGGTGGCCAGGATCAGGTCGGCTGAGGCCAGGTCTGCAAGGTCGGTGGTGGCGCGGATCGTCGGCGCGAGATCGACGCCCGGCAGATAGATGTCATTGCGCCCCGTCTGGGAGATGGCCGCCGCCAGCGCGGGCGTCCGCGTCCACAGCGTCACGCCAAGGCCCGCCCGGGCGCAAAGCTGAGCGAGCGCCGTGCCCCACGCCCCAGCGCCGATCACGGCCGCCTTTTTGAAGGTCGGGCTCACGCCTTAGCCCCCTTGCGGCCGGGCGTGTGGGTCGGATGAGCCAGGGCTGCGGCGGCGTCGAGCGGCCAGCGCGGACGGGCCGGGGCGTCCAAACTGTCGCGGAAGCCGGCCGCCAGCCGCTCCGCCCCCGCCAGCGCGATCATGGCGGCGTTGTCGGTGCAGTATCTCAGCGGCGGCGCCAGGAAGGCGAACCCATGCTCGCCCGCAGCCCGCTCCAGCGCCGCGCGAACGGCGCCGTTGGCTGCGACCCCGCCCGCAACCACGAACAGGCGCCCAACACCTTGGCGGCGTTCGATATAGGCGGCCATGGCCCGGCGAGACCGGTCGGCGAGCTGGGCGGCGATGGCGCTTTGCGCGCTCGCGGCCAAATCAGCGCGGTCCTGCTCGGTCGCTACCTCCGCCGCCGCCAGCCGCGCCGCCGCGGTCTTCAAGCCTGAGAAGGAAAAATCACAACCGGCGCGCCCCAACAGCGCCCGAGGCAGAGTGAACCGCTCCGGCCGCCCGCCAGCGGCCAGCCGCTCTAACGCCGGGCCGCCAGGATAAGGCAGGCCGAGGCTGGCCGCGATCTTGTCAAAGGCCTCGCCCGCGGCGTCGTCGATGGTGGTCCCCAGCCGCTCGCAAGCGCCCACGCCCTCGACGCTCAACAGCTGGCAGTGACCGCCGGACGCCAGCAACAGCAGAAACGGATAGGGCGCACCGGCCGCCAGCCGCACCGAAACCGCGTGGCCCTCCAAATGATTGACCGCGATCAGCGGCAGCCCCCGCGCCAGCGCAATGGCCTTGCCCGCCGAAAGTCCAACCATCACCCCGCCCACAAGCCCTGGCCCAGCGGTCGCCGCGACCCCATCCAGCGCGCCAAACCCAAGCTGCGCCTCACCCATCGCCTGGCCGATAATGTCGTCGATAATCTCCACATGGGCCCGCGCCGCCACCTCTGGCACCACGCCGCCATAGGGGGCGTGGGCCGCGATCTGGCTCGCCACCACGCTCGACAGCACCTCCACATCCCCTTCGGCGCCGAGGCGCACCACGCTGGCGGCCGTTTCGTCGCAGCTGGTCTCTATGCCGAGCACCGTTAGGGAAAGCGTCACGTTAGGGGGCATCCAGGCCATGAGTTCGCGTTGCGGGGCGCGCGAGGCTGCTATACCACCCAAGCCTTGGCTATCGAGGTAGCGTCCGGCTCTTCACCATGCAACCGACCCCGATCCGTATTGGCTCTCGCGCCTCCGCCCTGGCCCAGGTCCAGGCCCGTCAGGTCCAGGCCGCCGTCGTCCAGGCCCTTGGCGCGGACCTTACGCACAAGGACGTCGTCGCGCCCATTGTGCTGATCTCCACCGCGGGCGACCGCATCCAGGACCGCCGCCTGCTGGAAGTGGGCGGCAAGGCGCTGTTCACCAAGGAAATCGAGCAGGCGCTTCTGGATGGCGAGATCGACTGCGCCGTCCATTCCCTGAAAGATGTACCGGCGCTGCAGCCGCCGGGCCTGGTCATCGCCGCCTATCCCGAGCGGGAAGACCCCCGCGACGCCTTCGTCAGCAACACCTATCCCAACCTGGACGCCCTGCCCAAAGGCGCGCGCCTGGGCACCGCCAGCCTGAGGCGCCAAGCCCAGGCGCTCCGCCGTCGCCCCGACCTGGAGGTCGTGATGCTGCGCGGCAATGTGCAGACCCGCCTGCGCAAGCTGGATGAGGGCGAGGTTCACGCGACCTTGCTCGCCTGCGCTGGCCTGAACCGCCTGGGCCTCAGTGATCGCGTGCGCGACCGGCTCGATCCCTTGGCCGCCCCGCCGGCGCCGGGCCAGGGCGCCATCGCCGTCCAGACCCGCGAGGCGGACGCCGCCAAAGACTGGGCCGTGCGCCTGCACCATGCCCCAACCGCCCTGCGCCTGGCCGCCGAGCGCGGCGCGCTGGAGGCGCTGGAAGGCTCGTGCCGCACCGCCATGGGCGCCTATGCCGAACTTTCCCCCGGACGCCTGGTGCTGACGGTCGAGGCCCTGGTCCCCGACGGCTCCGCCGCCTGGCGCCGCGAGGGCGTGCTGGCGCTCGATGGGCTCGCCGACGCTCTAGGCGCCGCCGCCGAACTCGGCCAACGGCTTGGTCTGGAGGTCCGCCAAGAGGGCGGCGACCGACTGGTGTGGGACGACGCCGGCTGAGCCCCCTTGAGAACCAGGTCTTGAGGCGCGGCGTATGAAGGTCTGGGTCACCCGGGCCGAACCGGGCGCCGACGAAACCGCCAAACGCTTGATCGCACTGGGCCACGAGCCCGTGGTCGCGCCGCTGTTGATCGTTCGGCGCCTGATCGACGTCAGCCCCGACCTGACCGACATCGGCGCGCTGGCCTTCACCAGCGCCAACGCCGTGCGCGCCTTCGCCGACCTTTCGGACCAGCGCGACCTGCCGGTCTTCGCCGTCGGCGAGGCGACCGCGACCGCGGCGCGCCAAGCGGGCTTCGCAGACATCCAGGCCGGCCCAAGCGACGTCGTCGCCCTGGCGGCCGACATCATAGACCGTCGAAACACCTTCCAAGGCGCCGTCCTCCACCCGGGCGCCGCAGAGCCGGCGGGAGACCTCGCGGGCGCGCTCGGGGCGGCAGGCGTGGCCGTCCGCAGCATAGCCCTCTACCAAACCGTCGCCGCCGATCCCCCGGCCCCGGCGCTGCTGGAGCGACTCGCCGGCGTAGACGCCGTGCTCCTGCACTCCCCCAAGGCCGCCCGCGCCTTGGCCGGCCTGGTTACCCCGCCGCTCGATCTCAGCCACGCGCATCTCGTAGGCCTGTCGCCCGCCTGCCTGGCGCCGCTGACCGACCTGCCCGCCGCCGGTCGCCACAGCGCGCCTGAGCCCAACGAAACCGACCTCCTCGCCCTCCTCAAAACCCTGGACCCGACAGAGCCGCCCCGGCCCGTGCTGAGCCCCCTGGTCTGGGCGCTTCTGCTGTTTGGCGTACTCTGTATTCTCGCCGGCGCCATGATCGGCTTGGCAATCGCCCCCGCCCCAGCTAAACACCTCCCTCCCGCCCCCGCGGGAACACCAGGCGGCCGCTTTAGCTCAGCTGGTAGAGCACCTCATTCGTAATGAGGGGGTCACAGGTTCGAGTCCTGTAAGCGGCACCAGTCACCCCATTTTCACCCTTTGTTCCTAGCCATCCGGACCCGTCCGCGGACGTCCGTGCGCGTCCGAATTTTTCGGCTTAAATCCCTTATTTTATTGCACTTTTCAGCGCTTTCCAGGGCGATCTGGCACGGCTTGGCCGTTCGCCGCCATCCAGGGCCGGCCGCTTGAAGCCAGAACGTTTGGGGGTATTTTGGGGGTATTTTCGAAACCAGCCAAAATCAAAATACCCCCAAATCCTCCAGCCGGATGCCCCCATGGCCCTTTCCGACCTCGCGATCAAAAGGGCGAAGCCCGCGCCCAAGCCCTACAAGCTCGCCGATTCCGGCGGCCTGTTTCTGTTGGTGACGCCGACGGGCGGAAAATTGTGGCGGCTGAAATACCGCCACTTCAGCGGCGAAAAGACGCTCAGCATCGGCGCCTATCCGACGGTGACGCTAGCCGAGGCGCGCCAGAGTCGGGACAACGCCAAAAAGGAACTCAGTTCGGGACTCGATCCGTCCGAGATCAAGCGCCAGGCCAAGCTGGCGGCGGCCGAAGCCGCCGCCCAGAACTTCGGCGGCCTGGCTAAGGAATTCATCGCCCGCCAGGAGGCCGAGGGCATGGCCCGAGCGACGCTCGTCAAGTCGCGGTGGTTCCTCGAAGACCTGGCGACGCCGCTGGCGGACCGCCCCATCGCCCAGATCACGGCGCCCGAGGTGCTGGCGCTGCTCCGCACCGTCGAAGCCAAGGGCAATCTGGAATCCGCCGCGCGCCTCCGCAGCGCCATCGGCCGGATTTTCCGCTACGCCATCGTCACCGGCCGCGCGACCGCCGATCCCACCGCCGC
>Ga0116229_10015492_pt1 | contig 10378 bp, 4 predicted proteins | sample S1TSphgellanicum_3_FD_87313 | JGI IMG/M metagenome (GOLD analysis project Ga0116229, IMG submission 87313) | Host-associated microbial communities from peat moss isolated from Minnesota, USA - S1T2_Fc - Sphagnum magellanicum MG | ecosystem: Host-associated > Plants > Peat moss > Unclassified...
AGGGTTTCGTAGTATTATACGAAACCCTTACAAAGATTTATCAAGTATTCAGGACACTTTTTGAGGGTTTCGTAGTATTGTACAAAACTTGAAAAAGGTTTCGAATTCGTTTCAAATCTCGAAACCCGTTTTAGGTTTCGTAGTATGCACGAAACCTTTTTTAAGTTTCGTCGGACACCTTTTTTTTTCAGTGCAGTGCTCGATATCTAATATCTACTATTAATGTTCTTTTTTTATTTTCTTTTGTTAGTTTCTTTTTTTATCGACATAAAAAAAAATAGATGATCAACTAGTAACACATTGATTTAATTTGTCAGGTCATCATTTATTCGTTCTCGTTTGCCGATTGAGCGAGTCCTGAAGGCTTTACATACGAAAAAAAGAAAAAGCGAGTATGTGAGTGATAGTACATCAAAGAAAATGACTATATATAGAATACAATTCATATGAATATGCCTTTATAATAATATATATATTCGATTGTAAATTAAAAAATGAGAAAAACTATATTATTAGTCATTCTATTAATTGATTTTTCTAAACAAGCAAATCCACCAGTAGGAACATCGAGTATAACATTTGTATTCGATGTAACTAGTTCAATGCATGATGATCTATTACAAGTTATTCAAGGTGCAACACATATCTACAGGGTGTTCCACAAGGGAGAAAAGGCGGATTTCGTATTCCCGGGATTCCGATGGGATTCCCGAGATTTCCATGGGATTCCCAGGATTTTTGGGATCCCCATCGTACTTCAAATCCCTATTTTTTATTTCCTAGATCTCTGTTTTTTTTCGAAGTTGCGCATGGCATTTTGAATCTTCGCTATATGATGAAAGCACAGTGATACCTATTTTTGTACAACCAAAAAGTAACTTTGTCATCAGCAGAAGTCTCGAGCAATTGTATCATGAAATAAGTATCGAAGCAACTGGCACAAAAATGCTCTTCCATTTTTTCTTGTCTTGGCGATGAAAGAGCAATGAGGAAAAAGAACAATAACGTCGAGTAGAAATAATCTATTATGACTACTTGGTAATACTGTTCATTTCGTTAACCCTCCGTAGCTGTCCTCATTTTGGAACTTCGTAGCTGTCCTGTGGTCCGCTCGGACCCACCCATGGAAAATAATAAAAAGCCAATATTTTTCTTATCTTCAGTCTGTACATACATCAGTAGTCTCATTGTTCTTCGCATCTCGAAAAGATGAACATAGGTTATACAATAATCTGAGTAACAGACCCATATAATAATGAGATATGTGCTCCCGTTTATGCACTTTTATTGAGATTTCTTCTTTTCATGAATACAAAATTGAGATTTGTTCGGTATCACAATAGTGACTTCATTCGTTTTGCTTCTGTTCGTTTAGAAGATTCAGACACTTTCTAATCGTTTTCTTCAGACGTCTGACAAATCACGAGTGGGTTGCCGTAGAAATAGTATAGTATTCATCAACATTAGAATCGGATGCATCAGATTCTACTGATGGATGTTCTTCAGCTAATGTGTCGTCGGATTCAGAAGCACTCCCATCAAATCAATGCCACAGATCGATTCCTACTCATTAGTAACATAGTCATTGCCATCGAGTCCATCCGACAAAACGATTTCTCCAATTCGTTTCAGTTATCTGTTGCTAGCGATATAGAAATTTACTACATCGGAAAAACTAAGATTTGTAATACGAAATTGACCTGGAAACACTGTTTGTCGATTAAAAAAGGATCAGTTGATATGGATAATGATACATATATATACTAATCAAATAAAGCTGTCTCAGAAGATGACAGATGTCAATTGAGACATAGTGAAAATCATCCCTATAACACCATGGGTGTCCTGGGGTGGGGTCCACACGGACCCACATCTGCATTTCTTTATTTTCCAAGATATGATGATTTTACTTCAGGATCTTATTCACATACATGATATAGGAGATTAGAAAAATAAACAGGCCCAAAACAATAAACGCTGCAAAAAATAATACACAAATACTCACAAGTGGGTCCGCGCGGACCCCAGGACAGCCACGGAGGGTTAATGATGATAAGGTTATATCTGTTTCGAAGAGTACAAGATAATTGTTTAATTTTTTTATATGCATAGATAGGTCCCATTGCTTTATATATTTATATAAAAATTTAAGCAACTGATTAAAATGTAATATATATATATATTTAATAAACTTATAAATGCAGATTGTTTTGACTATCCGGTTTATAGAAAAAACAGATGTATTTTATGCCATATTATAAACATGAAACAAAAAAATAAAACAAGTTATACTGTGATTTATGTATATAATATTGAAAAAAGAGCTGATGTTACACAAAGAAAACATCAAGCGTTTATTTTTACGTTTTATTTTATATAGTTTTACAAAGAAAAAACTGTCTAAAAAGAACAAACAAACAAACCGAAAAAAATTCGCGTAAAAACATATCTTCATACTTTTGTACATGAGTTCGAATTTATGAGCAGTACTTCTTCATAATTGTATACTTATTATTTTTTATATTAGTAGAACTATTTTAGTGAATAGAAGAATATTTTGTTCAATTTATAATTTAGTTCACTCCAGAGATGGGCAAAATACTCGAAGTACTCGTACACGTACTCGTGCTTCGAAGGGTCGGTACCCTAGTCGACTCTCCCCAACGGGATTCGCAGGGAGTCCCCTGAAAAATGTACAAAAACTAATAGTCTGAAAGGTTAACTCGAGATGATTACTTGTTGTAACACTTAACGTCATTTATTTCAGTTTAGAGTGAATAATGACGTTATTTTATATTTCGTTCAAAAGACTATGATGAACTCCAATAAGAAAAAAAACTATAATGAAACGTTTTTCATTTGATTATTGCTTTGTTTGTGCATTTAAATATTTATCACTAATATAATTAGTGTTATTAGCAACAATAGAAGCTATTGCACAATAAATACTAGTTCAGTTATGATAAAAATATTGACATGCATCATTGTTTTTTATATCTTTCATAATAAATGTCACTGACAGGACTAGTTTTTCTTATCAACTTGGGTTTCGACGATGATTTAGACCTAATATTGTGATGTTAGTCTAAGTCTGACATTCAGTCATAATATTACATAAAATTGGTTCATTACTTAGGAACTTGTCCAATTTTTGAAGGACTCGAAAAACTAGTGAAATTTCAGCAATAATCAAGGAGATCAATTCAATCCCTACTTTTTATTTCGGACAAATATCTCAAGAGAGAGTTAAAGAGATGAAACTTGCCGCAAAATACCGCAACTACTATCTCTAATGAATGATGTAGAAAGGTGGATAAAATGTTGTTCCTTTGAATAGATATAGGGGTGTTCCGGAAACTTTTGGATCGCCCTATGTAAATATAGAAAATCGATTGAAATTGCGAAATGAAATTTTTTTCTGCTGCTCTTTTTTTTTTTATTGATTCGTCTCTAGCACTCGAACATAGAAGAGAAGTACACATCTGTCACTATTTTTCAACATCCAACTTTTATCAACAACACATGAACACTTCTATCCTCTAGTTATGCTGTAAACCCCCCCCCCCGCAATAAAAGGCCCCGGGCCTTCTATAGTGGCGGAGCAAAACGACATTTTTGTGGGGGCCTTCTAATATGACCTACCTTTTTTCGCAGGTTTTAACTAGAAAAGTTTTCTAGAAAATCGGAGAGGATTTTCTGGGTTTTTTTAAGGTTCTCCGGGGTTTTTCATTGCTTTCAACGTTAAACAAAGCTGCTTTACCTTGGTTTAGCGAGAATTTCAGCTCAAAGCTCTGAAAAATAGGTAGTTTTTAGTTAAAAGTAGCTTTAATAATAGTTAAATAATAGTTAAATATTAATTAAAATTAGGGGCCTTCTATTAGGGATTTCACATCTTATCTTCTAGGGGGGCCTTCTAATTAGGGGGCCCTTCTAATACGGGGGGGGAGGGTTTAGTTTACATCTCAATCTACTCTTGAACACGTTAAGAATCATTTTATTCTCAAGTTTGGGAATATTCTATAGATTTGACAATTTATTAATTATTTATTTTTTATTTTGAAAATCATAACCAAACAGTTAGTCCACAACCTCCCTCTTCAATAACAATTAGAGGTTTCGTATGAAATGATAAACATAAAATACGACGATATAGTTCTTTGATAAATGCCCGGTAAACATCAAATATCGATTCCAAGAATCCCAAATCAGCACTACCTTCATAAACTTCATAATCTTCATCTTCATTATCTTCATCATCTTCGTCGTCAATAATAGGACGAGTAAAATCATTAGCAACATCGATGAGAGTAGGATCAAATTCAATACAATGGTCAACAGAATCAGGTCCCGACGGCATTCCACTGTCTCTTCGAAAACAAATACCAAAATGAACGAACATTGGTACTGTTTCTGCAATAATCTGACAACTAGTATCATCAAGACCTGTATTCATGTCATTGATAACAATATGTAATGAGGTGAGCATCGGTAAAACTGAAAGTGAACGCAATGTAGACCAATTACTTGACACAAAATTCGGCATATTAGGATGAAATAGAATTTGAATAGACCGAATATTAGATGGAAATGAGGAGAAGTTTTTCAATGCAATGAGATTATTTGTCAACGTAACATGACGAAGAGCCAGAAGATTTAAACCAGTTGGCCAATCATGAAATGATAAATGAACTGTGTTAATTTGATCTAGTTGCACAACATGAGGCATTGAAATAATCGATGGTAATGAATCATTTTCTGATATACTAAGTGTACGGAGTCGAGATGAATTAATAATGGATGAGTACGAAGAAAGTGGAGCAAATACTTCTACTTTAGTTATATATTGAATCGGTGCATATTGAATCAATGCAGCCGAGTCGAAGAAATATTCAAATGCCCATGGTAAAGTGTACCAAACATCGTAAGCCAATGGATAACTATCGAACTAGAATAAAGAAAAATTATTGTATCAATAGCTTGGAAAAAATTCGAAAATTTAAATATTGATCATTTCTTAATTTTTCATCAGAATGTTGTCAAATAAAAATTGTGTAATAATACAATTACTCACATAGCAATTAATATTTGTCAATTCTTGATAATTTCGGGATAAGCCACTTATAACACAACTTACACCAACTATTTGTCGTGGATGAAAACGAGTACCATGTGGTACATAATGACTTAGTTCATTACCTAGAGAAGTATCATCTATAATGAAAGCGAATTGAATATCGATTCGACGATTATCCATGAAAAGTGGCGATCTATTGATACAATCTAAATCATCGACAGTTATGAAAATAGCCAAATTCATTCGTCGAAGTACGGGCATCACATTCGGAGCTGTGAGTGATTCAATAGTTGACCATTCAATTCTACTACTTCTGTAGAATATCGATTGAACCAAAGTGAATGTATGCAAATTGATCATTTTAGATAATACTAATCCTTTAGGTAAACTATTTTTGCTTCTCTGATGTTGATTGTGCATTGTTATATGCAATTGTTCTAATGTAGTTGAAAGTGTCTCTCTTGACATAATATGACATAAATGTGGTATGTGTTCCAATGAAACACGGAGATAATTGAGAGGACATTGTATTGTAGTAATATACCAATTCGTGAGACCGACTCCAGTATCTTGACCCAAATCGAGCGAACGAAGTGCATTCAAATGTGGCAAAACTTTTTTCACGAGTATTGAAAGACGGCCTCTAGGATGCCCAATATGACCCGCAAAGCCCATCTAAAAAAATAAAAATAATCAATTAATCGAATTCATTAGTCAAGAAAAAATAAATTTTTGCATGAGAATATGGGAGAGAATTCATCAAATGACATTTTTTTTTGTCAATTCATGTTTTCATCTATAGAAGTAACTCATTGACGATTCATAATGTGATTGAACATTGCTAATATATATACTATTAATAACTTAAAATATAGAAAAATAGAGATGAAGATATGATTGAACACTATTTTCTATTTCATATCTATGACATCTGACTGTAATTATTCAGTTGTTTATTCTAATTAATGCAAAAAAAACGATCTTGATATCAGATATATGATAGTATGGAAATAAGAAGACACTAAATAAGATATTTTCAATGACTTTTTTTCACTTGAATATTAGTTTGAAAATATTCTTGAGTAATACATACGGACATAAATAAATTGTTTGTTTCCAATGTGAGATGTATGAGTGAAGTTGAGTGACGAAGGATAAATTTGGTAGCATCTATAAAGTCACGTAAACCATATAATCGTAATGTAGTCAAATGAGGTAAATAAGGCCAACGAGAAAGTTGAAGAGGCGATGCTTCTATGTCAATGATGAGTGTTACAATTTGATTCAATGAAAGTATAGGAAGAAGTCTATCGAATTTTGACAAACGTGCTGATGATAAATTGATGTGACGAAAGAAACCTCGTTCATTGATTATTGTTTGAATACGATTATTTAAATTGGTGAATGCCCAAAGAATATCGATTGAAGATAAATAATTAAACAGATCAATAAAGAATAGATCCGGTAAATCGTCGAATTGTGTAATTAATGCCATTCGAATGAGAAAGAAAACAAAAATGATTGGATCTTTTATAGCTGTGTTCAACAATGTGCATCAACGCAAAATATTTCCATTGTTGTTTATATTGACATCGAACAATGAACAAGAATCTTTTGTTCAATGTGTCCGTTACCATGGATAATATGACGAGATGAGAACGAAGAATTGATCATTCTGATTCATAGGGCAATGTAATAACAGTGTAACTCTCTTTTCTCTTCCTTTCTCCGTTATATTCAATGAGCAATTCTTCGTCAAATACAGTGGCGAACATGCAAGAGAAAAATATCTTAGACTATGTCATTGCAATGTATGATCATTTTTCAAAACAGAACTATTTTTAATTATTCTAAAAATAAATCAATAATTAATGGAAAGATATTGACTTTGTCATAAGTGTTCAAAACATGTGATTCTTATTTTCTCGCCAACAGTCTTCATTCTCATTGTCAAATAAAATAATATTTCAAACATGTTTGCTGTTTCAGAATTGAAAAAAAGAAGTCACTATTATGATCTCTGGACTTGAGTCTCCATCTGAAGAATCAATAAAATAGATAACGAAACTTGATTTTTATTTCGTTATTATGTATTCTCTAGATACATATCTGAAGAAAGACTATATCTATAAAGATAGAGACATAGTACTTACAATGAATAGACAGTTATTAACTGATGACAACTAATTGTTTGAGATGGAATCAAACATAAAGAGAAAAAGAGTTCATATGAATTGAATAAAATCATTCATGAGTTTGATAACATATAAAGTGAAAGATATTTTAATAATACATCTAAATATTCATATTCTCTCTACAATCATTAGTATATTATGTTCAAATTTATCAGATCCTTTTTTAATAAGCAAATATCGATCCAATATTCATTTGAAAAGAGAAGAATTGTAAATGTTTTTTTGGATAGATTTTTATAGAGGCAAATTGAATACTGATGCATTTCAGCATTGTCAATAAGGAGATAAAAAGAGATATAAGATTATATGTGATTGAATTTTGTTGTGCATAATCTTTGAGAATTTTTAATTAGCTTTTTTGAAAAAGAATAGTATTGAAAAACAAAAAGAAAATAAATAAACTAATTGGTTTGCTAGAAAATACAGAAAATGAAAATTTCCTATTATTATTAACGATAAGAAATTTATTCGATCATGTGTAATATGACAATATGATGTTGAAGATAAAGTACTAATAGAAAGATAAATTATTAGATATTCTAACTGAACATTTTCATCTTGAATTAATTAATGGCTCATCCTTGATTATAGACACTATAGATAGAGAGCAAGGAAGATGATTTAAAATAATTTTAATAATAGCCAATAATAGTTTAAAACGTCAAATTACGTCATTTGCTGACATCTTTACTATTCCATATTTTCTTTTTCAAAATTTTTCTTTGTGTTTTCCTCTCATATATATTCATTCGATATTTAGCTTCTTCTAAATTTTTATTTTTGTTATTATTTTCAAATCATTTGAATGTCCATTTATTCAAGAACGACAGCGAAGAAAAAAAAACATAAAAAGCACAGAATGTAGGATTTTCTATTTCTATCATAACTGTTCAAAGATAAGGAAAATAAAACAAAAATCATTTATTTTATTAATTCATTTTTTTTTCTTCTTGTATAATTCTATTGAAAAAAATATAACTAATTTAAAAGTTTGCTTCTTTTTTTAGATAAAAAAAGAGTCTTGGACCAATTTACGAAAAACATCATGTTGTTATTCCACTTGAATATGTTTTTTCTCCAATTCGAAACATTGATTATCAACAAAAATAAATAAAATTAAAATTTCAAAAAATAAATGGTTATGTAAATATTGTAATAAAATATTTTATTCAGAATATTATCTTGGTATAGATAATGATACATTATTATATGTAAGAATGAATATCAATGATGATAATCATTTTGAATAATATAAAAATTATATTTTAGGATGAAGAATCAATTTGTTTATCAGATTATTATAGAATATTTTGATGTGATGTTTTAAAACGACCAAAAAAAGTCTTTAATATCTCTTAATTCATTATCACGAGGATCAGGAACAATAAAACAAAAAAAAATAAAAGATTATTAATGAACAATAACTTAGTGTGTTCTCTTTAATATTTTTTCTGCATTTTTTTTAATCTGTGATAATTCCTGCGTTTTTTTCTTCATCAACAACGTGATGAATGTAAGTTACACATTAAGGTAACATCTCTATAAATTTTTTTTATTTAGCCTACATCTAGTCAATTATACAGTGAACGTATCGTAAGTAAATAGGGAACAACAGAAGTACAGGGTGTTCCAAAAGTTCTTTCCCGATAAGTTTTTTGAATATCTCCATTATTTCATTTAACAATATCAACAAAATATTTTTTTAAATTGTAGCTAAAAACACGAAGTTTTTTTTTTTCTATGAGCGAATTTCAAATGCACTCCAAAAACCTAACACGTTTGATCAAAATACAAAAAACTAGTCTTTCTACTAATCGTACAAAAGCAACATATTACAGTTATTACTGAATTACTTGGATATCTTGAATTAGTCTGACTTTTAAATCATCCCCTTTAAATCGTCCGACACCTTATCACTTTTTTCATCGGCATCTGCGATAGCATCAGTTATTGACATCAGTCGAAGTCGTTTCACTCAAAATAGTTTTCAAGCCATTGTAGGATTAGGAATGAATTCACTACACTGGTGGTTGTATGTAAGTGCAGAATATAAAGCAAGTTCATGATGGACTTTTCCTTTTCGATGACTCAACGATTGATCAATAGGATTAATATGATCCGCTCAATAGCTAGTTGTATTTAGGGGTGTCGGCGTTCTCTAGCGTTTCCCGTTCCTGGGAACGGAACGCTACGGGAACGGGGAACGCCGACACCCCTAGTTGTATTCGACTTTACGGAAAAAAAGTACTACTAATAATGTGTTTCTTGAAAGATGAGATACAATGCATTGTCTGATAAAAATTAACTTCAACCTAAAGGATAATTTAATAATCGATGGTTGAGAAAGGTGAAATAATGACGCGACTTTATAATCATTAAACTTTGCAGTATTATATCTTTTGATATTAGAATAAGTGAAAACGGATACCTTTGAAAAAGTAGGAAGATTCTGATTGATTTAAAAGTCAGACTAATTCAAGAAATCCAAGTAATTCAGTAATAACGGTAATATGTTGCTTTTTTTACAATTAATAAAAAGACTGGTTTTTTGTATTTCGACTAAACATGCTAGGTTTTTAGAGTGCATTTGAAATTCGCTCATAGAAAACAAAACTTCGTGTTTTTAGCTACAATTTAAAAAAAAATTGTTGATATTGTCAAAATAAAATAGTGGAAATATTCAAAAAACTTATCGGGAAAGAACTTTTGGGACATCCTGTATAAGAATAAGTATTTCATTTAGAGATATACCGAAACTTTAACCGATACAAAAATGTGTTGTGCATGTACGTAATGGATATGTACTGGTACAATTGCTTTAAAAGTGGTTCATAATAATGATGGATTTAATGTAAGTTGTGTATATGTACAATTGAGTTAATCTAATCATGATTCTCTTTCTTAGTATTACCAAAACAATAGTCAATGTCGTCCTCCACCTGTTCCACAACATTGAGCTGCACGTGGTGCACGTCGAGGTCCACCAACTACTCGTCAATATAAAAATAAAACATTTTTTATATATAGTATAGCGTCGTCAAACACGAACAATTGATCATCTTCAACTAATAATAATAATAATAATAATATTAATAATGATAAAAAAGAA
>Ga0116229_10015493_pt1 | contig 10378 bp, 7 predicted proteins | sample S1TSphgellanicum_3_FD_87313 | JGI IMG/M metagenome (GOLD analysis project Ga0116229, IMG submission 87313) | Host-associated microbial communities from peat moss isolated from Minnesota, USA - S1T2_Fc - Sphagnum magellanicum MG | ecosystem: Host-associated > Plants > Peat moss > Unclassified...
GAGCTTGTGCAGAAAGCAAAAAAGGAAATTTTTGTGGACATACAATTCAGTCATCGACATGATGGAACATATAAGGCATGGGAAGTTTCTCGAGTGTTAGAGATTGCAAAGCAATGCATGAGAGATTTGCCAAGCGATCGACCATCCATGTCACAAGTCGTCATGATGTTGAGAGGAGACATCCCTTGTTCAATTAGGCCCTCCTTAAGTTCATCTGTAGTTTCCTCTATTGACTTTGTTCAGATTGCTTCCACCTCAACCTTCCACAAATTGAGACATAGCAGCATGCTAGGTGCTGCTGTCTTGATTCCTGCAATCCTCGTGATTGTTGTCGTGTGGAAAACATCTGTCTGACCTTTTCAATAGTGTATTCCATTTGAACAAATGGAAATTGTAGTTTCATGTGGCAGAGGCAATGTTCATACAAAACAGAAGTGTGGACTCCTAGTTCCTGGAATAGATACTGCATTTCTTGCATTTTATGTGACATAATATTTGACAGAAACAAAGAGTTCCTGTCAACAATTTGCAGTGGATACTGAGCTCCTTCAATGTCTTGTAGTCTTGGATGTAATCTTAAGCAGTGGTGTCAATCTTGTAGCTTGTGTGTGAAGAGAGGTGTGCAGCTGTGAAGGCCATGGATGCATGGTGTGATTGATGTACCTAACGCAGTTCCCACTCACCTGCACATACCCAACGAAAGTGCATGCCCTTCATGTGTCATTTCTGGCAATTTATTGTTCCCAATGTCTTAACATCAGGTTCAGGTCCTTCTTTACCCTTTTTCAGGTGATCTCATGTTTAAGTTGCATGAGTACTGGGTGGCAGGATGTGTGATTGGGTCACTATGAATGAACAGACCTTTCACAAGAGCAACATTGGGCACATTCTTGGACATGCTGCAATGGAAACACATTGTTGTTTAAGGTTTGTGTTCCTAACATGAGCCCTTTGAACATCACATCTAGCAAGGGGAGGCAGTGTTCAAGTGCATACTGAGATGCGTAATCATGACTTTAGGGTCTTGAAACAAAATGCAGAGGATTCATCAAAAGCTTAGTTGTTGCAGCCAGTAGATCAAATGGAGGTTTGGCATGAAAGGAGTGTCCAAAAAACAAATAAAATTGTGTGAATACAACTGGAAGTTGAAGATGTGGATTAGGGTTTTTGAGGAGCTGTGTTGTGAAAGAGACATATGCAGTTTGTTTGTTGTTCATGAGTAGCTGGACCTGGTCGCCAATGCTGGGGCTTTGTCATTAGTGCTAAGCTGGTTTTCTTTGTTCAGAATAATGCAGCAGATTTTGTGCTGCGAGAGTAATTAGGGTCGGTTAAGAGCCGATGGGCATTGCACTTCGCAGTAACGATGTTTGTTGGTTTCTTAAGATTGGGTTGTGCATGGATCCTGGAAGGTGGCTAATGGATGCCCGCCAAGTACCTGCTGGGTATCATGGCAATTAATAAAAACTTACACAATTTATACACCATGTGAAGGTGAGGGGGCATGCTTTCCAAGAATTGGGCCGACACTCTGCTCCACCTTAGGGGGGCCTTATTCCCGGAAAGCCAACCGCCTTGGGCTTTACCCTACACATAGGATTCCTGGGCAAATGTTATGGAGTTTTTTGGGATGCTAATTAAAAAAGGGGATCAGCAGCATTGTTTGTCTTTTTTCAAGGTGCAAGATTTCACAAACTTTCAACCATCGAAATTTAAAATTTGTCAGAAATTCTCTGTTTTAGAAAAAAGAAAAAAGTTCACATAATTAGTTTATGTAGAAGGCTTTTAGCAAAAAGATTTCCACATTTCAACACTGTTTAGTTTTGGGGGAAGGGGGAGCAAGTTTGCCACCAGTTTTTTCTATATTCGGACAACATTTTGAAAACTTTGTGCTAATTTGCACCAAATCCTGTTTGAGACTATCACTAACTATGCTACATATAAAAGCCTGAGAAAAATGGAACCCAAGGAATGATCAGGAGCTCTGATATTGAATACACAGTTCCCCCCTTGACCTATCGACCCCACATCAGTAACATTGCCCTTGGCATTCCAAGCATCTAACGAGGTGACACAGTATGAGGTGAATACAGTTGAACACTCCCCAAGTTTTTCCTTTGTAGGGTTGGGAGGACAAGGAGTGGAACTTGAAGAGTTTTTAAAGGAGCAGTATTATTTATCACTTAGGAGTATGTTCATCAGAAAAAAATTGTTCTCTAATGGTGTTCCTAATGTGTTCTCCATATGCTTCTTAATTGTGACTGAGGGTTTTATTTAAAAGGGGAACTAGGCATGTGTTATTGATAAACTTTTGCATTTTACCATTGTCTTTTTGTGCAGAAACAAATAGGTTCAAAACATGAAGTGTTGTGTTGGGACATGAAAAATAGTTTTTATTCTCTTTCTTGTTTGAAAGTACGTATTACATTGATTTTATAATTAATATATTTGTAAAACCATCTAATGGGCAAACTTTCGCAATGTTTTTGTATTATGTAATGGTTAAACCTTGCCCATTATATTGGCTAAGGTGCCAAGTGAGCCCAACAACACACCTAATACAATGGACAAGGCAAGCCCATTCCATGAAATCAAGGTTTGGGTTAATGATTGTTTGAAAAAGGTATTCATGCTCGAAAGTCACATTTTGGTCGCTATTATGAGTGTATTATCATCATTGAAAAATTATGTCATATAATGTGAACAAGAAAATGAAATAATTTGCCACCTAGGCCTTAATGTAGTTGGAGCTTGTATCCTTATTCATGCAAATCATATAATTGTCCTATGAATTGCAAATTGATGGTCCTTCTAGCATCAAGTAGTGATAAATTGGAAGCATCTTCCACAATTTTAGGACTATCAAGGCCTTGTTTTGCTTTCGGCCTTCCAAGTTGATGATAGTTTATTGTTTTACCACATTTGGGAATGAACCTTATATATGGTGTTATAGTTTTGCCAATGATTCTTAGGTTCAACTTCCTTGGAAAGACAAAAAAATGGAAGACTAGGTCCCTACCTCATGACTCATTTTAGTTACTTCTACATTGTTTTCCCCATTTTACACGCTATGATTAATTTGGGCAGTGTCATGTCAATGGTAGGATTAAGCAAACAAACTATTTGAAAAATTGTATAAGAAAGAACCCATATTAATTAGTATAATAAAACACAATTATCATGTTTTTTTAATTTTTATTTATTCGTTTATTTTGTCAAACATCTTTTGATAGCATAGAACTTGGCTCAATTTTGAAGTATATTAGAAGAGGACACCTTATGTGCACCTTACCATGTGAAAATGAACTTTTTAAAATCTTCATCGTATTTCATTTTAAGTTTGAAATAGGACTTTACATTAAGTAAGTCCAGTGGAGGGGTATAAACATGGTATTTAATAAATTGAATTCTCATATTCCTTGTTTTTTTTTCAAATTTTTAATTAAAACTAAAACTATGACAAGAAATGGGGAGTTCATTTTTGTTGTGTGCCCACAATAAGATAAAAGTGAGATGGTGTTATAAATTACCAAAAGAAGGTGTTATTAGGTGGTAAAGTGTGGTGTCCGATATTCCTTTTGGTGTTTTGGTTATTTGTCTTTCACCTTTGAACTTAATTCTTTACTTTTGTTGGTGGAGTGCATGACCTCACTTTTGCCCAAAAATTAAAACTAATGAATAGCATTCTAGGGCTTTACATTAAGAATGCCAATCTAGGGGGTGCATTTCCATATCCATAACATACAAGAACAAATTGCTACCACCTTATTTTAGGAATAGTTAATCCAAGAACCTTACCCTAGACATAATACTATAATACAACCTTAATAATTAATTTTGAGTTCCAATTGGTCTCAAGAATGCCCCTTGCAAAACTAATGCCATTAATGAACCAATTTTAATGAATGTTATTAATTGTTAAACAAAATGGGATTAAGTTGTATTTATGTGGGATGAGAACAATTATTTAAAATTGGGTGTGTTTTTATGTAAAAAAAATGGTTTTAGATTCATTGGCAAGGTGACATGCCTTTTTAAGTGAACTAATTTGAATGAGATGGACTTTGTGTCAATACCACCATGGTGGGGCATCATGGCAACAAGGGAGGCTACAAGCAACATGGCAAGTTGGGGTTCAACTCTTCCATCCATCCTACAAGATTGAACCATGGGGTTTGGGATGAAACTTGGAACAAGTCAAGCTTGTTCCAAGACCAACACAAATGTTGGTTTTTGGGGCAACATACGATTGTCTTAGGGTGTGGGTGCCACTTTAAATAAACCTTTAGGGGCAAATTGGTCTTGTGTTAGGTTGGGATTTGGTGTCACCTCATATTTCCTATTTTTTGGGACACACCTAAATGTTGTGGACACTTTTAATTCCTAATTATAAGTGAATTTTGAAGTTTTTAATTACGAATTAATTGGGACTTAACTAAAAGTGAACCATGAATCAATTAAAAGTTAAGCAAAACAAAAAAAACTTGGGAGTGAATGAAGAATTAATTAAAAGTTAGTTAAAAGTGAATTGAAAGTTAATTAGGAATGGACTAAAAGTTTAAAATGAATCATGGATGAACATCCATATGAATGAAGTCCATTTATTATGTGACCCCCTTCCCCCCCCCGCGCGCATATTCAAATGTGTGAAAGGTTTTGGCATCAAATATTGCCTAACTTTATAAAAATAATTGTGGAACAATATTTAGTGACCACCACACAACTATGATTGAGAATGTTGGTTATTGTAAAATCTTCCATAAAAAACAAGGTTATTTTTCAAAATTTGAATTTGGACAATCTTAAAAAGGATTGGAATTATATTACAATCAAGTCAAAATGGATGAAGGTAAATAAAATATAACTTTCATCTCAAAATGGAAAACATGTGTTTACAATGTAATGCCATTTGACTTATGTAATGCACAAATAACCTTTTAAAAGGTTACAACCAGAATATTCAACACATATTTGAATGATTTTATGCATGTATTTCTTGATGATTTCAATGTCTTTGGCATGTCGTGTGAATACATATTGTCACACAACATACATCGCTGACATACCATACTCACATACACACATAAACACATAACATGGACGAAAGAATACACAAATACTCTTGTACCACAACTATAGTTAACACACATCATGGTCATGATAGGCAAGAAGGAAAATCATTTATACCAATTGCAAAAGTGTCTACAATAATGTCATATAAATGGCATAAGTCTTAATCTAGAAAAGTGTTTTTTTTTGCATCAACTTGGGAACATTATTGGGTCATATTGTCTGTAGTGAGAGGTTGTTGGTGGATCCAAGGAAAGTCACATCCATTATGCACATGCTAAAATTGACAAACGTTACAAAAGTCTTGGGAATTGTTGGATTCTATAGAAGGCATTTTAGACATTTTGTTAATAAACTTGCATTTATATTTAAATTTCTTAAGAACGATGAAAAGTTTAATTGGACTAAAACATATTCCAAGGCATTAAAATGGATGACATCATCCATGACACGCTTGTCAATTTTGAATGTACCAAATTGGAAATTGGAATCACATGTACATACCAACACCTCAAATTTGGACAACACCATTGATTATCCCATATACTATGCAAATGAATTAATGACAAGCGCAAAAAATAATTATATGACCACTAAGAAGGAAACATTGGCCATGATTTACATAATGAAAATTGACATCATTCACCGAGCAATGATTTTATTTTTTATGTCACACCAAGTTGTATTGCATTTAATAAAAAAGCCAATTGTGAAGGGGAAAATTGCTTGATGGGTCAAAATGCATTCAAAAGAGTTGCTAGCATTACTTTATATTAGGACAACATGTCCTAATTTTTTTCCCAAAATATTTTTTTCATATGAATGAATTTTTGAATGCAACTTGTTATGAAAATAATTAAAATTTCCCAATAAATTGCATTTTTCCCTTAATAATTTTTTAATAAATAATAATTTGTAAAATTTTGCAAATTCTATGTTTTGTTTTGAAAAATGATGATAGTTTCAAATCATACCAAAAATGTTCATTATTTTAAGGTCCAATTTCTTGTATTATAAAGTTTAAAGGATCTCAATACATCATGTACATTATACACTCCATATATATGTGATAAAACATCTTGAAAATTTGAAACATACATTGAATTTTCAAAGGTTTAGAATTCCACATTTTAAAAATTACAATTTTTAAAAAAATGTGTTTAATACGTTATTATCATCTATTTATCATCAACTTTTTTTTATCGTATGAATCATTTGAAAATATTTTGTAAAAATGTCCTTTTTAATGAAACAAATTTTCATTTAAAAAAACCTAAACTAAACCAAGACTTGAAATTGAATCAAATGGATTTTTTATTTGAGTTTCTTGACATTCATATGTCTTATGAAGGAATAACTTACCATGATTACCATGTTTTCAAATGGGGAAAAAAAAAACTTAATTTTTATAGTAGTTTTTGACATTTGATACCCTTTTTGGCTCCTTTTTTAGTGTGTTTTGACCATGATGGTTATTATTGCTACAAGAATTTGATTTCAAAATAATATACAATCCAAGAATGCAATTCCTAGCTAATCATCTTTCTAGAATTAACCATGGTGAGGAAGCATATAGCATGGAGTACCAATTAGCAAATGCCACTTTATTTTTAGTTGGTATCAATTGGTATGGAAAAGTTAGAAAACATTTGGAAAAGGATTGTTTTGAAGATGGTGTGCCCAAGGAGAAGCATAAGTGCATTGTGATCAAGGCTCCACCTTACACATTATAGAATGGCATATTGTACAAGCTAGGCCCAAAGAATGTTTTACATCAATGTTTAACACCATCTAAGGCCCAACTAGTACTCACCAAAATGCATGAATGACCTATTGGAAGGCATTATGACATTCAAACTATTGTCAACAAGTTATTAAATTATGGTTATTGGTGGCCAACCGTTCAAAGGAAACAATTGAACTTTGCCAAAATTGTAAAATATGCTAATGGTTGGGGCCTTTGAATTCCACAAGAAAAGGACTTTTATAATTTATTTTGTCTTTTGAGCCTTTTATGAAGTGAGGACTTGACTACATGAGATTGATGAAACCAACATCTAGACACACCAAAAATCAATACATCTTGGTGACAATTTATTACACCACTAAACAAGCCCTAGTTGCATGGCAACATAGCCAAAAGTAGCACCAAGCTCATTTTTGAACATATCATTACACAATTTGACTATCCAACACACTTGGTAAGTGATCAAGGTAGCCATTTCATAAATGATGTCATTGAGGTATTAAGAGTTGAGTTTAAGATTATTCATCACAAGTCCATGACTTATTACTTTCAAGGGAATGACTAGGTGGAATCTATGAATAAAACATTGAAATGATTGGTGATCAAGATGGTTAATGCCAATCGTATGAATTGGGATGTAATGTTATTAACAACCTTTATGGGCTTATCAAACAAATTACAAAATAACAACACAAAATACACAATGTGAGTTGGTCTATATGACCAAGTTGGTAATGCCAATCAAGTTTATGGTTCCAATATATCAAACCAAAGGCAACCTAGATAAAAAGTTTGGGAATTGCATTGCAATGAAATGGATGATTAAATGTTGATTGATGATTTACAATGGCAAGCCAACGACAACATGGATTACGCACATCCGGTCATTACATAAGATTCAACATGATGAAGGACAAAATAAAAGGTTTTTGAAGAGGGAGATGTCATTTGTTGTATGCCAAAGGATGAAAAGATCAAAGGTGGTAAATTCCACATACCTTGGGGGGGGGGGGTCCTTCTAGATAGGAAAAGTTTATAACAATAACACCATAAAACTCCTCATGTTAGGTAATGATGAGTTGGGGAGGGTAAATGTGAATAAAATTTTAAAATTGAAAGCACCTAAACTTACCACCATACTAGTTGTTATGGTTAAAGTGATTTTGGATTATTAAAAAATAACTAAACATCAACATGCCATTCAAATTGAATCAAGGAATCTAAGTTGCTAGACCAACTAATGAGAATCACAAATTGGAATCACTAAAGTGAAGTTGGAAATGCCAAGTTTGTTTGAGATTTCAACAAGCCAAGGATTATACCACCAACCTTAGTTCTGTGTTTAGACTTAAAGAGAGGGCAATAGGTGATGTTAGGAAAACATTTCACCAAACATTGACACATCAAGAAGATGAAGAGTTGTTAAAGAAATGTAATGGCCAACTCCCCAACCCAAGAATAAGCCATTATTACCAATAGCCAGTTGTCATTATCAAACCAATGTTGCATTTTGGAAACATAGTGCCTAGATTGAAGAATCTTAGGAAAAAAATGTTTTCTTTGAATATGTGTAATGAAAGAAAACAAGGGGCGTTCATTGTGACAAAAATGAAGGAAAAAAGGATAGAGAAAGAATAATTAAATGGAATGCCAAAAGGAAACTTGATGTTGATCGATAGTTGAAAAGCCATTACACTATGAAAAATTGTTTCAGTGGCAACTAAAGCTTCAAAACAACTAATATATAACTACATTGCAATTGTCCCATGGAAATATGAAAAAATAAAATGCCACGTCATAAAATCAAGGAATTGTATTGTAGTTGTAAATTAGTTGCAAGATGTATATTTATACAATACAATGTACACATTATATATATAGTTGTAGTTAACCATGTTTGATTCTGTTGACAAGTTGCATTTTAGTCACATGTAACAACTACGTCACAACTAAAATAAATTTAGTTATTAATCAACGATTACTTTGCAACAAATGGTAACGCATACGATCATGCCACGTGTATAGATTTCCACTGCCCAATATATATGACATTTCAACTTGTTTGTACTTATAATGCAATTGTATTTCAACTTAAAATTTGAAATTTGGGCAGAAAACCCTTAAGCAATTGACACATGGTACTATACCAACAAATCTTCCACAATGCATCAATGACCTTTAGGCACTTATGCTTATTATTAAGAAATTCAAGATGAATTTTTTTTTAAAATCTTTATACTAAAATTTTTTATGTATTTCCTAGTCTTTTAATGATGCAATTTTCATATCAAGTGTTATGAATAAGATTTTTTTGTTTGTTTTACTTAAAATTAAAACTAAAAGGTTGTTATAAGTCATATTATTTATTTAAATAACTTGGAGATTGAAGGCTTTTGTTTTTTATTTTGAAGGTTGAAGGTTTTTCTTTTTGTTCTTAAAAAGGTTGAAAGCTTTTGTTTTTTCTCTTAGAGGTTGAAGGTTTTTGTTCTTGTTCTTAGAGAGGTTAAAAACTTTTGTTTTTGCTCTTGAAGGTTCTTATTTTTGTTCTTGTTCTTAAAGAGGTTGAAAGTTTTTGTTTTTACTTTATAGGTTGAAGGTCCTTGTTTTTAATCTTAAAGAGGTTGAAGGTTTGATTGATTGATGTTTCTCTCTCCCTCTCTCTCTCTCTCAACAAAAGAGATCTGTGACAATTTCAAAATTGTTAAGCTTTAGATAAATTTTACAAAAGGTTCATTGCCACTCAAACTAGCCCACTAAAGAAAAGGATCTATGAAGGGGCATTCTATAGTTAGAAAATCCATGCCAACCTTGTGGTCAGAAGAGAATTTTAGTGAGTGGTCTTGTAGCATGATCAACTAGGAAAATTCTTGCAAGCATTAGGATCCATGTTCAGCACAGGAAACAGATTGCACATGATATTTTCCTGCACATCTCTGGCCTGTTGGGCTCTTGGAGAGAACCATTTGACAATTGTTTGGTGGTAGAAATGATTTGAGATTTTATGATACATGTGGAAATCACCTGCTAACTTGGCAAAATAAATTTTGACATGTGGAAGTTACCCCCAACTTATCCATCTTTTTCTTTTAGTTTTTCTATCCTTTGATGTTTTATTTTATTATTTCATTTTATTTCTATTATATTCTTTTCTTTTTCTTTTTTGAAAATTTGGAAATACATTGTTTGAATACAAGACAGTTTACTAACACCCAAATGAACATTTTTTTAATTTAAAAAAAAAATTACAACAATATAACAAAAATCTTTCTGCTTTCTCAGCTCTTCGGTTTCAGTTGTCCTCGGGAGTCGATGGTGAAATACTAGAAGCTTCTTCCCGAATCAGTCTAGTTTGTCGTCTCTCCTGGATTAATCTGAGAAACTACAAGAGCTCACATGTTCGCCATATTTCCATCTTTAAACTAAGGGGTGATGAAAGGCTGTTGAAAATACCCACAATATTTGACAGGACCGTGCAGCACTTGTTCAAATTAGCTATTGAACCTGTGACAGAACCCTTTGCTGACAGGTATAGTTTTGGATTTCGAAAGGGAAAATGTGCACACA
>Ga0116229_10015494_pt1 | contig 10377 bp, 10 predicted proteins | sample S1TSphgellanicum_3_FD_87313 | JGI IMG/M metagenome (GOLD analysis project Ga0116229, IMG submission 87313) | Host-associated microbial communities from peat moss isolated from Minnesota, USA - S1T2_Fc - Sphagnum magellanicum MG | ecosystem: Host-associated > Plants > Peat moss > Unclassified...
AGCAATGATAACTTAAAAAAAAAATTCAAGAACTTACAAGCAAAAGAAATCCGTGGCTTTCAACATGAAGCACAGAAAATGTAGTTTTTCTAGAATTGAAATGCAAAGCAAGAAAGAAATGAAGTGTATGTAAACGGTGGCCGTGCAATGGCCGTCGTGAACATCTAGAAAATCCTAGCTTATGATGGAGGAAACTCCTGACAAAGGAATTCTAGAAAAACTAAAGGAGAAAAGAAGGTTTGGACCTTTTATACTGTCGTCAACAAACCCTAAGTATCTAATAGCGTACAGTCGCCTAAGACCGTACATCAACCTTAAAACACACATGGGCATGCCCGTTACTGGTCATCATGTATGAGGCCATGTACGGGCATGACAAGTTTGATTGCCTGCCTCAATCAGGTCTTGGATATGCCTGATGTTTAAGTTCAAGAGCCCTTGGTCGTGGTCAAGAAACACGACAGACCTGAAAGCTCTAAGAACAAGACAAGCATGACTAGAGACAAGTCTCACTTTGAATATGTGGAAGGACGCAAGTGTGAAGTCTGTGGTCAATTAGGGCACAATTCGAGAACTTGCCCACATAAGTAATTGAACTGATAAAGGAACATACTTTTAAAGTTTAATCTGCATAATTCGGACGCATGAAAGGTGTGAATTTAACCAAAAAAGGTGTGAATTAAAAATTTTCCTTCTTTTAGGGTGAAAAAATCCAACAATTTTTTTTAAATGATGGAAAAACAAACACCTATTTCTTTACACAGGACAAGGGACTAGCTTTAAACCCTTCCACTTGGCTTACAAGCCTGGCGACAAGGGCCTCCTCAAATTAGGAAGGGACTAAAGCTAGACCTTTTTCCTACATAAAGAAATGGGTTTTTTTTCTCTCACTAATATATTGCAACTGGATTCTTCTCCTACATTTTGTCAAAAATTATGAAAAGGTGTACAATTATGCAAGCACAAAAATGCTACTTGTTTTTCATAGCCGGCCTATAGTGTGCATCATCAACAAGGGACTTTTCTTGCAAACCCAATGATGTTCAAGGTTTGTTTGTGCAAGGACTATTCTTGTTTCTAAGGAAACAAGTACATTGTTGATCAATGATGATCTTAATTTTTTCATCTACTCAACACCATTCTACACTTGTTTGATTTTTTCTCTAACAAATTTTTTGTAAGTGCAAATTGCAAAAAATTGCAACTATTTATTACAACCATTTCTACATGCATTTATTTTGTCCATCCATGACCGAAGCCTTGGAAGTGAAAGAAAAAAACTCTCCACTTTCAAAAATTGTTTGAGCAACAACAAAGGATAAGCATACTACTAGGACAAAGTAGGGTGCAAACACACCTCAAAAAAGGTGCATTCACACTCGGTGTTAGGAACTCTAGTGTTGTGTCCCCTAACACCATGCTAGTCATTTAGGACTTACACCTACTTACCATGAACATTTTATGTTAAGCTAACATTCACTTAACATTAAACTATCATCCATTTAACGTTGGGTGCCACCTAGGCCACCTAGATTTTCATTTAAAACTGAATTAACATCAAATGTGAATGCACCATAAGACTCACATGACATCTTCAGTGCTTTGCTTAAAAATAATGGGTGGACCAATCAAAATGATTTTTAAAAACTAGATCGACTATTCGTAAAAAAATAAATGCTTAAAATCAAAATCTACAACTCAACATAAAAGTCTTACAATCCGAAAAAAAATGTTGCATTATACTATTTATGTAAAAATATATTTAAAAATACTTTCAATAAATATTATTTTCAATACATTTCAAGGTCATTTAGAAAAAAATGGAAAGTAAAGAAATCATTACTTCCATTATTTTGCAAGTGTTGTTGGGTGCTCGGGTGCTCTATATTCATTAGATTTGTTTCAAACTTATCCAAATGTGTACATAATATATTAAAAAGACATTGTATAAATAAATCCAACATTTTCAATATTAACTTAACTTCCCACTTAAAAGCATATGAAATTATGATAGATAACACTTTCTAGGGGTCCTATTAACATGCTTACACTCCATATTACTCAATTCTTCAAAGGAATTGCAAATCGTGAACTTCCAATGTTTTAAGTTCCATTTGCATAGCCTATTCTTGACAAAGAGGATGCATAGTAGCATGCTGCAAAACAGAAGGAAAAGAGAGAGAACATATAGTGAGCCTCCATCTCATCACAACAAATAAAACATCACAATGTTGTTGCATAGGCTCAGATTCTGCAAAAGCTCCATCATTCACAATAGGTTCATCTCATCCAATGGTGAGATAAACAACAGATCCACAATACAGACATAGCAACCACATGGACCTATCTACTGACAAAACCAGCTAGGAACATGCTTCTCTCACGTGCACCAACAAAGTCTCAGACATCATCTGCTTCAATGGATCCCAAGATTACAAAGAAAAGCGGTCTTTTGAAATCTCCTTGCTTGTTTTGTGAGCCAACAAGCAGGCACTGCCTGTGATGAAGGATAAGACTAGGACAAAGTCACAATTAATCACATCTGTGCATGAATGAGCATGCCTTGGGTGGAATTTCCTGCAAATACTTTGTAAGCACTACTTGCACACCACCTTTGAGAGTACGAGTCATTCACAAAGAGGTAGGTGTCAAGGTCAAGAATCCTCTTTGAGATTTGCTAACATAGCTTCACATATTCAACCACAGAGCCAGAGCGAAAATTCCACCACCACCTTTGATGGCTCTCTCAACCGTCCCTCCTTGAAACTGCAATACAACTGATTTTCTGTCATGTTTTTCCAGAAGCAATGGGAAAACTCACTCATGATGTTGGATTGCACTCAAGAGACATAGCTAATCGAACACATCATTCAACAACACAAGGTGAACAGGTATTCTCTCTCTCTCTCTCCATCCAAATCATTCGAGAACAAAATGTGGCCAGGAATGCTTGCCTTGTGTCCTTTGTCTTGTCTCCATATGTCTTCCACTCTCAACAATGATGGCTAAAGGGTTGGGGCACAAGTTCAACTGGATATCCATCAATGACTCCATTGATGCAAATTCTTGGCTGCCCGCTTCCAACTGCATGGCCATCATCAATTGCTCCATTGATGCAAATTCTTGACTGACCACTTCCAACTTCTCTTTTACAAATGCTTGATGAGAGACCAAACCAGGCACTCTTGGAAAAAGGTAACCAGTTGGCCTCTCTTGCGTTTCTTCTCTTTCTGATCTGTGCATTGTTGTTGAAAGCAGTCTCAGGATAATGTTTCTTCCTCAAGAAACAGAATCTAGGTACCAATTTTTTTTTGTCTAAAACTGATGTCAGATTGAAGTAATGTCAGTCAGTCAGTCACCATTCAGTGAACCTCTCTGGAGATTTTTAAGGTCCAGAATCAGTAAGTCATTTATCCAAATGCATGAAGCCTGGGTGCAAAGAGTTTGATTTGAGGAAGAAAAACAATCATGGTTGCAATATTTTCTGTACAGCAACATTAGACAATTGGGAACCTACCAAAAAAGCTGCAAGCCTCAGTCACACAAAAGTATGGTGGTGATGGACCCAGCTGCAGAACTGTATTGCATTTTTTTTTCTATTACCCATTGCTGACCAGCTACCACTCTGTACATTATGAAGAGCGATATCATGACTGCTCATGGTGAGAATGTGCTGTCTCCTGCAAACAGTCAAATTTCAAGTCAGATTTTGAACCCTACTTTCCACACAGTCCCTCTGGAACAAACTCTTACTGCTGACTTGCTTACCAAATTAGATTTGATCTCTACAGAAAAGCTCAGAACAGAAAGACCCAGATATAATAGCTTGTCCAGGGAAATTATGACTTACGACAACAATAGGGTGGTGGGCTGTCCCAGCTATGATGGTATGGGTCCCAATATCAAGAGTCCGCAATCCATCCACCTTCACAGTCCCCAAATCAGTACAAAAATGCACCAGAAAGATGACTTCCCTGTCAGAGCCTGAATCCAAATGAATTCTTTGGAGTCCCAACAACTGCTTCAATGGAATGCCATTGGAGCCAGATAATGGGGACTTTGAATATAACAGCACAGAGTGATCACCATCCATTGGGCCTTCATTTTTCACCAGCACCTTCAGTTTGAAATTTAAATCCTCACAAGCATCTGTTGAAAGAATCAATGTTTAGTTTCCTAGTAGTAGGAGTTCAGCAGATAGTGATTTTGAAAGGGTGAAATAAGTTCTGACCACAGGACTGGATAGAATCTAAAAGTCTAGCTCAGTAATTAGAGATATTTTGGGTCCAATCAAAGGTATATGGACCTTTGTCCTCACCTAAAATGACAACTTATTTGGCATTTTATATTCATAGGCATTGAAATTAGGATTACCTGACTCCTTGTCAGCTAATCTTCATAACATGAATCAAGTAACTGTCCCCAAAATCGAAGATCTATACAAAGCCAGTAACAAAACTTCATTCTCTGACCTGTATCTTCTGTTAAGCATTCCATTGCCATCAATGAGTTGGATGCATCCATATGACAGAGCTGCTGATGTAATGTTGGTGCAGTTATGGTAGAGGGTGCTTCCACAATCACATGTGAGAACTGAGAATAGCTCAGCCCATCACCAAATTCCCAAATTGGTGATCCTGTGAAAAAACGGTGAGTCCGACCTGGGTAACCAAGAGACAGATCTGGGCGCATCTGCATATTTGACATGTCCATTTGTGTGTAATTCTCATGGTACCATGAAAGAGCTAATCGCCCCGCTGTAACAACATGACACCAATCAAAACCCTCTATCCAAATATTCCTTTCAATAATGGCAATTTCCTTCAAACAAATCTCAATCCAAGACCACATCCTTGGGCTTGACGCAGAAGAAACTAATTTACCTGGATTCACATCACCAAAGATCACTTCTGCTATTGCTTGCCCACCAGCCTGTCCAGGATAACCTGCCCATAAAATACTTCCGACTCGATCATCCTCTTTCATAAATGAGACATCAACAGGCCCACCTGACAATATCACAACCACAATTGGTCGCCCACTAACAGCATCAACCACAGTTGAAATTAGTTCCTGTTGCATGCCAGGAAGGAGTAGACTTTCACGGTCCCGTCCTTCTGATTCTTGAGCCTGGCTTAATCCAACAAACAGGACAACTGCATCTGCTTCTGAAGCAGCAGTTGCAGCTGATTGAATTAGGCTCCCATCTTCACAAGATGCATCAGCACATCCAGGTGCATAAATTACATTCTCCCCATCAACCCCAAAAAGTGCTGTTATTCCATCCAAGGGACTGATAAATTTACAGGGAATGCCTGCAGAATCCAAAGAATGATAGTAATGAGCAGATGTCTTTATGATTGTTGTCTACATGAGTCTACCATCATCATTGTTCACACACACCAAAAGACTAAGCTGTGGCAAAAACTTGGAAGAAAAAGAATTGAAATAATAAACTAATCAACCAAAGGTACAGGACATGTGACATTTCAAAATTGACTATTTAAGCACAATATGCTTTACCATTCCTACCTTCATGTGCCTTGGGAGAGCAAAAATCACTAATAGTTGCAGTTATACCAGCTACACAAGTTACTCTAAGTTGTCAAGATCCCAACTTTGGGGAAGCAGTAGTAGAGCCCAATAATACCTTCATAATTACCAAGCATCTCCTGAGTCGAGTTCCCATGAGGACCAATGACAGCCAGCTTGAACCTTTTGATTTTCTTCCATGGAAGTGTACTTCTGTCATTTTTCAAAAGAACAATGCTTTGTTGAGCTGCTTCAAGAGCGAGATTTTGGTGATCAGTGGTGCAAACATCTGATGGTCCCAGTGAGCCAAATGGAAGTGTGCCAGGGTCTCCATCAAACATCCCCAATCGCATCCGCACAGCAAACAGGTTGCGCAGATGCATGTTTATAAGTTCCTCCCAAATTAATCCCTTGTCTAGTGCAGCCTGAGCATGATTTAAAACTGTTGTTCCACAATTAAGGTCCATACCTGAAATATTCATCTCAAAAATCAGTTTGGTTTGATGGTGACTGTCCCTAAGTATGTGTTACATACCTTCTTGAGTCCAAATTCAAAGTGATCAAAGATCACACATACACCAGAACCCAACTACAGAATCAAAGTGTCAAATTTAACCAAAACCATGAGTACCTGCCAACATAACATAAGAGACTGCATCCTCTGGAGTAGGTGCATAATAGATGAAATCATGAATCAGTGCCACTGCATCACAATCTGACATTATGTACCTACACCCAAATACCCATCTCCGTGAACCAAAGCAATCACATTAGAAAAATGTAACGCATAGAACCTGACACCCAATTGCATCTCAACATTCCATAAAAGGTGATCCATCTTGAACTCTCCGCCTTAAACCCTAAATCCCAAACCATAAGACCTGAACCACAAACAATTTGAGGTGATGGCATACCCGTTAAAGCCCCAACTATTGCGGACAGTGAGAGTGAGGAGCTCATAGTGAGTGCACATAGGAATTCCATTGAGACGATTGTAGGAACACATGAGGCTACTGGACTGCCCCTGTATCACACAGCTTTTGAAAGGTGGGTTATATGTGTCCTCCAAATCTTGCAGTGTCACCTGACCACATAAAAATTGAGATCAGTTCCAGATATAGTTCATTAGCTGGAAGCACAATAGAGGCTTCCAGACCATTCTGCTTCCTCATCAAAAGGAATCCACTCCCAAAACAGTTCCCTTACAGGATTATTTCAAGCTCTAGAACTGTGAAATGGAAACCAAACCAGACACATGCAATTTGTACTTCACCTTCTTGACTTCATAAATTGCACACTACCTGAAGGAGCTTATATTGTGCATGGGCATTGCATGTCATCTCTCACATAGATAATTATGTGGACATGATATGTCCAAAGAGCACATTGAATGGCATACATTTGGCCATACATTCAAGAAGGCAGAAGACTCAGAAGGAAAATCAGCCACAGAAACACACAAACTGGAGGCATGTGCACTGGGATTTAAACAGATCACAGCTCAAGGAGCAAACTGCTGTTGATTAGGGAAAGTGTCTGCTGAGGAGCCAAGAGAATGGAATTCACCTTTGCATCAAAATGGTTGCGGTCATAGCCTTTCCAGTTGTCTAAATCATGAGCTGTAAAATGCTTACAGCATGCAGAAATCTTTAACCGTTTGGGGCCCCCAATATTAGGGGTCTGGGAACCATCATAATGTCCCTCTTGCAGACCTTTGACAAAGTAGACCGCATATGTACTGGTGAGCTTCGGATCCTCCCCTGGTGTTTCTTGTGTCCTTCCCCATCGAGGATCCCTGACTATGTTTATGTTTGGTGACCAGTAGGTCAATCCTGACCTTCCTTGATTGTATATTGCTCGCCCTTCTGTTGATACTACCTGCAAGACAGAGCAAGGAAGGAAAAGAAACAGGAAAATGGAAGTAAGAGGGAGCTTTCTTGGCCACCTTACTGATACCAGAAATGCAAATGCACAGAGAGAGCACATTCGAAAATCAAGCATAAGAGCATCTCTAGCAGTGCTCAATATGTGACCTTGCAAAAATATATGTCACATCCAAGTATAGTTACTTCGTTTCCTGAGCCCACCAACAAAACTAAAACTGGGACTGCAAATAGTTGGGAGACTACTAATAGCAAACCACTTGGACCAAACATTATGATTGGCCAATCAGAAACAGGGAGCGGCAATCATATCATATTTATTACACTCTTCTCTGGCAGGTTAAAAATGCTGGGCCAAGACCAATTTGCCAAGCCAAACCAGCATGTTTTGACTTTTCTTCATCCAATTTTAAATTGTCGGGTTGCATACTGAGCACTGTTGGAGTTACTCTAAGATTTGCTAAAAGATGCAAAAGAATGTTGCATCGCAGAAGACGGCAAAAAGGAAGAAAATGCAAAAGGTGATAGCAAGATGAATTGGAGAACACAAACAAATGTTGGAGCGAGATGATACGTATGAAGAGAAGACAACTGGGAAGAAAATAAAGGATTCTTGCCTGACCGATGCTGTTCCAGAGCGCAGTGTTGAAAGATCCCGCCGTCAGAATTGGCTGCGGGAAGCTGGTGGCAGCCGGTACTTCCCCTCCGAAATTCACAGACGGACTGATCGCAACACCATGCAAACCCTCGCCCCACCACTCGTAAGCCGGTATTCCAAGCCTGGACACATTGGCCGCCGTATTCACTAGCTGCGTGATCTTCTCTCGCACAGTTAACCTAGATATCAAATCCTCCACGCGCTCCTCATCCGTCAACGACCGATCACAGAACGGCAAAGCCGAAATTGCCGCATCCCCTTTCGGATCGCAAGCATATGACTGCTTAATTGCATCACCACTAGTATAACTCGTGCTCTTCACCAAAACAAAATCCAAAACCAAAACCAAAAGCAAAAGAAGCAAACCACGAAAACGAACAAGACGACGACGCGTACAAGACAACAATAACGACGACGACTTACGGCATTTCACACCCATTGCTGGAACAACTTTCCCTCAAATAAAACCAAAATTGTTGATCACATTTTTTTCAGAGCCCAAGAATAGAGCAATTTTGGAGCAGGTTACCTTTCTCTTCCCCTTCTTCTCACCCTTATCCTCCCCTTTCCATTTACGTCAATGGCGCAATGGAGGATGCAAAGGAGAAGAGACAAGCAAGCAAACAAGCTCAAAAACAAAAAACAAAATTAGTTTGATTCTTAGCAATCGGCAACAGCACCCACATCCCATTTGCAACGTCACTAGGTATGTGTGGGGACAAAGGTCTAAAATTTTGTGAATCTAAAATTTTGTAGAGCACCAGCTTCTTGTGTGCACAAGGGGGCGGATATTACACACTATCTCCCACTTTAAAGAAATAGGCGGTCTCAATTTTGTGATATAGTGCGTATTGTTTAGTCAAAGTGGCGATCATCCCATCCATCTAGAATGATGTGCCATATATAGTATGGCACATCATTCTTTTACCATGAACTTCACATAAAATACACCAAAACCTTTCAAAACTAAAATTTGAATTTTTTTCATAATTTTATTCCATAAAACTTTACATTCATACAACAATTTATTTCTATCTAATGAAAGTGTTTCCAAAGATCACAAACACCCACTTATATATTAATCAAAAGGAAACTAAACAAGAAATTTCCTAAAATGTACACATCACATGGCTTCCCATGTGATTTCACGTGCATAATAAAATGGCAAAGACTTTTCACATAAATTATCATGTGTGAGTCAATGCACTTTAATGTGCCAAAAACTTTTCACATGACTTTTATATAAATTATCATGTGTGAATCAATGCACCTTAATATGCTAAATATTTTTCACGTCATTTTCACATAAATTATCATGTGAAAATCAATGCACCTTAATATGCCAAAGATTTTTCATGTGATTTTTACATAAATGTGTGAAAATCAATGCACCTTAATGTGCCAAAAACTTATCACATGACTTTCCGCATAAATTTTCATGTGAAAGTTAAACACTATGACCAAATCATAATTAAACTATGAAATCTTATTAATAACTAAATCACCAAACTTAAACATTAAATAATTACATAAGTAATAGTCTAACTATATTAAATTATATCACTCCCAGATTCATTATGGATTCTATTTTCGAAATCACATATTCAAAAAAAAATTCAACTTGTCATGATTAATGCGACCTGGATATGGTGAACCATCAACATTTTCAAGCCCATAAGATTCATTATCTATAAACACCTTCCTCATGACAAAGGGTTCAAATCATTTAGATAACAATTTTTTATAAACATTACGATGATGCCAAGTGTTAAACATCATGACAAGGTCACCTTCTTTGAACTCCTTTTTTTTCACCTTCTTACCAAAAGTTTTTTTTTGTTGAACTTACCCAACTTCAATGGATTAATGGGCTCTCAACTATAGTTCATCCAACTCATTAAGTTATAACAATCGATGGTGTTGAGATTCATTCAAAGGAAGTTTGACGCACTCCCAACTCCTTAAAGGACCCAAATGTGGGTCCAAATGGAACACAATGGAAGAAGAAGGAATCGAAGCACGTTCCCTAGTTCACAACACTTTAAGGGGTAGAGGGGCGTGTTGGAGCTCCAGGATGAGACTAAGAAGAGTTGACAAGCTTCACTCACTCACACGGGCCTGCACACAACCCACACAAAGTGGTTAGTGCATAGTTGGAACACCCTTGGTGCTAGGACGAGTCACGGGCAACACGGACACACAAGACTCACCACGGCCTGGACTTAGGGGAAGCCATCACCTTCCCCCTTTAGTATACTCTGTGGCTAGCCACGAAGCCTACATCCAAATGGCTTTTCTCTCCCG
>Ga0116229_10015496_pt1 | contig 10377 bp, 8 predicted proteins | sample S1TSphgellanicum_3_FD_87313 | JGI IMG/M metagenome (GOLD analysis project Ga0116229, IMG submission 87313) | Host-associated microbial communities from peat moss isolated from Minnesota, USA - S1T2_Fc - Sphagnum magellanicum MG | ecosystem: Host-associated > Plants > Peat moss > Unclassified...
ACTCGACCCTCTACCCCTTTCTAGAGTTGGAAGCCGGGAGCGTGCTACCAAGTTCAACTTTCCGCAACTTGACTTTGTGAAACCCTCAAGTGTGTTTCACCCCGTGACTTGGGAGCGCGTCATCTTACCTAAGAAGCCATACAAACCAGTTTTCCATAAAAACCTTTTTGATTTCTTTGTTCAATTTCCTTGTATGACATTTGAGAATACCTTGCTAATAGATGATACACCTCACAAGAGTTTGTTTAATCCTCCTTTTAATGCCATTTTTTTAAAAATGTTTTACGGGTTGCATAATGAGACTATTACCTGCTCTAAACCATTCTTCCTTATTTGGAATCTCTATATTTTTTTGGAATGCAAGTTTATAAATTTGTAAAATTGAATCCTTTTGGTAATGTTACAGATGTGTTTCCTGATGACCCTTGGTATGCAAAATTGATTACTCATTATTATGCAAAATGTGATGAAACATTTTATAACAAAGTGAAATTGAGATGTCTAAATAAAAATAGATGAATTATTTTATTTATTTATTATGGAATCATTACGTATGGATGGTTTATAAACTTGAATTTCAATGGGTGCATGTTTTATCTTTATCAATTGTTTTCTTGCCTAATGTACTAAAGTCCAATGTAAGGGTTGTTCCATATGACTTTCTCTCCCACAAGCATCCACTAGTTCTGATTTCATAATTAGGTATTTCACAAACATATTGTAATCTTTCATAAATTCTTCTAAAATTTCACTGCAAATGACCTTGTGGCCACCAAGCAACTCATGCACATAGTTCAATAGTTCCATTGTATTTTAATTATTTTTTTGAACATCATTTCTTCCATCTATTATTAAGTCACTTGGTGGTCACCTGATTTTTTTTTGCATCTTTTTATCCAAATATTTAACTTACAAAAATATTTATTGTTAGCACATGGACATTTTGCTCTCAATTTATTATTGTAAATCTTGATAACACATTATCCTTTCCCACATGTTTAATTCATTTTGTTGGCCGGTTTTTTTGTTATTTTAATTTAATGTTTCATCCAAGCTTACTACAGTGGTCAAAGGTAGTTCAATGCGTTCATGTCTACATTCGTTATCTCTTGAGTTTAAAAAATTGTTGATTTTCAACGTCAATGGCATGTTGTGTTATTTCCCACCTTAAGTTATTCTACAAAGGAATGCTAAAGTGTTAGAAAAAATGTTGACAAGACCAAAATGGAAATTAAAGTTGGAATGGAGAATTTTCTTTGTAAAGCATTTCAAAAGTTTCATATCACAATTTGGTCTTGTATGAAACGTGAGGATGTATTGGAAGTTCTTCCCATGTTAATGCCTAAAAGTTTCTTATGATTCATTTTCATTTGGGGACATGAACAATGCTCCAAAATGTTTAGTGAAATTTCACATGGGTCCCATTATTACTTAAAAGATTTGAAACATGTTTATTATGCTTGCCATGGGAAAGATTATGGAAAGGAAGATCAAACACTATTGATTGACGATGAACCCAACAAAGCGCTTTGGAATCCGAAATGGACTGGTCTTTTTCTTGAATCATTCAAAGGACAGATGTTGTCAAAAAATAAGGTGCAATGGTTGGACGTGCCATCCTATTTGTGGCCACCCTTGGTCAAATTGCCATTGGTCAAAATGGTTCAAATCCATTACGACTTTATGGTTAAGTATTTTAAGCCTTGTTTAAGTTCCTCATCGAAAAATTATTCTTAGTTCCTATAGTATATGTACAATGATAATGTTGATGTTTGCAATAAACAACCCAATTTAGGTATGTAATCTGAATCATTCCATTTTTTTTTATTTTTTATTTTTTTACACTTTTTGTTACTTTATATATAATTGTTATATGTTTTAATGTGAAATTTTTTTTTAGTTTTGACTTTTCTATGCAATTGATTTGGATTATTGTTCCTAGAGTATTCGATGTTGTTTGCAGCTATGAAAGGGAGAAAACGATGTTTGTTAATCAATTTGTTATTCTGAGACAGTGCCGATATTGTTGCATATTTGAGTATGGGTAGTCAAAAAACTTCTAACACTAGGAAAATTTCACATTGTGTTAAAATTATCCACAAATTTAAAATGTTTTGTTTCAAAACCCCTATATAAATTAAGACAAGTGTTTTGACAACCTAGTGGCCACTAGGTCCAATTTGTATCTAAAATGTTTAATGAAGGTTGTTCAATTATGTATTATAGAACATGAACTGTTGATTTTTACAACTTTTTCTCTTGTTGTATAAATTTCTGGATTTTTTAATTGTTGCAACTTTTTTTTCATCTTGTTCTAGGCCTAGTGGCCACCACACCTCAAGATTCAAATTAATTTTAATATTGAATATAATGTTTATTTGATCTATGTAAATTATATTTCATTAATTCATCATTCAAATTCTTTTTCTTTTTTTCAAACAACTCACCATGGTGTCCTCAAGGCTTAATTTGCACAACTTGGATGTAACTTGTAGTTCTTCAAAAGCTTTTTCTTATGGTTAGCAAACTTTGTCTTAATGGCCACCAAGTCATTTATAATTGAAAAACTAAAAAAATTAACATTGAAATTTGTGTGTCAACATTTTCGAACTTTTGTAAAGTCCTAAATTAATTAAATATGTATTATGAGTTTTTGTTGACATGTTATTTCACATAAAAAGGAAGTGGTGCAATGGTTGAGGACTTGGCCCCTCAAAATGGAGGTGAGGGGTTCAAGTCCTGAATGTTGCAACCTAGTTGGTGAAGTCAACCTAGGTTAGGCTTACTAGGTTTCACTAGCCATGCTAGCTTCTTAGCAAGTTAAGTTTTTTAACTTAGGTCGACTAGGCCTAGGTACCTAGGTGCATAGGTCTAGCTACCTAAGTACCTAGTGGATAGGTGCCTTGGCCTAGCCTTGCCACATGGCAACACTTCATTGGATGTCTAATGTTTGCCACATGGCAACATATAATTGGATACCTATGTTTGCCTTGTGGCAACACATCAAATGAATGCATGCACATGCCACATGGCATCATTTCAATGGAGAAGGACTTGCCATATTTTAAATTAATCATTTGATCTAATGGCAAAGAAGGCCCAATATGGACCATTGGATGGTTTTCCATGATTGTGGTAAATAGTATCACTAAACCAATCCATTAGGGTTCCACCGATTGTTGCCACGTGACCCCAATCACTAGCCCATATGTCAATATAATGGAATTGGTCTAATCCACTAAAAAATGTGTGGGTTGTGTAATGGTTGGGACCACATCTCTTAATAGTAAAGATAATAGGTTGTAGAATTCACATGTTTCAATAGAAAATTATGAATCAATTACTTGATAACATCATTAGTGAAATGAACCCTTTAATCTGTGACTATAGTTAAAGGACATCCTAACCTAATTAATATGCACTCATATTGAAATTTTGTTATTATGGTTATAATATTAATTTTCAATGCTTTTGCTTCCACCCACTTGGTAGCATAATCTGTGGCTACAAGAATGTATTTGTTTCATGTATATCTGCCTATTAAGCCAAGATGTTTCTATATGTAATAGATGTTTCTATATGTAAAAGAATGGCTAAATGATGTAAACCCTATAAGCTTAATTTCTTCAATGTGAAAGGTTCTATTCTCCTTATTAATCTTTGCTTTTGTTGTACATCTAATGTTCCCTCAATTTGCCCTATTCTCATAAAATCTTTTACATCATTTAGCCATTCCAACTTTGTGTAAAATAAACTTACATCTATGGTTTGATTAGGCACACCTATGAATTGTATAATGTTTAGTAATTTTGACAATGCATCTGCAACTACATGAGTTATGCCTAGCTTATACACTACTATGAAATCATATTCTAAAAACAATAACAGCCACCTAGCTATTCTCCTTTAAACTTGTGATTTGTTGACGAAATAGACCAATGTCGTATAATCTACATAAATACAAATTTATTACCCAACAAATAATGTCTAAATTTGGGCAAAGCAAAAACCATTGCTAAAGCCTCTCTTTCTGTTGTGCCATAATTTTGTTCTACTTTATTTAGGAATCTAGAAACATACACCACCGATTGATCGCTCTTCCCTATCAAATTTTAAGATAGCATAGTTCCTACAACTAATAATGATGCATATGCATGAACATGAAACTCCACCTTCTAATTTGGTGATATCAATATCAGTGCTTCAATATATTTTTGTTTGATTAACTCCCAAGCCTTCTAACATGCTTCTATTTAGAAAAAAATATTTGTTTTTTTTGGTCAATTTAGTGACAAGTGCCATAATAATGCCACCTTTACCACAATCCCCATTGCAAATTCCTTCCCTAATAGCTTAGACTTTGAGACAATAGATTTGCCATACACAATAGGATATAACTCTTTGATCCTATCCAACACCTTATCATCATGGACATTTGCAAATGAATACCCACTTCTTCTTTTGGCATGGCCAAACACCTAAATCATTTTTATTTTCAACCTATGGGAGTTAGTTCCTTCATGTAGCAAGTTGTGGAAATCCTTGAAATCATTGAAAGGAAAAGCATTAGGGGGAGGATTCTTCAACAATTAGTTATAGTATAATCAATGTTTTAAATTGATTCAATATTTTTTTTTAGACCAGTGATTACTTTTGCTTCATTTTCACTTAATCTAGTCTCCTTACTAGATCGTGCAAATTTCATCACTTTCGGTAACTTCTTCATGGTGTTACTATCTATTCCAACAACCTAACACAACAACCAAAATTAAAAATACATATAGATCTCAACAAGTGAGTTAGAGGTTCAAATATAATATTTGAAAACAATAGCATCAATTATTTAAGCCCTAAACATTAGCACTTAAGTTACAGCCATAAGCACCCTTCATAGTAATATTAAAAAAAACTAAACTAAAATACCCATGGCTTTATTAAATGCCGACTCTAAAACCAAGTTATGGGACTAAGATTGTTTGTTATGGCAATACCCATGATTAAAGTGTCAAGGCACACATACTTTCGATAGGACTTGCTACATTTTTTAAACATTTATTTTAAGTAGTAATCAACTACATATGAAACCATGGCCATAGGCTTTGAAAGGAATTTCATAAAAGCATTATGTGTTAACGAAATTCTATTCCAAAAAAAAAACCATTTAAACCCAACAAAAAACCTGACAAAACTTAACCAAGAAATGGAAACATCTATTGTGTCTTAGCAGCAAAAACAAATTTAGTTGATGGAATTTCAACTTTGATGATTGTAAGAGTGGAAGGGGGTTGGTTATCCCCTAGAACTCAGATTCGCAAAGGTTGATGTAGAGGCTTGATGTGGATCTCTTTTGCTCACTCTCCACAATGTGGGATAATTTATTATTCTCTCCTCAATTATGATCAAATCTAGAGGGTGCTGATGTTGATTTACTACCCCCAATTTTGATGACTTTAACAAATTTCCAAGATTGTTTTGATGCAGGAGACCTTAAAGAATGAACAATTTCTAAATTTATTAGTTGTTTAACAACATAAGCATGCACAACACCATTCACTTTTAAATGAGCTTGGGTATCTGAAACTACATTACAATTGGGATCTTCTTTTTGGGGGCTTTCTAATGGCATAAAAAAACATCATTTTTGCTTTCAAGCTCTCCCTCCCAAGCCAACTTTTCATCAATGGCATATATTGCCATGCTCAAGGTCTCCCATTCAGCATTGCTAACACGCTTGGAAAAACTTGACCTAAGTATACTAGCCCTTCATTGATCAATTGTCACCTTCCTAAACCCTAAAATGCATGAACCAACCATGATTGAATATAAAACGAATAACACCAAAATGCATAAGAAAACATTGTGGTTTATGGGTGTACTTACCTCATGAAACTTGCAAAGAAATAAATATGTTGGAGCAATTGCAAAATCTAATTTTCTATGATCTGGTCAGTAGGAATGCATTTTTTGAAATCAATTGTTTGAAATCTTCTTCATTTCACCCTTGATGCAACCAACTAGACATCCATATCTTTATAGTGCATTTGATTCAAATGTGCAAATTAGCTTACAATCAAATCTTAGGCATATTAGCAAGAAGGAAGGCATGTCCTAGATAAGGGAACACTTCAGATGATGTTGCTTCTTCAAATTAGGTATGTAGCAACAAGAATGTCTTAAAGAAAGGGAATTGTATTTTGAGGATGGTTTTAAAAGAGCTGGAAATGTATGGGTGGTAGCACCACAATGTTGTAGGAGACCAAATTATGACAGAGTTTGGGGGAGGTACATATACAGTAGTTAGAAGGGTTTATGGTTTAGGGTTGTGTGCGGTATTATCGAGCTATTTTTTATGAAGATGGATGATACCTAAACATGGATGATCTTTTTGAAAAAAAGAGGGATGAGGCCAAAATGTGCATAACATGGGTCCAAAGTGTGTATGGGTATCATCCATCTTTTTTTAATGAAAATGGATGATCTTTTGAAAAAAGATGGATTGGGCCAAAACATGCATAACATGGGTCTAAAGCAACTGTATGGTATCATCCATCTTTTGCTGATGAAGATGGATGTGATACCCAGACACAGATGATCTTTTTGAGAAAAAGATGGATCAGGCCAAAACGTGCGTAAACATGTAGTCCAATGCGTGTCTGGGTATCATCTTTCTGTTTTAAATTGAAGATGGATGATACCCAGACATGAACGATCTTTTTAAGAAAAAGATGGATAGAGCCTACGGGCAGACAAGGAAAACAAAACCAGGCAGTAATGTACTGCACGCAGCAACAACTATGTGCAGATATATATAATCTCGGGCAGCTGGGAGAAACATGGAATGCACAAGAGAGAAGACAGAGCGGAGCAGCGATGGCAGCCACGGCGACGTGCACGAGCTCCCTCCTCTATGGTCCACGCTTGCTTCACCTCTCCGGCCGCCGCTCCTCTCCCGAGTTATGTAATTTCTGAACAGTGTCTTGTCTTGAGATTTCTGTTTCGAAGCTGATGTTCCTCACATTATATTATCAGCACACGCGATGTCTGTGTCTGTGTGAGTACAGTCATTTTGGTGCGGCGTTTTCGACTCTACACTTTCGTGCTTTGGCTTCCTGTTGGAAATGAAGGCGAAACTGTGGCTTTGTAGCGTGGTCCTGGCTGGGGGCCAGTCACTGCTGTAGTCATATAATCAGGCTTTGCACGCATGCAGAGAATATGTTAGGGTCTTATGTTCTGTTTCTTGTCCAGGACTTTTGGGAAGGGTTTAGGGTTTAGTGTTTGAAACTTGTTGCTCGAACGTTGTGCAAAACGATCCTCATCACTTCGTTTTGGAATTTGAGAATTCTCTTTCACAAATCTAGTCATATAATCAGGCTTCACATGCAGAGAATATGTGAAGTCTAAGTATGTTCTGTTTCTTGACCAGGACTTTAGGGTTTAGGGCTTGAAACTTGTTGCTCGAAAGTTGTACGAAGCAGTCCTCATCATTTCGTTACGGAATTGAGAATTCTCTTGCCTCAAATCATGTGTCTGAGTGGATCTCGGGTTTGGTGATCCTAGCTCCAGATTTTGCTGTCCTTGAGCCCAACATGAAAAAGGAAAAAGATTCAGATAATTCCATACCATCATTTGTTATGCTCAATCAGATTTGTGCATAGAAGTAGTAGGAGTGCACCGTAAAACCCTAAACCTTAAACCCTTTCCCAAAGTCTCACTATGCTGCAGAACCATAATCTGATTTGTCTTGATTGGAGTGCCTTTCTTTTACATTGATAAACAGCACTAATCTGTGTAATGTGTGCAGCAATTGTGCGAGAAGTTCTGACAACCTAGATGATTTGAATCTCTGCAGAGAAGGGCAGCATGGAGGCCACAGCAAGTGGTGCTTCCCATGGCAAAATTTGAACTGCGAACACCTCCCTATGCCCTTGTGAGTCCTGCTACCCTTTTGTTAAAAAAAAAAGCATGCTTCAATTTGTAACAAAACCATTCTGATAATGTGATAAGGAGTTGAAATACTTGAGGTTTTTCTGAACTTGGGTTTTGTGTGTAAGGGCAGGATGCGTTGGAGCCACACATGAGCAAGCAGACACTGGAATTTCATTGGGGCAAACATCATAGGGCATACATTGATAACCTCAATAAGCAAATTGATGGCACAGATTTAGAAAGGAAAAACCTTGAAGAGCTTGTGAAGTTGTCCTACAACAATGGGAATCCACAAGCTTGTTTCAATAATGCTGGCCAGGTTCAACTTCCACCTCTTCATTTGATGTAAAATTGGAAGTTAGAATTTTTTTTTGCTACTTGGAATTCATAGAAACCTTCAAATCCATGCATTATGAATACTACTGTGGCAGTTTTTGCACTACAGTGCTGGTTAATTGATTGGATGGATGGTCCAACTTCCTTCAGGCATGGAATCATGACTTCTTCTGGTCATCAATATATCCGGGTGGTGGTGGACAACCTAATGGTGAGGTGCTGGAGTTGATTGAGCGAGATTTTGGGTCGTTTGAGGAGTTTGCAAAGGAGTTCAAGGCTGCAGGTGTGAGTCAGTTTGGCTCTGGCTGGGTGTGGCTGATATGTAAGTGCACAACCATTTTTGTTGTTGACTCAAATGCTTGTTGCCACTGTCCTCCTTAGCAGTTTTGATCCTGAGTGGATACAGTCAAGAAGAACCTGTTATGCTCTCCTGCAAATGGGTTTTAGACTAACATTGAAGTCTTCTGTGAGAGTGCAGTGAAGGATGCAAAGCTTTCAATTTTGAAGACTTCAAATGCTCTCAACCCTCTCATCTGGGGATACATTGTAAGGAAGTTGTTTTTTGTTTGTTGCAACTTCAGCAGGATACCTACATTCTACAGCTTCTGCTTTGTGACAAGTGAAGGTCAAAGTTACCTTGGTTTCTTGTGTTGTGAACAAAATACAACTTTAACTTGTGCTGCTTGACATGTTGCAGCCATTGACGGTTGTGGATGTCTGGGAGGTATGTATATTTATTTTTTTGGTTGCAATGTTAACATGTACATTTGGTCAGTTTCCCTTGGACATTTGCCTGTTTTGAGATGCAGTGCTTATTGGTCCAGAGAGTTGGGTCTTTTGATCAGTTAGGTTTTCAAAGCTTCTAATGGCTTATTAAGACTAGAGGGTTTAGGGAAGATCACACTCTTCAACTCTGCAACAGATGTCAACCTCAATTGTCTTGAACCTTTAAGAATTGGGTAGGTCTTACAACACTATAAATAAGTCAGGCTTGTTTGCTAATGCTGACATACATTCATGTATCATTGTCATCTGAATGTGACAGTTCTAGAACTAATGGGATTTTGGGGTTTGTTGGGCTGCAGCATGCATATTACCTTGACTTTCAGGTTAGTAAGCCTGTCCTTGTTGCAGTGGAAATATTGCATATTTTTTGTCCATATTTGCCCAGTAGTTCTATTGGGGAAGTCCAAGCTTGATAAATGTCTGTCTTACTTGTGTCTAATGGCATCAGCAGGCCAAATTACTACATTGCAAGTCTCTCTCCTAAAATTTTGCAAGGAGAGAGACTTGCAATAAAATCTTGCTATGGTGCTGTGGATTGCTTTGCCCAACCAGAGTTTTGCATAACACATTTGGGTGGTGGGATCTACCAGAACTGTCGGCCTGATTACTTGAACACATTTCTGGATAAGCTCATTTCCTGGGAGGCCGTGGCAGGGCGCCTTGCTCGAGCCAAGGCATTTGTAAATCTAGGGGAGCCAACCATTCCAGAAAAGTGAAATTGTGAAACTCATCCACTTGAGCAAACATAAGGAATCAATTTTGGTATGTTCAGTAGGTAGACACAAGGTTCTGGAAGCGTCTATAGAGGGTTTGTGCTGTGGAGGACAGAAAATAGAATTGAAGGGCCAGATATATTTTCTCTAAATAATGACTGTTGTCAGTTAGTTTTTATGGAGTAGAGAAAATGTAGCTGAAATGCCAAATGTATTTTCTCTATATGATGACCATGGTCAGTCAGTTTTTGTATTGTGCAGCCAATGAGGACTCTTGGGTGTCTGTTTTTACATGTTCTGGGCCTTCTGGGTTGGCTTTTGGGGAGAAAAAGAGAAGTAATGTGTTCTTTGATGCTTGTGAAAGATAGCATGTAGCACTCTGTTGGGTTTAAGAACTCTGGGTAGTGAATGAGTTAATGTGGATAGTAAAGCATAGGAAACCTTCTGTTTCTACCAGACAATCTTGTGAGCAGATGCATGCATGAGGTTGCTAGTGTCATCTCAACAGGAACTGCAACAAAGTATGTCATGCTTGGTTATGACTCTTTGAGAGGTTGATTTAACACTGGACTGCTGGAGAACTGTTTAGGCAAGAGTGTTGGGATGGCTTGTGAAT
>Ga0116229_10015497_pt1 | contig 10377 bp, 7 predicted proteins | sample S1TSphgellanicum_3_FD_87313 | JGI IMG/M metagenome (GOLD analysis project Ga0116229, IMG submission 87313) | Host-associated microbial communities from peat moss isolated from Minnesota, USA - S1T2_Fc - Sphagnum magellanicum MG | ecosystem: Host-associated > Plants > Peat moss > Unclassified...
CGAACGCATATCCCTGCCACTGCTCGGCGTCGATGCCCGCCGCCGCCAGCACGTTCGGATGGATCATTCCGCAGCCGAGAATTTCGAGCCACCCCGTCTGCTTGCACACGCGGCAGCCCGCGCCGTGACAGAGCACGCACTCGATGTCGACCTCGGCCGACGGTTCGGTGAACGGAAAGTACGACGGCCGCAGGCGCATGCCGAGCGTGCGCTCGAAGAAGCGTTCGACGAAGCCGTGCAGCATGGACTTCAAGTTCGCGAAGTTCACGTGCTCGCCGACCACGAAGCCCTCGACCTGGTGAAACATCGGCGTGTGCGTGAGGTCCGAATCGCAGCGGTACACCCGCCCCGGCGCAATGACCGAGAACGGCGGCTCGAGGGTTTGCATGGCGCGGATCTGTACCGGCGAGGTATGCGTGCGCAGCAGCCGCCCGTCCGGAAAATAGAACGTGTCGTGCATGGCCCGGGCGGGATGATTCGCGGGGATGTTGAGCGCCTCGAAATTGTGGAAGTCATCCTCCACTTCGGGACCCGTGGCGACCGTGAACCCGGCTTGCTTGAAGATCTGCTCGATGCGCAGACGCGTGCGCGTGACCGGGTGCATTCCCCCGACGCCCTGTCCCCGCCCCGGCAGCGTCACGTCGATCCTGCCGGCCGCGAGTTCGCGCTCGAGCGCGGCGTGCTCGAGTTCGGCGCGGCGAGCCTCGAGGGCGCTCGAAATCTCGGCCTTGGCCTCGTTGATGCGCTGGCCGGCCGCCGGCCGCTCGGCCGCGGACAGCGCGCCCAGACCCTTCAATTGCTCGGTGAGCAGGCCCTTCTTCCCCAGCAGGTGCACGCGCACCTCGTCGAGGGCCGCCAGATCGGCGGCCGCAGCGACGTCGGCCCTGGCCTGGGTCACGAGAGCTGACAGCGGATCCGTCGCGGCCATGGGCGGTTCAAGGGACCGAGGGTCGCGCAGGACGGCGGATGCAGCTGCATCGCGCCGTTCGCGCCTGCCCCTCGAGGTTCGTCAGGCGGCCGGCAGGCTGGCTTTGGCTTTCGCTGCGATCGCGGCGAACGCGGGCATGTCGTGCACCGCGAGATCCGCGAGAACCTTGCGATCGATCGCGAGCTCCGCCTTGTTCAAACCGTCGATCAGCGTGCTGTAGGTCATGCCGCACAGACGCGCCGCCGCATTGATCCGCGTGATCCACAGCGCGCGAAATTCGCGCTTCTTCTCACGGCGACCGCGGTAGGCATACTGCCCGGCCTTGATGACCGCCTGCTTCGCCGTGCGGAACACCTTGCGGCGGGCGTTGAAATAACCCTTCGCCTTCTTGAGGATTTTCTTGTGCCGCCGACCTGCGACGACACCGCGTTTGACTCGTGCCATAGTCTGTTACTCCTTGGGATCAAGCGAACGGAAGCATCTGCTTCACGCGACCGAGATCAGTCTCGTTCACGGCGCTCTCGCGCCGCAGCTGACGTTTCCGCTTGCTGGGTTTCTTGGTCAGAATATGGCGACGGTGGGACTGGCCGCGCTTGAAGCCGTTTGCCGTTTTACGGAAACGCTTCGACGCGGCCTTCTTCGTTTTCAATTTAGGCACGTTCGACTCCTGATTTTTCTGGCCCTGCGCACAAGCGCCGGTCGACCCTCCGCGAGAGGATTCGACCGCAACGCCGCTGCAGGCGGGACGACCGACTGGTTAGAGTCCGCCGCTCACTTCTTTTTGGGCCCGAACACCATGATCATCTGCTTGCCTTCCATCAGCGGATTCTGCTCGACCACCGAATACGGGGCGAGATCCTCAGAGATCCGCGTCAGGAGCTTGCGACCGATGTCCTGGTGCACGAGCTCACGGCCGCGGTAACGCAACGTCACCTTGGCCTTATCACCCTCGGTCAGGAAGCGGACGATGCTACGCAGCTTGACCTGGTAGTCCGCCTCTTCCGTACCGGGACGAAACTTGATTTCCTTTACCTGAATCTGCTTCTGCTTGCGTTTCGCCGCGTGCGCCTTCTTGTTCTGTTCGAACAAGAATTTGCCGAAATCCATGACTCGCACCACGGGCGGTTCCGCCATCGGCGAGACCTCTACGAGGTCCAGCGCTTGCGAGCTCGCCATTTGCAGCGCTTCGGCGCGACTCATGACCCCCGCTTGACTCCCATCAGCCGCGATCACACGCACTGACGGTGCGGAGATCTCCTCATTGCGCCTTACGCGCTTCGACGTTGCGATACGCGATCCTCCAAAACGAGACGGCCGCGGCTCGCGACTTCGTCGCAAAGCAGGGCGCCGAGCTCTTCGAGCCCAACGACACCCAGATCTTTGCCAGTGCGCGTGCGGACGGCCAGGGTACGTCCCTCCACTTCTCGGTCGCCAGCGACGAGAAGGTAAGGGACACGCTTCATTGTATGCTCACGGATTTTAAAGCCTACTTTCTCATTCCTCAAGTCCGTTTCTATGCGAAGCCCCTGATTTTTCAGGTTTTCCGCAACTTCCAGGCAGTAGGACTCCTGCCGGTCGGTAATTCCCATGATGACCGCTTGGACGGGACTCAGCCAAGTCGGCAGTTTCCCCGCGTGATGCTCGATCAGAATGCCGATGAAGCGCTCGAGCGAGCCGAACATGGCGCGATGCAACATAACCGGGGTGTGTTTCTGTCCATCCTCGCCGACATAGCTCGCCCCGAGCCGCGCAGGCAGGTTCGGATCGACCTGCAGTGTTCCGCACTGCCAGTCGCGCCCGATCGCATCGCGCAGCACGAATTCGAGCTTGGGGCCATAAAAAGCGCCCTCCCCCGGGTTCAGCTCAGTCTCGATGCCGGCGGCCGCTGCGGCCTGCTTGAGGGCCCCTTCGTACAGATCCCAGACCTCGTCCGAGCCGACCCGCTTGGCCGGCCGGTCGGAGAACTTGATGCGCACGTCCTCGAAGCCGAAATCCCGATAAATACTCAGGATCAGCTTCGTCACGTGGACGGCCTCGTCCATGAGCTGCGGGGGGGTGCAGAAAATATGGGCATCATCCTGCGTAAAGGCACGCACCCGCATGAGGCCGTGCAGTGCGCCGGACGGTTCGTAGCGATGCACCTTGCCGAACTCGGCAAAGCGCACGGGCAGCTCCCGGTAGCTGCGCAAGCCCTGTTTGAACAACTGAATGTGGCCCGGACAGTTCATGGGTTTGATCGCGAAGCTGCGTTCGTCCGGCGTCTGGGTCATGAACATGTTGTCGCCGAAGTTGGCGATGTGTCCGGATTGCACCCACAGTTCGCGGTCCATGATCTCCGGGGTATTGACCTCCTGGAAGCCGGCCTCGCTTTGACGCTCGCGCATGTAGGCAATGAGCTGTTGGAACAGGATCCAGCCCTTCGGATGCCAAAACACCGCACCGGGCGCCTCTTCCTGCAGATGAAACAGGTCGAGCTCCTTGCCGATGCGGCGATGGTCGCGCTTTTCCGCCTCCTCGAGCCGCGTCAAATAGTCTTTGAGCTGCTTCTCGGTGGCCCAGGCCGTGCCGTAGATCCGCTGCAGCATCTCGTTGCGCGAGTCGCCGCGCCAGTATGCACCGGCCACCTTCATGAGCTTGAATGCGCGCAGCTTGCCGGTGCTCGGCACATGCGGCCCGCGGCACAAGTCTTCCCAGTCGCCCTGACCGTAGAGACTGATGGCTTGATCCGGCGGAATGGCGGCGATGATCTCGGCCTTGTAATGCTCGCCGATCCCCTCGAAATGTGCGACCGCGACGTCGCGCGGCAGGACGCGGCGATGCACGGGAAGATCCTGCGCAGCGATGTCGGCCATGCGTCGCTCGATCGCCGCGAGATCCTCGGTGGAAAACGGCCGTTTATAGGCGAAGTCGTAGTAAAAGCCGTCCTCGATCACAGGACCGATGGTCACTTGGGCGTCGGGGAACAAATCCTGGACCGCGTTCGCGAGCAAATGCGCCGTCGAGTGCCGGATGATGTCGAGCCCCTCGGGATCGCGCTCAGTGACGATGCTGACGGAGGCGTCATGATCGATCGGATGAGAAGTATCGACCAAGACACCATCGACGCGTCCGGCGAGCGCGGCCTTGGCGAGACCCGGGCCGATGCTCGCCGCGACCTCGGCGACCGACACTGTTTTGTCGAAGTGTCTCTGGCTTCCGTCCGGCAGGGTGATCGAAGGCATACGCAGATCTTACCAAAGGGCACCCGTCAACCGGCCCGGGCCACCCTCACATGAGAGGCTGGTGCGCGCTAGTGGGATCGAACCACTGACCCCCACCATGTCAAGGTGATGCTCTACCGCTGAGCTAAGCGCGCTCGAAGGGCGCGAAAGATACCGGATTCGGCTGCGCCGATAAAGGCCTATCGTCGAGATTCACGGCGCCGGCCGCTCGATTGCTAACCGGCCGCCGGCTCCGAAGATATCGCCGGCAACGCGGTGTCGGCGCCACCCGCGCCCAGGAAGAAGCGAAAGTTTGCCTCGCCGATGCTGATCTCATCCCCATCCTGAAGGGCCTGACGTTTGACGCGTGACCCGTTCACGTAGACGCCGTTGGTGCTGTTCAAGTCCTCGATGACGATGCCGACCGCAGTCACCAGGACCGCCGCGTGATGGCGGCTCACCGAGGACAATTCGAGCCGCACGTCTGATCCCGGAAGGCGGCCGATTTGCAGGCGGCGCACGATGGGATGCTCCCGCTGCGTCCCGTCGTCGACGCGCACGAGGCGAGCGACCGGCGGCAGGCCCGCTGCCGCTGCCTGGGCTGCCGCCGCCGCATGCGCCGCCGCGTGCGCTGCCGCTGCCGCGTGCGCCGCCGCGGCTGCTCGAGCCGCCGCTGCCTGAGCCACCGCGACCCGAGGATCTGTGCCGTTCGCCGCACCGGCACTCGACGCCGGCTCGGCCACGTCGGCGGCATGCGGGGCGACGACAGCGGCCGGCGTCGGCGCGGGCGCGGGCGCGGCTGCAGTTGCGGGTGCGGGTATGGATGCGGGTGCGGGTGCCGGTGCGGGTTTCTGCGCCTCGACCACCGCCGGCGCGATGGACAACTCCGGCATCGCGGTCGCTGCGGGCGCAGCGGGCGGCATGTCTGGGGTTGCACGCATCTCGGGCGCCGCGCGCGGCGGGATCACCGGCACAGGCGACCGGGCGCTCTCGTTGGGGTCGCGAGCCGGCATGCGGCTCACCTGAAGATGAGCCAACAGCACGTTGATTTCGTCTTCGGCGCTGGCCGCCTGCAGCTCGAGCTGCTGGATTTGGGCCGACTGCTCGGCATTGCGCCGTTGAGCCGCCGCGAGTCGCTCCCGCAGTACCCCGACGTCGAGGTCGGCGTCATCCGCAGCGCCCGACACCGGCTCGCGCTCCACGCGCGCCACCGCAGCGGCCGGGGCCGGCTTGGCAGCAGCCGCATTCCTTCCGGCAACGGCCGCGGCGTCGTTCCGCGTGGCCACCGGGACCGACACCGAGGCGAGTACGGGGGCGAGGCCCGCCGCGGGGGGCGCCGGTCGCGGCCGGGGGCTCGCCGGCAATGCGAGCTGACTGTCGACATAGGCTTGGCGCCAATCTTGAGTCTGCAACGTCTCGAGATACGCGCTCGATTGCGCTTGTGCCGCGCTGAGCCCTCGCAGGAGCTCGGCATTTTCCGTCTTTACGCGTTCGAGTTCTGCCGCCAGGCGCGCGTAAGCCTGTTCGCGGTGCGCCAATTCCTGCTCGATCAGCTGGCCTTTTTTCAAGGCCGCCGCATCGGCCGCATGCTGGACGCGCAACTCCGCAATCTGATCATCACGCACGCCGACGGTGTGCAGTGTTTGCAACATGGCGGCATCGCGCGCCTCGAGCGCAGCCCGCAACGTCTGAATTTCCGCCTGGGCCATCGCCGCTTCGCGCTGTGCCTTCGCGGCGTGGTCGGCGGCGGTCGCGGCGCGCTCCTCGGCCACCGTCGCGCGCTGGACTGCCGCGGCCTCGGCGCGCCGCGACTCCTCGAGAGTATCCGTGGCGAGTGCGAGTTCGGCGAGCAGCGCGAGGTGCGAAGGCTGTGCCTGCACGTCCGGCGCCGCGGGCGCGGGTGCTGGCGCCGGTTCGTTGATTGCGTCGATAGCGGCTGGCGGCGCGGTTTGCTCGCCCACGTCGGTGTCATCGGCCACGGCGCTTTGCTCGCGGACATCCTCATGAGAATAGGCAACGCTCTCGACCTGCTCGACGCGCTGCTCCGCGGACTCGCGCGTCGACTCGCGGTACGGTTCCGGTTGCAGTTGCGCCTGCGCCGGCGGTTGTGCGGGCTCGCTGTGCGCGTCGAGCGCCGGCAACGACTCGGTCTCGCGGCCGTCCGCGCGCGCGCCCTCGGCCGGATCGACGACCGGGAGTTCGAGCACGGGAAGCTCCTCGGTTCTATCGGGATCGACCTCCAGAGAATCGTTGAGCAGTGTCGACATCGGAGAAATACCGGCTACCCGGCGAGCTTCTCGCCGGGTACGCCAAAGGCGGCCTGACGCAGTGTGTGGATCTGATCGCGCAGCCGGGCGGCCTGTTCGAACTCGAGATTGCGCGCGAGTTTCTGCATCTCCGCCTCGAGTTTCTTGATGCGCTTGGCGGCCTGTTCCGGCGGCATCTGCGCATAGCCCGCATTGGCATCGGCGACGGCGGCCTCCTGCAGCGAGCGAGCCCCCTCCATCGTGTCGCTGACCGCCTTGACGATCGTGCGCGGCGTGATGCCGTGCAACTCGTTGAACTCCACCTGCTTGCGGCGGCGCCGATCCGTCTCGGCGATGGCGCGTTCGATCGAACCCGTGCGCACGTCGGCATACAGGATCGCCTTGCCTTTCACGTTGCGCGCCGCACGACCGATGGTTTGGATCAGGGATCCTTCGGAACGCAGGAAGCCCTCCTTGTCGGCATCCAGGATCGCGACGAGGGACACTTCGGGCATGTCGAGTCCCTCGCGCAGCAGGTTGATGCCGACGATCACGTCGAATTTGCCGAGCCGCAAATCGCGAATGATCTCGGAGCGCTCGACGGTCTCGATGTCGGCGTGCAAGTAACGCACCTTGACGCCATGCTCGCCCAGGTACTCGGTCAGATCCTCGGCCATGCGCTTGGTCAGCGTGGTGACGAGCACGCGCTCGCTCTGAGCGGAGCGCAGGCGGATCTCGGACAACAAATCGTCCACCTGTGCTCGGACCGGCCGGATCTCGACGATCGGATCGATCAGACCCGTCGGTCTCACCACCTGCTCGACGATTTGGCCAGACACCCGCTTTTCATAGACGGACGGTGTGGCCGACACGTAGATCGATTGCGGCGCCAAAGCCTCGAATTCCTCGAAACGCAGCGGCCGATTATCGAGCGCCGAGGGCAGACGAAATCCGTACTCGACCAAGGTTTCCTTGCGTGACCGGTCACCCTTGTACATGGCGCCGAGCTGCGGAATCGTCTGATGACTTTCGTCGATGACCAGCAACGCGTTCGGCGGCAAATAATCGAACAAACACGGAGGCGGCTCACCGGCACCACGGCCCGACAGATAGCGCGAGTAGTTCTCGATGCCGGCGCAGTAGCCGACCTCGTTCATCATTTCGAGATCGAACAGCGTGCGCTGCTGCAGCCGCTGCGCCTCGAGCAGCTTGCTCGCGCCATGCAGATCGAGGAGTCGGCCGCGCAATTCCTCGCGGATCTGCTCGACGGCCTGATGAATGCGCTCCTTCGGCGTCACGTAATGCGTCGAGGGATAGACCGTGAGCCGCGGCACGCGCCGCAGGATCTCGCCGGTCAGCGGATCGAAATGGCTCAAGCTCTCGACCGTGTCGTCGAACAATTCGACGCGCACCGCATCACGCTGCGACTCGGCCGGAAAAATATCGATCACGTCGCCGCGGACACGGTAAGTGCCCTGTTGCAGGTCGAGCTCGTTGCGCGTGTATTGCATGTCGGCGAGACGCCGCAGCAACTTGCGTTGATCGAGCCGATCCCCGCGCGACATGTGCAGCACCATGCTCAGGTAGGCCTGCGGATCGCCCAAGCCGTAAATCGCCGAGACCGTCGCGACGATGATCACGTCGGGGCGTTCGAGCAGCGCCTTGGTGGCGGAGAGGCGCATCTGTTCGATGTGCTCGTTGATCGAGGCGTCCTTCTCGATGAAGGTGTCCGACGCCGGCACGTAAGCTTCCGGCTGGTAGTAATCGTAATAAGACACGAAATACTCGACCGCGTTCTTCGGGAAGAAGGTCTTGAACTCACCGTACAACTGCGCCGCCAGGGTCTTGTTGTGGGCAAGCACCAGCGTCGGGCGCTGGATACGCTGGATGACATTCGCGATGGTGAAGGTCTTGCCCGAACCCGTGACGCCCAGCAAGGTCTGGTGCGCCAGACCGCTCGCGAGTCCATCCACCAGCTTTTCAATGGCTTGCGGCTGATCGCCGGCCGGACCGTAGTCCGCGTACAACTGGAAAGTCATGCTGGAAGTATCGCATGTCGAGGCCAGAATGCGACCGGGTAATCTGGCGCGGAGTGGGTATTTTTCGTACACTTCGCCGCCGCATATCACATAATTCGCCGCCCTGTATCACCACAAGGACAGCCCCCTTGACCGTCTCCCTCTCCCAGCGTGTTCAGAAAGTAAAACCCTCGCCCACCCTCGCCGTCACGGCGCGCGCCGCCAAACTCAAGGCGGAAGGCAAAGACATCATCGGCTTGGGTGCCGGCGAACCGGATTTCGATACCCCGACCTTCATCGCGGATGCGGGCGTTGAGGCGATTCGCAAGGGCATCACGCGTTATACGGCGGTGGACGGCACGGTCGAGCTCAAGGACGCGATCATCGCGAAATTCAAGCGCGACAATGGTTTGACGTACGAGCGCAATCAAATCGTCGTCTCGTCGGGCGCCAAGCAAACCTGTTTCAATGTGTGCGCTGCGGTGTTGGATCCGGGTGACGAATGCATCATTCCGGCGCCGTACTGGGTCTCCTACCCCGACATGGCGATGCTGGCCGATGGCGTGCCGGTCAGCGTCTTCGGCGGAGCCTCTCAGGGTTACAAGATCACGCCGGCACAGCTCGAGGCGGCGATAACGCCCCGCAGCAAATTGTTTTTCGTCAACAGCCCGAGTAACCCGACGGGAGCCGCGTACACGAAAGCCGAGCTCCAGGCGCTCGGCGCCGTGCTCGCCAAGCATCCGCGCATCGTCATCGCGTCCGACGAGATGTACGAGCACATCTATTGGGCTGCCGAGCCGTTCACGAGTTTCGTCCAAGCGAACCCATCCCTCTACGACCGAACGGTCACGATCAACGGCTGTTCGAAGGCGTATGCCATGACGGGCTGGCGCATTGGTTACTGCGGGGCACCAAAGGAGCTTGCGGCGGCGATGGGCACGATTCAGGGCCAGTCGACCTCGAACGCCTCGAGCATCTCGCAGCGTGCAGCGACCGTGGCGCTGAATGGGGATCAGACCTGTGTCATGCAGATGAACGAGGCGTTTCGCCAGCGCCATGATTTCGTCGTGGCGGGATTGAATGCGATACCCGGCATTTCCTGCCGGCCCGGGGCCGGCACGTTCTATGCGTTTGCCGACGTGAGCGCAGCGATGCAGGCGCTCGGAATTGCCGACGACAATGCGTTCGCCGAGTACCTGCTCGTGGAGGCCGGAGTCGCGGTCGTACCGGGTTCGGGATTCGGTGCGCCGGGCCATATGCGGATTTCATTCGCCTGCGGCCTCGCAACGCTCGATGACGCGCTCGGGCGCATCCGGCGCGTACTGACCGCGCCGGTCGCCAAGCGCGCCTGACGAACGACGGTCGACGTGAGGTATCGGAATCTCGGCAAGACCGGGCTCAAGGTCTCCGAACTATGCCTGGGTTGCATGACGTATGGCGTGCCGGAGCGCGGCGATCATCCGTGGACACTCGGTGAGCAGGAGAGCCGTCCGCTGATCCGCCGGGCCGTCGATCTCGGCATCAACTTCTTCGATACCGCCGACATTTACTCCGACGGCACCTCGGAAGAAATCCTGGGTCGTGCCCTCAAGGACTTCATCCGCCGCGACGATGCGGTCATCGCAACCAAAGTCTATTTCCCGTTCAGCGCGGCACCGAACGATCGGGGACTTTCGCGCAAGACGATTTTTACGGCCATCGACAGAAGCCTGAAGCGGCTCGGCACCGATTACGTGGACCTGTACCAAATCCATCGATGGGACTACACGACACCGATCGAGGAAACGCTCGAAGCCTTGAACGACCTCGTCCGAGCCGGCAAGGTGCGCTACCTCGGCGCCTCGTCGATGTACGCCTGGCAGTTCAGCAAGGCGCTCTATGTTTCGAAGGCGAACGGCTGGACGCCGTTCGTGACCATGCAGAATCACTACAACCTCCTCTACCGGGAAGAAGAGCGCGAGATGATGACGCTGTGCGTCGACGCC
>Ga0116229_10015498_pt1 | contig 10376 bp, 7 predicted proteins | sample S1TSphgellanicum_3_FD_87313 | JGI IMG/M metagenome (GOLD analysis project Ga0116229, IMG submission 87313) | Host-associated microbial communities from peat moss isolated from Minnesota, USA - S1T2_Fc - Sphagnum magellanicum MG | ecosystem: Host-associated > Plants > Peat moss > Unclassified...
AGGTGCATATCCACGAGGGACGAACCCGTGGATTTATGGCTGGTCGATCCTATCCTAAAGGGCCTCCCATGGTATCGAATCGCGATTCGCTGGCTCGGACCTAGTGATCGGCAACCAAACAGCCATCTTGCACCTGTTGAAATCGTGCCTTAGATCGGTCTATCTCCCTTTGCTATCTCATCGCTCAAGGTCCTATGCAGTCGTACATTCCCATGATGCGCCGCAGCCTGATGGCCGGCATGATCGTCTTCTCCGTCACCGGGCTCAGCCTTGAGGCTCGCGCCGATTCTTGCTCAAGCGCGCTCTGCATGGCGGGCGTCGCCATCGGTGTTGATGGTGGCAGTGCCTGCAGCGGGCCGGTCTCGGATTTCTACTCGATCAACGACTTCAACAGCGACGGGAGCTTCAATGCGTCCCAAACCCAGCAGGATCGGAAGAACTATTTGAAGTCCTGCAACGGGGTTGATGCGGGGACTGTCTACAGCATCATGAGCAAAGGGTACGGCGGTGCGGAAGGCTATGAGACCGTGACCTATAGTCCGACCGGTCAGCCGATTTACAGCTGGGGACCGACACCACCCGCGGCAGGGGACAGGGCCGACCATTGAACCGATCCTATCCACCCGATGCAACCTACGCTATAAGCAGCCTTACGGGCATGCATCGCGCATTCAATGATCTATCGCAATCTTTAATCATTTTCTCGGAAAGACTCTTTCGCCATGGCAAAAAATTCGGCCAAGCAGCAGCAACCTGCGCCAGCCCCTGTGCCGGTTCCGGCGAAACGCAGCAATACCCGGCGGCGGCCGACCGTCTTAGCGTCTGGCCCGCACCCGGTCGATGTGCATGTCGGCTCCCGCATCCGCATGGCAAGACTTCTCGCCGGCGTCACTCAAAGCACGCTTGCCGCAGGGGTGAAGCTGACGTTTCAGCAGATCCAAAAATACGAGCGTGGTGCCAACCGTGTGTCGTGCAGCATGTTGTCGGAGTTTGCCGAAGTGCTGGACCGGCCCGTTGGCTGGTTCTTTGAGGAGGGGGAGGGGCAGAGCCCCAAGACGAGGATTGCCGTCGATCCGGTAATCGGTGAACGCCAGCGCCTCACCTACGAGCTCACCAGTAACTTCACCAAAATCGCCAGTGAGCGGGCGCGGGAGCATCTCGTGGGGCTGGTCCGCGCCATGGCGGAGTCAGAGGTGGAATGAGCCTGGGAATGCAGCATTCTTCGCCCGGTTTTTCTCGATCGAGCCGATGAGCCGCCACGAGATTCAAGGGGTCGATGCCGGCCTCATCGTCACGGTCGGCTGGGACAATCCGATGCAGAGTTTCTTCGCCACGGTGGTCCGGAATCCCGATCCGGACGACCGCGAAGCCGAGCCTGAAACCCTGCTCTGGGTCGGGCAAACCCAACGCGAGATCCTCACGCCAGAGGCGCTGGCCTTGGCGCTGGCGCCTTTTGCCGCGCTCTCGGCCGAGACGCTCGTCCAGCTTCGGCAGGACCGGATCGCGATGCTTGATCGTGGGCCGAGCGAATTGCAGCGCGCCGCACTCCGGTCGATCGCTGCGATGAGTTCAAAGCGGCGATGATCTGGTAGATTCCCCGCCGTCACCCCCTGATGCGGCCTTGGAGCCCTATATCTTCGCCTTGGTCTGCGTTGGTTTTGGCTGGTAGAGCCGCCGCCGCACGTTGGCGCGGAGTGCGTTCTTCACATCCTTGTCGATGATCGCAAGGTCGAACCAGTCCGGATCGAAATCTCCCCCGGCCCAGCTCCTCATCTCGTCATGGCGAGGATCAGTCTCATCTCGAATAATCTTGAGAAACTGCTCATATCCGTTCACGCCGCCGACATCTTCCGGCGGCCGCGCGCCGGCGCCGTCGATGCAGGTCCCCTGTTTCGGGGCAGGATCGAGGGCAAGGAATTGCTCGATCTCGATTGTGTGGCTCCAGTCATCGCCAAAATCATAGAGGTAGGTGAACCGCGACCCTCGCTGGAAATCTCTAAGCCGCACGCCCCGAGACTCAAAAACCTGCGGATCGCCCTTTGAGGCATCTTCCATGAGGAATGCCGCGTCACCATAGCGGAGGCCGCCGATCTGGAACTCATGGAGATGGCAGTTCCACCAGTTGAACGCTGCCTGGATCACCAGATGCAGCTTGTCGAGCGTCCAGCCTGACGGCAGGATGAGGCGGCGCCAGATCGCCGGCTTGATCTCATCGAGTGATACGCGAATCTGCACGGCGTTGATGGGTTCAAACATAGGCTTGATGAACAACATCGGCGCTCTCTGGGTCAAGGCGGAGTGGGTGTCCTGACCCTGCTTCATGGCCAGGATCTGCTCGGTCGAGATCCTGGCCCGCGGAATATCCCTTGCATCGAGGCCGCTTCCCGCCGCATCAACGAATGCGCGATCTTCCGCCACGCTAACCCGGGTCACCCGCTTGATGTCGCTCGCCGCTCGATCCAGCCTGGCTGATGTGGTGCCCCCGGTGCTGTCGGATCTGGTGCGTGCGTCGGGCCGGATCACGGACTCAGCGCTTGAGCGGGCTGAGCGTCTCGCGCGCGAGAGCGACGAGAAGCTTGATGCCGTGCTAACGAGGCTTGGGCTGATCTCGGAGCGCGAACTCGCCCAGTTGCTGGCCGACGCGATCGGGCTCGAGCTGGTCGAGACGCCGGATTTTCCGACCGAGCCGGTGCTGGAATCGAGCGTCACGCCCCGGTTCCTGCGCGAGAGGCGGCTGATTCCGCTCGCGGATCACCCAGATCATCTGGTGATCGCGATGGCCGACCCGACCGACGAGGACGCGATCGATGCGATGATCTTCGCCGCAGAAAAGCCGATCCGCCGGCTGATTGCGTGTGCCACTGATATCGATGCGGCGTGGGACCGGCTCTATGGCGAAGGCCAGGAGCATAGGCTCGCCGAGGCTGCGGCCAATAGCGGTGCCGATGAGGCGACCGATGATGTCGATCGGCTGAAGGATCTCGCCAGCGAGGCGCCGGTCATCCGATTGGTCAATCACCTGATCGCCCGTGCGATCGAGCTTAGAGCCTCCGACATCCATCTGGAGCCGATGCCGGGCCGGCTTCGGGTGCGCTACCGGGTCGATGGCGTGCTGCATGAATCACCCGATCCGCCGGAGCGGCTCCGCGCCGCCGTGATCTCGCGCATCAAGGTGATGGCGAAACTCAATATCGCCGAACGGCGCCTGGCGCAGGACGGGCGCATCGGCCTCACGATCCGCGGCATGGAGATCGATCTCCGCGTCGCGACCACACCCACCATCCATGGCGAAGCCGTGGTGTTGCGCATCCTGGACCGCGGCAATGTGCAGCTCGATTTTGTGGCCCTCGGGTTCGATGCGGCCCTGATGGAGCGCTGGCGCAAGGTACTGGCCGAGCCGCATGGTATCGTGCTGCTGACCGGTCCGACCGGCAGCGGCAAGACCACGACGCTCTATGCCTCGCTCCTTGAACTCAACACGACAGACCGCAAGATCCTCACCATCGAGGATCCGGTCGAATATCAGCTGGGCGGCATCAATCAGGTCCAGGTGAAGCCGCAGATCGGCCTGAGCTTTGCGACCGCGCTCCGCTCGTTCCTGCGCCATGATCCCGACATCATGATGATCGGCGAAATCCGTGATCTCGAGACCGCGGAGATCGCGGTGCAGGCAGCGCTCACCGGCCATCTCATCCTCTCGACGCTCCACACCAACGACGCCGCCAGCGCCGTCACGCGCCTCCTCGATATGGGCGTTGAGGATTACCTGCTGACCTCGACCTTGGCCGGCATCGCGGCCCAGCGCCTGGTGCGTACACTCTGCCCTGAGTGCCGGGAACCAACCCCGGCGCTGCCCGACCTCGTCGATCGGCTGGGGCTGGGTGCGCACGGTACGGTCACGCTCTATCGCCCGGTCGGGTGCAGTGCCTGTGGCGATACCGGGTTTCATGGGCGGACCACGATTATCGAGCTTATGGTGATGAGCGATGCGCTGCGCCAGTTGGTGCTGCAACGTGCAGAGGCGAAGGCGATCCAGCGACAGGCCGTGCTAGAGGGGATGCGCACCATGCTGCAGGACGGCATCGCCAAGGCGCTGGCCGGGATTACCACGATCGACGAGGTGTTGCGCGCGACACGGGAGGATTGAGCCGTCTGATGCCGCGCTTTGACTATACGGCGCTGACCCAAGCCGGCAATCGCATTACCGGACAAATGGACGCCAGCACCCCAGAGGCGGCGATCGCCGAGCTGCAACGCTCGGGACATTTTCCGCTGAAGGCGGTGCCGGCCAAAGCTGGGCTTGCCTCCCTGTTGCGTGGGCGGCTGTGGCCGGTGGCAGCCTCGGGGTCGGCGCTCTCGGTGATGACCCATGAGCTCGCGATGCTGCTGGGGGCAGGGCTGCCGCTGCCGGCTGCCCTCGATCTCGTCACCGGCCTCGCCCCGGATCGACGGCTCAAGGATGCGTTCGGCCAGATCCGCGATCAGGTCCGCCGCGGCACCAGCCTTGCCGAAGCGATCGAGGCGCATGCCGCTTTGTTCCCGCGCTATTACGCGGCCTTGGTGCGGGCCGGCGAGGCCGGTGGCGCGCTGGAGGTAACACTGGTCCGGCTCTCCGAACATCTCGCCCGCGCCAATGCGGTGCGTGAGCATGTGAAATCGGCGATGATCTATCCGGTCATTCTGCTGGTAACTGCGGGACTGGCGATCATCTTCATCCTCACCACGGTCCTGCCGCAGTTCAAGCCGATGTTCGCCGAGGCCGGGGCCGAGCTGCCGGCATCGACCCGGATCGTGATGGCGATCGGGGACTTCGTCACAAGCTGGGGCTGGGCCATGCTGATGCTGGCGATACTCGGGATCTTCGCGCTCCGCCGGGCGCTGGCCGAGCCTACCCTCCGGCGCCGCTGGGACGCCGGCAAGCTGCGCCTGCCGTGGTTCGGCACGCTCATCGCCGAGGCGGAGACCGGACGGTTCGCCCGCACGCTGGGTACCCTCATCCAGTCGGGGGTGACGCTCCCAACAGCGCTCGGCATCGCGCGGGAGACGCTTGGCAATGCCGCCCTCCGCCATGCCGCAGGGGAAGCCGCGATCAGCCTGCGGGCCGGCGAGGGACTCGCCTCGCTGCTATCGCGGAGCCGGCTCTTTCCGGCGCTGGCCTCGCAGCTGGTCAAGGTGGGGGAGGAGACTGGCCGGCTCGACGAGATGCTGGTGCATCAGGCGGGGCTGTTCGAGCGGCGTGTCGCGCGCGGGGTGGACCGCATGGTGGCAGCGCTGGTGCCGGGTTTGACGGTGGTGTTGGGGGCGGTTGTCGCCGGGATTATCGCGTCGGTTCTTTCCGCGATGCTGGCAATTAACAATCTGGCATCGTAGGTATTAGAATACCCAAACCGTTAATAAGAATAATTCTAGATTATTTTATGATAATGTCATCATCAATCGCCTATTGCGCGCGTCAAATGCCTTTGCTAGCCTTCTCGAATACGGGGAAATAAGCGGGGTCTGGGGTATGGGATCGAAGTATTTTGTAGGCGCGACTATCGTGCTCGCCGGTGTTCTGGTGGTGGCATCTGTCTCAGTGGCGCAGACGACGACCGGCTCGACGATCCAGTTTCATTATGACACGTTCGGCAATCGAACCACCGCGTCCCAGCCGACCAGTACGACGATTAGCGATCCAACGCTGAAGTTTGTGAATGCACCAACCTCCTATAGCCGGACGGCAGCATCGTCCTCGACGACGTCACTGACAACGGCGATCACCACCACGGTCTCGGGCGGGACACCGCCTTATTTGTTTCAGCTCACCTATGTGAGCGAGGGCTCCCAGACGCCGAACGCTTCACGGGCGTTTGCCAGCTCATACGGCTATCAGCCGGTAACCACTGGGTCAGGTCCCGGCGCTGCGACGACGCCGGCACTCACAACGACTTGCACCACGCGTCCTTGTCTCTACGCCGAGCACTGGCTCATGACGGTGACCGATGCGGACGGAAACAGCATCACCAATCCGTTTTTCATCACGCATACGTACAACTGATAGCTCTTTGTTTGCGAGATTCATCATGAGCGCTGACTATTTCAATCGCACCCTGTTGGTTTCGGGCCGCCCGCTTGCGGCCGGATTTGCCCTGGCGCTATCGGCGATCATGCCGGCATTGGCCGGCGCGCCGGTGATGCAGCTGCCGGGCAGCGTCGCGGTCAATGATTTAGGACAGGCGACCTATACGATCCCGATCGACGTCCCGCCGGGGACGGCTGGCATGGTGCCGTCTCTGTCGCTTAGCTATTCCAGCGGTAACGGCAATGGTATTGTCGGGGTGGGGTGGACGCTGCTCGGTTTGCCGATGATATCGCGCTGCGCCCCGACGATTGCGCAGGATGGTATTTCAACAAGCGCGACGGTGACCTTCACGTCGAGCGACGATTTTTGTTATCGGGGACAGAAGCTTGTCTCAGTGAGCGGGACCTATGGTGCGCCGGGGTCAATATATCGTACCGAGCTGGAGAGTGAAACCTACTTTGCCTACCACAGTCAAAATGCGACGACAATTTCTGGTCCATCCGCATCGGGCCCGTGGTGGGAGGTACGGACAAAATCCGGCCAAATTATGGAATTTGGCGCTACCGCCGATTCAAGCTTAGCTCAGAGTAACGGTACAGCTGTAGAAAGCTGGTCTGTTGATTACATTGCTGATCGTAATGGTAACTATCAGTCCATAAAATACACCCAGGGGTCGAGCCCCTCATCGGGTGCAATAAGACCCAATGAAATTGACTATACCGGCAACAGTGTTGCGGGAACACCGACATACAACAAAGTTGTATTTGAATATGAGAGTCAAAGCCCAGCCATTATCTCATATATCAGCGGGGCCACCAACACGGTTACTGGCCTCTTGTCAGAGATTAGGACGTACGATACGGATGATTCTGGTAACCAAGTTACTGCAAATGTTTATAAATTGAATTATACGACGACGGCATTATCGGGCATGTCTATCCTACAAACCGCTGAGAAATGCGACAGTGCGGGGAACTGCCTACCCGTTACCGCCTTTGGCTATAATCCAGAGACGTTGGCATTGACGGCCTCTTCTCTGCCACAAGATCAGAATATCGGGGCAGGGATATATGCCGACTTTGTCGGGAACGGTACAAAGAGCATTTTAACGGCTGCAAGTGTTTCAGCCGTTCCCGGAGGTTCGACAGTAAAGCTATATTTAAATAACGGGAATGGCACGTTTCAGTCGGCCGTCACGCTAAAGGCGCCGTCCAGCACCATGCCAGATGGAAAAACCTGCAATAACGGCAACTTTAATATCGTCGTCGGTGATTTTAACGGCGATGGAAAAGCGGATATATACTGGGATTGTACGGATTCCGGGGAAGGGTATATCTGGCTCGGTAACGGATCTGGAGGGTTTACGAATGTAACACCTGAGGTTTTTGTGGATTCCGGTACTGCCGGGGCAATGGGTAATATCAACGTTGCTGCCGTGGATTTAAACGGTGATGGGAGAAGCGACCTCATATTTTTCAACGGCGGCCAGCTGACATGGAGATCTCAGTACTGGAATTATCGTGTTTGGCTCAGCAACGGAAATGGCACCAGCTTCACTGGATATAGTGGTAACTGGCCGTCTCCAATTAACGGAGATGGCGCGTATTCGGCGAATTTACAGTCCGGTGATTTTAATGGCGATGGCATGGCGGATTTCCTGGTCGTCGGGACCGGGAACTCATCTGGCATGAACTATTTGCTGTTTTCGAACGGCGATGGATCATTCACTTACAAACCCATGAGCGTTACCGGTACGGTGCCAAGCTCAGGGTCGCTGGCTACAGTTGGAAACTTTGGTACTGACGGGAATGCGGGAATTTTATGGGTAACTTATTATTACAACGGCTCAAATTATTATGGTGAAACAACATTATGGATCGGGCGCGGCGACGGGAGTTTCATTTCATACGGCGACGTCGCGGGGCAAAATAGCCAATCCTACCTATCTGGCACCCCGCAGGTCGGTGATTTCCTTGGAAATGGGCTGACCGACATTCTTTGGGTGGCGCAGGGATCGGGTACAAGCACGACGACCAATCTATGGATAAATCACGGAGGGGGCTCCTTTACGTCAAAAGCGTCACCATTTTCGCCAACGTTTTCGTGCTTCACGGCACCTAATGCTACTGTGCAAGATTTTAACGGGGATGGGCGGGCGGACGTCTTATTTTCCTGCGATACAAGCTCGAGTTCTACGCCCTATATTGCGAATTCTCTTTTTCTAAACTATGGCGCTCCGGCGAACTTGCTGACCGCAGTTGAAACTGGCCTTGGCCATTCGACGACGCTGTCCTATGGCACGTTGATCAATAGTGGTAATTACACGGCGTTGAGCAATGCCGCCTATCCTACCATTGATTTCTCTGGTGCTGTAGATGTCGTGACGTCGGTCACCGACGATCAAGGTCTAGGCAACGGCGCTACGGTTTCGTCAAGTTACGCGTATTCTGGTGCAAAATACGATGTGAGCGGCCGTGGCTTTCTCGGTTTTTCGGGGAGAACGATTACCGACATTGAGGGAAACGTCACGACCAACACATATGCCACCGCCTGGCCGGAAACGGGATTGCTTGAGAACAGCACCACGCGGGCTATCAGCGGTCAGCAGGTGTCCGAAACTACCAATACGTATTCATCGTCCGCGCTGTCCGGCCAAGTTCGTAACGGAACGGCAGCCGGCTATGCCACTGCCGCACTCCAAACATCGGCCACCAGCACCTGGGATCTTGACGGTAGCTCGGGCGCGACGACAACCACCAGCTACAGCTATGACAGCTATAACAGCCCCGTGACCGTGACATCGACCATCACCGATCCGAGTGGCTCGCCCTGGAGCGGCGGCGTTACGAGAAGTTCAACGACGAACATCTACACCAATGATCCGAGTACCTGGATTATGGGGCGGCTCGTCTGTTCCCAGGTGACCAGCAGCGTAACGGGCGGGGGCATTGTAAGCCGGACGGTCCTCAACGCGTACAACAGTTACGGTCTCTTGACCAAAACTGTGGTCGAGCCCAACAGCGCGGACGAAACGGCGGTGGCAGCTCTAGGTACGCTCGATACGGCGTCCGGTGGCGGCAATGGCGCGAGTGTATCAACTACCTGCCAAACTACGGCTTCCAGCGACAATTATCGTCGGCTGGAGACGGACTATGCCCGCAATAGCTATGGCAATCTAACCTCAGTAACGGCGCGCCCAAGCGATACGCTGCCGAATGGCACGGCAGATCCGGTTCGTCAGACTATCTATCCGAGCTATGACGCCAACAACCGTCTGCCGGCGACGGTGACTAATGCCTTGGGCCAGCAGACCACTTACACTTACGATTGGCGATTTGGGCTACCCCATATTGTTGCCTCGAACGATGATCCTGCGCTGACCTCGACGACAACCTATGACGGGTTTGGCCGTCCGACCCAGGTTACTGCGGCAGATGGCACCTATGTGACCTACACGCCGAATTACCAGAGCTGCACGACGACCGGCTCGGTGACCTGCGCGGCAAATGGCGCCTTCCAGTGGACGGTGCGGACATATGGGACGAATAACGCGGAGTATGCGCCCTGGCAGCAAACGACCTATGACACGCTGGGTCGCGTGGTTGCGCAAGACAGCCCGACCTTTGACGGGCAGAGTTGGACCAGTAACCGGAACCGGGTGACGACGAGCTACAATTCGCTGCTTCAGACGCAGTCGGTGACCCAGCCCTACTTCGCGAACGCGAGTCCGACGGCATCGACCAGCTACAGCTATGATGTGCTGAACCGGGTGAGCAGCGTCTCGACGCCGGGTTGCGGAAGGCCAGCGACCTATAGCTATGCGGATGGCGGTCTTTTGGTCACCGCGACCAATTGTGACTTGGAAGTCACGCAAGCGTGGTCGAGTGGCTCGGGCGCGAAGATCCAGAGCCAGGATGCGCTGGGCAACGTCACGACGATGCAGCCTGGACCTTTCGGCAAGACCCTGTCGGTGACCGACCCAGCCGGCAACAGCACGCAATATACCTATGACAATGTCGGAAACCTGACGACTCTGTTCGACCCGGATTCGGACACTTGGATCTCAACCTTTGATTCATTTGGCGAGACGCTGACCAAGATCCACAACGCGGCATCGTCGCAGGAAACTTACTATAGCTACGACAAGCTCGGCCGTCCGACGCAGCGGCAGGATTTGGGCAGCGGCGCTACGGATAATTGGAGCTATGGTGCCACCAACAGCGCCAGTTTGCCCTGCGACAGCCAGTTGGCGAGTGAATCGACCAGCGGCGGCTATTCGGTCACCTACAGCTATGACAGTCTGTGCCGGGAGACG
>Ga0116229_10015501_pt1 | contig 10375 bp, 12 predicted proteins | sample S1TSphgellanicum_3_FD_87313 | JGI IMG/M metagenome (GOLD analysis project Ga0116229, IMG submission 87313) | Host-associated microbial communities from peat moss isolated from Minnesota, USA - S1T2_Fc - Sphagnum magellanicum MG | ecosystem: Host-associated > Plants > Peat moss > Unclassified...
CCTCGGCAAGTCCACGTACGCACGCTGCGGCATCATCGTCAACGTGACGCCGCTCGAGCCGGAGTGGGAGGGGCACGTGACGCTCGAGTTCTCGAACACGACGCCGCTGCCCGCCAAGATCTACGCCGACGAAGGCGTGGCCCAGATGCTGTTTTTCGAGTCCGACGAGATCTGCGAGACCTCGTACCGGGATCGTGGCGGCAAGTACCAGGGCCAGCGCGGAGTGACCCTGCCGAAGGCCTAGGCGCCTCCCACGAGCATTCCACGCGGCCGTGTGGAAACCAAACACCAGGCGCCTAACGGTTCAGCGTCCGGATGCGCATCGCGAATTCGAGTTTTCCGCTGCGCGTGCGCTCCGCCTGCAGGGGCACGAAGCCGAGCGCCGGCGCGAACCACATGCGCAGGATGCGATCGCTGCCCGCGCGCTGGCTCGCGACGATCACGGCGTCCAAGGCACCGATGTCGGTCCGCAGGCGTGCGACGCCCTCGCGCGAATAGCGAAACTCCTTGATCTCGTTGTTGTCGACGATCAGGAAGCTCGCTGGAAGGCTGCCGCGCCTGAGGTCTTCCATGACCTGGATCTGGATCGACATCACGTCCTGGGTGCCGTCTTCGAGGATCAGGTCCACCGGTTTGCCGTCCGCCGTGCCACGGGCGTGTCCGGCCGCCCAATCGAAATCAATGTTGACCTGGGCGGAGCCGTCGTCGCCGTGGTAGGCGAGCGGTCGCACGCGTCCGTTCTCGACGACGAGTGAGCTCCTCTGCGTGACCGGCTTGCTGTAGGCCAGCTTGAAGATGCCATGCGCCGTGATGGTCCAGGTATAGCGGTAATGCTCCGGTTCGATGTCGGGCTGCAGAATGAGATCACTGGTGGCGACGCTGATCGTCTTCCACTCGGCGATGTAATGCGCCGCGAACCCCGCGATGGCGGGTTCCGCGGCCGGCGCCGCCGCCGAGAGCGCCGCCGCAGCCGGTGCTCCCGACGCCGCCGTGCCGGCAGGAGTGGCTGCCTGCGGCGCCGGCGCAGCCCGCATCGCGCCCCATGCCCACACGGCCGGCACGAGCAGCGCCGCCGGCGCAACTCGCATCGCGCCCCATGCCCACACGGCCGGCACGAGCAGCGCCGCCGCCGCGCCGCGCGCCGCGTGCCGCGCGCAACGCTGGCACGCTCCCTGCCGTGTGCTCACGAGGTTTCCCGGGCAGTGTCGCTCCACTGGATGGGCTCCCGGAGCCATGTCCCATCGAGCCATGCGCGGCCGTCGCGCTGCTCGAGGCGGCCGCCGCAAAACCAGTCGACGGCGAGTGGATAGATCCGATGTTCGACGCCTTGAACGCGCCGGCTCAGGCTGATCTCGTCGTCGTCGCGATCCACGTCGACCCGGCCCTGGATCACGGCCGGACCGCCGTCGAGTTCGGCGGTCACGAAGTGCACGGTGGCGCCGTGTACGCTCTCGCGCGCGGCGAGCACGCGCCGGTGCGTGTGCAAACCGGGATAGAGGGGCAACAGGGAGGGGTGAATGTTCAGCATTCGTCCTTCGAACCGGCGCACGAATGCGGCCGTGAGGATGCGCATGAAGCCGGCGAGCACGACGAGGTCCGGCGCGTGGTCCTGGATCGCATCGGCAAGCGCGGCATCGTAGGCCGAGCGGTCGGCATAGGCCTTCGCGCCCAGGGACTTGACGGTGCATCCAAACTCGCGCGCGAGCGCCAATCCGGGCGCCGCGGACTGGTCCGAGAGCACGGCGACCACCTCATACGGGGCGCCCGCCGCGCGGCTGTGCTCGATGAGCCGCTGCATGTTGCTGCCGCGCCCCGAAATCAGCACGACGACGCGGCGCGCGGGCGCGGGGCTCACGCGATCACGACACCGCGTCCGCCCGCCTGCACGGCGCCGATCACGAGGGCCTCCTGACCCGCCGCGCGGAGCACCGCAATCGCGCGCGCCGCCTCCCCGGCCGCGAGCTGTACGGTCATGCCGATGCCGCAATTGAACACGCGCAGCATCTCCTGCTCGGCGACCCGGCCTTGCGCCTGCAGCCAGTCGAAGATCGGATCGCGCGGCCACGCGGCGCGCTCGAGCAGCACCTCGAGCCCCTCCGGAATCACGCGGGGGATGTTCTCGATGAGTCCGCCGCCCGTGATGTGCGCAAGTCCATGCACGGGCACCGATCCGATCAGTTCGAGCAGCGGCCTCACGTAGATGCGCGTCGGGCGCATGAGCCGGTCGATCAGGGGTACGCCAGCGACGTCGATCGACAGGTCGGCACCGCTCACGGCGAGGATCTTGCGGATCATCGAGAAGCCGTTGGAATGCGGTCCCGAGGAGGGCAGTCCGAGCACCACGTCGCCGGCGCGCGTGAGCGAGCCATCGATGATGCGGTCCTTCTCCACGATGCCGACGCAAAAGCCCGCGAGATCGTAGTCGGTGCCATGATACATGCCCGGCATTTCGGCGGTCTCGCCGCCCACGAGCGCGCAGCCGGCTTGGACGCAGCCCTCGACGATGCCGCGAATGACGCGCTCGCCGGACGCGACGTCGAGCTTGCCGGTGGCATAGTAATCGAGAAAGAACAAGGGTTCGGCACCCTGCACGACCACGTCGTTGGCGCACATCGCGACCAGGTCGATGCCGACGCCTTCATTGCGATCCGTGTCGATCGCAAGACGCAGCTTGGTGCCGACCCCGTCCGTACCCGCGACGAGCACGGGCCTGCGGTAGCGTTCGAGTGGGATCTCCACGAGGGCGCCGAAGCCGCCGAGGCCGCCGAGTACCTCGCGCCGCAGCGAACGGCGTACCTGCGGCTTGATGCGCTCCACGAGCTCTGCGCCGGCATCGATGTCTACGCCGGCCTCGCGGTAAGTGATCGATGCATCATCGGCCATGGAATTCCTCGATCGGTGCTGGGTCGGCGCGGTCGCCCGGCCGAGCTATGGTATTTTACACGAGGGGGCATAGACTGCCGGCCCAGACACCATGAGACACGACTCGAGGCAATTTGCGTTGCGGCGTCCGGGCACACTGTTGTGCCTGTGTTGGACCCTGATCGTGCTCGGCGCGACCTCGGCCGCTTCCGTGCGTACGGAGCCGTTTCAAGCCACCGTGCCGGTGGCCGATCGCTCCGATGCCGCGCAATCCGCCGCATTCCAGTCGGCTCTCAGAATCGTGCTGGTCCGCCTGACCGGGCGCCGCGGCGCCGGTGAGGATCCGGCCCTCGCCCCGTTGGTCAACGGGGCGCGCCGCTATGTGCAGCAGTATCACCCGTCCGCCGACAATCTGCTCACCGTCTCCTTCGATGGGCCGGCACTCGAGCGCTGGCTGTCGAGCAACGGTCAACCGCTCTGGGGCAGGGACCGTCCCGTGACGCTCGTCTTGCTGGAGGTGCCGCCCGGCACGCTGGTGACCAAGGACGACAGCTCCGAACTCAAGACGGCGATCGATACGCAAGCGAACCTGCGCGGAATTCCGTTGCTCTGGCCCGCAGCCGCCGATCTGCAGGCGAACCACATCGACGCGGCGGCGCTGAACGGCCCGCCGGCGCTGAACGGCGCGCCGGCGCTCAACGGCGCGCCGGCCGGCTGGGCGGAGGCCGCACGGCATCTCGGGGCCGATGCGCTGCTCATCGGCCGTGCGGGCGGCCTCACCGCGACGTCGGCCGTGCGCTGGTCGCAGATTTTCGAGGATCACGCGACTGAGGTGTCCGGGGCGACCGAGGGTGTGGACCGTGCCGCCGACCTGTATGCCGAACTGTTTGCGGCGAGCGGCGCCTTCGCACCCGTCGACATCGAAGTCGACGGCATCGGCGACGTCAAGGATTACGCCCACGTGCAGGGCTACCTCGAGTCGCTGACCTTCGTCGCGCACGTCGATGTCGAGGGCTTGAGCGCCGACTCGGTGCGCTTTCGCCTGAGCGCGCGCGGCGGTATTCAGGCACTCGAGCGCGCGCTGGCGCTGAACGGTCTGCTGGAATCGACCACCACCGACGGCGGGCTCGCGCATTTTCATCTGCGGCGCTAGCCGCTTGGCCCGTGTGGACCGCATCGCTCCGGCAACTGCCGAACCTGATCACCCTGGTCCGCATGGTATTGATTGCGCCCATCGTGGCCGCGCTCCTGCATGCGCAGTTCTCCGCCGCCATGATCATGATCGGCGCGGCGACAGTGTCCGACGGCGCGGACGGCTTTCTCGCCAAACGTTTCGGCTGGCAGACGCGGCTCGGCGCCCTGCTCGATCCGGCCGCCGACAAGCTGCTGATCGCGGCCCTGTTCGTGACACTCGCCATCCAGGGTGTCGTGCCGGCGTGGTTGACGGCCGTGGTACTCGGACGCGACCTCGTGATCGTGCTCGGCGCGGGAGTTTGGCGGGTGAGTTTCGGGCCGACCGAGATCCGGCCGAGCCCGGTCAGCCGCTGCAACACGCTTTGCCAGCTCGGCTTCGTGCTGTGCGTCGTCTGCCGCAGCCGCTTCGCCCTGCCCGCCGCCGGCGTCGTGACCGCGCTCGGAGCCGCGGTGTTTCTGACCTCCGTGATCAGCGGTCTCGACTACGGGATCCGCGGCGTGCACCGTGCGCGTTCGCTGCAGTGACTTGAAACAGCTGGCCCTCCCGGTACAGCTGCGCGGTGCGGCGGTGTTTGCGAGCTTTGCGATCGGTGCCAATCGGGAACTGGTCGCCGCGCTGCGCGAGGGGCGCCCAGGACCGCTGTGGATCTGGGGAGCTTCGGGGGTCGGCAAGACTCATCTGCTGCAGGCGGCCTGCGCGCAGGCCGGGGACAAGGCGGCCTATCTGCCGCTCGAGCGCAGCCGCGGATTGCGCCCCGCCGCGTTGCAGGGTTTCGAGAGCCTGGAGCTGCTGTGCCTCGATGATCTCGATACGGTGGCGGCGGACGACGCGTGGGAGCGGGCCTTGTTCCGGCTCTATAACGCGGCCGCCGACCAGCATACGCGCTTGGTGTTCGCGGCCCGCGCGGCTCCCCGCTCGTTGCCCTGGTGCCTCGAGGACTGGCGTTCGCGCGCGGCGGCCTGCGTGGTGTATCAGCTGCAGGAGCTCGACGATGCCGGCCGCATCGAGGCATTGATGCTGCGCGCCCGGCAGCGCGGCAGCGTGCTGCCCCCCGAAACCGCGGATTATCTGCTGCGGCGGATGCCGCGCGATCTGCCGTCGCTGCTCGCGCTGCTCGACGATCTCGATGAGGAATCGCTGGCTGCTCAGCGGCGCTTGACGATTCCGTTCATTCGCGCGGCGCTCGAGACAGCCGCAAGAAAGCGACCATAGCGCAGAACCAGGCGAATGCGAGCGCCACGCACAGCGCTGCCATCCAGCGCGCCCGCGGGTTCACGAGCGCCTCGGTCAGCGCGAACATCAGGTAGGGAATCACGAACAGCGTCGCCCAGGCGTAGGTGCGCCGCTGACCGCGCAGCAATCCGGACAGGGGGGCGAGCAGCGGCAGGATGGCGAGACAGCAGAGCAGCCACGGATATCCGACGAAGGTCCAGCCCAACAAGCTGACCGCCAGGGCGATCCAGAGGGCAATCGTGACGGTGCGTGCCGCAGCGGCGCGCACCGTCAGCTGCGTGCGGCTCAAATCGTGCCCTGCAGCCGCGCGGCGAGCGTCGCCAAGCGCCGACCGAGCGCCTGCGCGAGTTCGCGCTCGGCCTCCGTCAGTTCTCCCGGACGGCTCAGGCAGGCGACCTGGCTCGCACCATAGGGGCTGCCGCCGCTGCGCGTGTCGGTCAATGCTTGCTCGCTATACGGCAGTCCGACCAAAATCATTCCATGATGCAGCAGCGGCAGCATCATCGAGAGCAGCGTGCTCTCCTGGCCGCCGTGCATGGTCTGGGTCGAGGTGAAAACCGCCGCCGGCTTGCCAGACAATGCCCCGGTGAGCCAGAGGCCGCTCGTGCCGTCGAGGAAGAACTTGAGCGGCGCGGCCATGTTGCCGAAGCGCGTGGGACTGCCGAGCACGAGGCCGGCGCACTCGGTCAGATCCGCGTGCGTCGCGAAGGGCGGCCCTTGCGCCGGCACGCCGGGATCGGGGGTGTCGATCGTCGCTGCGACGGGCGGCACCGTGCGCAGGCGGGCCGTGACGCCGTTCACGGCTTCGACTCCCCGGCACACCTGCCGCGCCAGTGCCGCCGTGCCTCCTTGGCGCGAATAATACAGAACCAGAATTTCACTCATCTGATGCTCCCCGGGCAATCGCTCGAATCTACGCACGGCTGCGGCGTCTGCGCAACGTCGTGCGGGGGACGCGCGCGAGGGCTGGATGCGGGCGCTAAGCGGGTGGCGGTTTGACGCACCTTGAGGCTGTTGCTAGTGTCGCCCGACGTGATGATGCGCCTACTCGTTGTGTTTGTCGGTATTGCGTGCCTTGCCGGCTGCGGCGGAGCCCCGGTCCAGGAGATGAGCGACGCGCGCCAGGCGATCGCCGCGGCCCGCGTCGCCGGGGCCGCGGAGCGGGCACCGGCCGACCTCGGGGCTGCACAGGCTGCGCTCGAACGTGCGGAGCAGCACCTCCAGGCTCAGGAATACACCCGTGCGCGCAGCGCCGCCTTGGAGGCCAAGCGCCACGCCTCTGCCGCACTCGCCACCGCCGCACGCGCGGGCTCGTCACCCGCCGGCGAGGATCCGGTACCGCAATCCGGTCCGGCGCCACTGCCGTCAGCGGCCCAACCACCAGACTGAACCTGAGAATCTCGCGCGCCTCGGGGTCCCCGCCTGCGCGGGATTCACGCGGCCGCGCGGGCTCGGATCGAGCTCACCGCGTCGTTGATCGGGATTGCGGTCGACTCGATGGCACGCCGGTGGCGATATTCGAGCGTCCCCTCGGCGAGCCCGCGGTCGCCGATCACGATGCGATGCGGAATGCCGATGAGTTCCGAATCGGCAAATTTGACGCCTGGCCGGGCATCGCGATCATCGAGCAGCACATCGAAGCCCGCCGCCGTGAAATCTTCATAGAGCCGGTCGCTGTGCGTGCGCACGGCCTCGGACTTCTGATAATTGATCGGCACGAGCACCACCTGAAACGGCGCAATCGCCTCGGGCCAGATGATGCCGTTGGCATCGTGGTTCTGCTCGATCGCGGCGGCGACCACGCGCGTCACGCCGATGCCGTAGCAGCCCATGAACATCGCGACGCTCTTGCCGTGTGCATCGAGCACTGTGGCCTGCATGGCATCGCTGTACTTGCGCCCGAGCTGGAAAATGTGGCCGACTTCGATGCCGCGCGCCACCTTCAGCGTGCCCCGTCCGGTCGGCGAGGGATCTCCTGCGCGGGCATTGCGGATGTCCTGCGATGGCGGCAGGGCAAGGTCGCGGCCCCAGTTCACGCCGGTGTAATGCAGATCCTTCTCGTTGGCACCGCAGACGAAATCGGCGAGCTGCGCGGCCGCATGATCGACGATCAGCGTTCCCCGGAACCCGACGGGACCGATGAAGCCCGGTTCGCAGCCGGTCGCGGCGACGCGCTCGGGGTTCGCCAAGCGCAGCGGACTCGCCACGCCGGGCAGTTTCTGAGCCTTGATGGCGTTCAGTTCATGATCGCCGCGTACGACCAGCGCGACCACACCGCCGTCGCTTCCATCCACGAGCAGGGTCTTCACGCAGCGTGTCGGTTCGATCTTCAGGAATTCGCAGAGCGCGGCGATCGTGCGCGTGTGCGGCGTGTGCACCTTGGTGAGCGGCTGCCCAGGGGCCGCGCGCGGTTCGGTCGGCGCGACCGCGACGGCCATTTCGAGGTTCGCCGCGTAGTCGTCGCCGTCCGAGAACACGATCGCGTCCTCTCCGGAGTCGGCGAGCACATGGAATTCCTGCGACGCGCTGCCGCCGATGCTGCCGCTGTCCGCCTGCACCGCGCGGAACTCGAGCCCCAGGCGCGTGAAGATGCGCGCGTAGGCCGCGTACATGAGCGCATAGCCCGCGGCGAGGCTCGCTTCGTCGGCGTGGAACGAATAGGCGTCCTTCATGAGGAATTCGCGCGCCCGCATCACGCCGAAGCGCGGGCGAACCTCATCGCGGAACTTCAACTGGATCTGATAGAAGTTCACCGGCAGCTGTTTGTGACTGCGCAGCTCGCGCCTGGCCAGGTCCGTGATGACCTCTTCGTGCGTGGGTCCGTAGGCAAAGCTGCGGTCGTGACGGTCCTTGAAGCGCAGCAGCTCGGGACCAAACTCGTTCCAGCGGCCCGATTCCTCCCAGAGCTCCGCCGGCTGAACGGTCGGCATCGACAGCTCGAGGGCGCCGGCCCGGTTCATCTCCTCGCGCACGATCGCCTCGACCTTGCGCAGCGTGCGCAGTCCGAGCGGCAGCCAGGTGTAGAGGCCCGCGGCCAGGCGCCTGATCATGCCCGTGCGCAGCATGAGCTGATGACTGATGACCTCCGCGTCGGAAGGCACCTCTTTGAGGGTCGAGATCGGATAGTGTGAGGAGCGCATAGGCTGCCATATTACATGAGGCCCCCTGGTATTATGGCCGCGCATGAGCGCAGAAGACGAATCTCAAGCCCGGCCTCGCGGCGTTTACTGGCTGCCGAATCTGCTCACCACCGGGGCGTTGTTCGCCGGTTTCTATGCCATCGTCGCGGCCATCGACTGGAAGTTCGAGAACGCGGGCATCGCCGTGTTCGTGGCCATGGTGTTCGACGGCCTCGACGGGCGCGTCGCCCGCTGGACGCATACGGAAAGCGCCTTCGGCAAGGAGTACGACAGCCTCTCCGACATGGTGTCCTTCGGCCTGGCGCCCGCCATCGTGACCTACCAGTGGGGTGTCGCCCGCATCGCCGAGTACGGGCCCCTGTGGCGCCGCCTGGGATGGTTGGTGTGTTTTTGCTATGCGGCGGCGGCAGCGCTGCGGCTCGCGCGCTTCAACTCGCGCATCGCCACCCAGGACAAGAACTACTTCGAGGGCCTGCCGAGCCCCTCGGCCGCAGCGATCGTCGCCGCCTCGATGTGGCTCGCGAGCGATCAGCTGAACATCGGCCTGCCCGGCCTGCTGCTCGCCTTTTTCGTGACCGCTTGCGCGGGCGGTCTCATGATCAGCCGCTTTGCATTCTCGAGCTTCAAACAGGTCAGACTCAATGCGCGGGTGCGCTTCACCCAAGTGTTGTTCGTGCCGCTCGCGTTCGTGCTGCTCGCCCTGCATCCGCCGCTGACGCTGTTGGTTCTGTTCGGTCTCTACGGCCTCTCGGCGCCCTCGGTGTGGGCGTATCGACGGCTGCGCCGGCGCTTGCCCGGGACGAGTGCGAGCCCTTGAACCGCGACCTGCACTCGGAATACCTTCGCGCGCTCGGCCTGACGCGGTGGACGCGGCGCAGCCATCAGAGGCCGGCAAGCCATCAGGCATCGGCAAGCGATCAGGCGGCGGAGAGCGATCAGACGTCGGCGCGCCCTCTGGCGCCGGCAAGCCATCAGGCGCCGGCGATCGATCAGGTGTCGGCGCGCCATGAGGGGTCGGCAAGGCCTCTGGCGCAGGCGAGCTCTGCGGCACGGGCGGCGCAGCCCGAACGGTGCGAGGCTGGCCTCGACTGGGAACCGCTGCGCGAACGCGTGTCGGTCTGCACACGCTGTGAGCTCTGCAGGACCCGCACCCACACCGTGTTCGGGGTAGGATCGCAAACGGCCGAATGGCTCATCGTCGGCGAGGCCCCCGGCGCCGAGGAGGATGCCCGCGGGGAGCCGTTCGTCGGCCGCGCAGGCGGGCTGCTCAATTCCATGCTGCGGGCCATCGGCCTCGAGCGAGAGCAGGTGTATATTGCGAACGTACTGAAGTGCAGGCCGCCGGCCAACCGGGATCCGTCGCCGCGGGAAGTGGCCGAATGCCTCCCTTACCTGCACCGGCAGGTCGCCCTCTTGAAACCGAGGATCATGCTCGTGGTCGGACGCATCGCCGCCCAAAATCTGCTGCAAACCGACGCACCGCTTGCGCGTCTGCGGGGTCGGGCGCACGCGTTCGGCGCGGCGCAGGTGCCGCTGGTCGTGACCTATCATCCGGCGTATCTGCTGCGCACGCCGTCCGAGAAGCGCAAGGCCTGGGCCGACCTGCAGTTGGCCCGCGAGGTGCGGGCCCGTGTCTAGCGTCAAGCGCGATTACTTCGCCGCCGAGCCCACGATCCGGCCCATGCTCGATCCCGACGTCGATGCGGTCGTCACGATCGAGCGCGCCGGCTATCAGTTTCCGTGGAGCGAGGGGATATTCCGCGACTGTTTGCGGGTGGGCTACGTATGCCGCGTGGTCGACTGCGGCGCCGACATGGCCGGATACGGAATCATGTCGCTGGGGGCCGGGGAGGCCCACATCCTCAACGTCTGTGTGCACGAGGCCTTCCGCTGCCGCGGCATCGGCCGCAAGCTCCTCGTCTATCTGCTCGAGCGCGCCCGCAGC
>Ga0116229_10015503_pt1 | contig 10373 bp, 21 predicted proteins | sample S1TSphgellanicum_3_FD_87313 | JGI IMG/M metagenome (GOLD analysis project Ga0116229, IMG submission 87313) | Host-associated microbial communities from peat moss isolated from Minnesota, USA - S1T2_Fc - Sphagnum magellanicum MG | ecosystem: Host-associated > Plants > Peat moss > Unclassified...
AACCACTATTTTGAGGCCTCGCAAGAAACCCAGATCTCACAAACAGACCACCGCACGATCGAACAGATGTAACAAATTGTAACAGTGGTTGTCCAAGCCTCGCAATTCATGCATAATACGAATATGCAACAACGTTCCAAGCTTAGCGTAAAAATGTTTCTTTGTTACAAATCAGCAGTTGACAAAGCACTCATTCTGCGCTATAATGTTTACACACTAACAGAAAGGAGTATTAAATGGATAAAGGAATTCGCCCGTATGTGCTTAAGCTGTTTCTGGAACAGCTTCCCAAGTACCAGCCGGGCTTTGGCACGCGACTTGGCAACCTGGCTTTCCGTAGCCACATTACGGGAGAGCTGATGGAGCAGTTTGGCATCCCCATTACTGCTGCTGCTGCGCACTACAATTACGCCTTCATCCAGGTGAAGAAGAACAACCCCGAATTTGTGATTGGGTTGGGCCGCCCCGAGGACAAGAAGGGCGGGCGTAAGAAGAAGGTCAACGCTGCGCTGGTTACTGAAACTGAGGGGGCTGTGCAATTCCCCACAGCGGAGTCGATCGCAGCGGAGGGCGCTGCTGCTGCAAGCGAGGAGCCCAGCGCAGAAGTTGCGCACAACGAAGAAGGCGTTGTGACGCAAGGCGACGATGTTGAGGTGCTGGTGAACGTGGTGCGCGTGAAGGACGGCGAAATGGTTGCGTCCCAAATTACGCAAACTGCTGCGCAAGAAATGATCAGTGCAGCAGCTAAGGCCAAGAAGGCCAAGCTGCAAATTGCGTAAGAAACGCAAGCAGGAATTGGGCCGAAAGGCCCTTTTCTGCTGACCAAATTGCGGTCATTTTTGAGATTGAGATTTTGATGAAGACCTACTATTATTGGAACAATAATCTCACGGGCGAATCAAGACTCATGTTTCAATGCGAGGCCGAGGATATTCTCGCAGCAGACAAAAAGTTTCTTGACAGCACAGGTCTGAATGTTGTAAAATGTGCTCACATAGGTTGTACATTCTCAGAATCCAAATCCTAAATACAAATGGCCGCTAAAATAATCAAATATAAGGATGTCCTTGTAGGCGAGGGCAGCAGACTATACGAACTTCTCACGGAGAAACTCAAACCTGAGGAGAGGCAACAGGATAGGGAGAAGGCCACACAAGCTCATTACAATATGATAATGCAGTGGTTCAAACACACACATTACCCTGCTCAGACTTTCTTGCCGCTACGCTACTGGGGACTTTCTCTAGACCATATTACAAATTCAAATAACAATTGACTGTTTTCGTGTGAAGTATTATAATGTATTTGTCAATTGCAAAACGCGGAGCTGAAAAAGATGATTACGAAGCGACGTATTAAACTCAAATTGGTTGGGGATGCCCAACCACAACCTTCAATTCCATCCCCTTTCTTGAGATTGGCCTTTCAAAAAGCCCTCAAGAAATTGAACTCAGATCCCAAAACCAAAGACCAAAAATGACCTCGGAAATCAAAACTCAACTTGAGAGTTCCTGCCTTGAGGTGAGTTGATCGTAAGATTCATCCATAATGGATTCGACTAACTCGCCCTTCAAGTAATGTTGGGGGAAATGATAGAAGGAGTAAGTCACTGATTAAGGACACGGTGCGTATCGAGGCATCCGGTCTATGGTATCGTTTGAGGAATACATAACTCAAACTCAACCTTGGAACTCGAAGCTTTCTAGTGATGCTTAAACTAGCCACTTATTAGAAGAGGAATTAAATAAACAAGACATTTGCAAATTACTGTTTGGAATCAGCAAAACTGTATAGGTATATGCAAACCATCTCGCTTCGTGAGGCGGTAGAAGCCGTCTGCCCGCCCGAGATGGTGCTGCCGGTTTTCGTCTCACTGCACTACGGCTGGAATGATATTCTAGATTGGGCCAACGCACCCTTTAATAAAGCGTAGTCTTGAATCGTTTTATAGGCGCATAGGCCTCGAGGTCTATAGGCCTATAGGCACAAAACCTGTGCAAAATTCCAATTTAAAATTCCTATTTTGATTTGAAAATCTGATTTGGAAATTTAAGATTTGGTTTTGACTTGATTTTTTGAACTCCATTTGTCTGCCGCATATATAAACACCCATAGCATACCTAAACAAAAGAGTCCGGTGAAAATATGATCGGTCCATACAGCCAGGACACCCAATACTACAAAAAGGGAAAACAAAATACATAAGGCAATCATAGTTCATGCACCTTAGTAAATTTTTCAATGTCGGTTACTGTCTTGTCCGAGTCTGTATGAAGTAATAGTAGTGCACGAGAATTAATAACAAGGATCTCGTGATCAAATGTTGTGTCTCCTTGCAACTCTGAGATGATACGACCGGCTTGAACAATTGTTTCTTTATCAAGACGGATAGCAAACGTGTGCTTCTTTAAAGACCAGTCGCTGCCAATAGGAAGTTTTGTAGACTCAATCATTTTTCGTATAGTCAATTATCACTATGCTAACGAAATACACTATGTAAACAATAACGAATATTGCGGTAATCATTTCTCCGCTCATTAGCATCAGCCCTTAACAGCAACAGCAACTGCACGAACGAGGATATCTACAACCTCAATGAATTTGTGAAGATGACGAACAGCAGCAGCAGATATCAACACTATACTAATGAAATAGACAACGAACATTACAGTAATCATTTCTCCGCTCTTTCGCATAATGCCGCAACACAACCTGCTAATAAAATTGCAGTGTTCACAACAGGAACAATACCTATTATGAATAGGATCACTTGTGCTTCTGTGTTGATATCTTTAAACATGGCCGCAGCGAATATCAACACCATGCTAACGAAATAGATAACCGACATTATAATCATTTTGGTTCTTTTATTAATGAAGACCGACATTCAGAACACAAATGCATGTATGGTCTCGGCAACGAAAGTCGATAGCCTTTGCAAGATGGACACCAACCCTGGACGCGTTGATATTTAGTGTTCGATGTCACTACGTTTCTCCAAACGAATTAGAACAGTACTAAGAATTATAATGATTAGTTTTGGTCCAATCGTAAGACCGAATAAATGACTAATAGCTATTACACATATGCATACATTATAGCAGATTTTATATCAGAACACTACCTGGTTTTGAATAGAATATATTCATGCAATGCAACGAGTATTCATATTACCCGCATTTTTTATAGTAAATGTACGCTAGCGTACATAACTTAAGCCCTAAGTAGTACATAATTTACTACATGCACATACACAGTGCTGTTGCAAGCAATAACGCTTGCAAAACTTCAAAAGGAGCTCGAAAATGAACAGAGGCATTCGTAGTTATACAGAAGCACGTTTCGTTGCACTACTCCCTAAGCGCGAGACGCTAGGCGACACCGGCTTTCGTAAGAAGGTCATGGACGCTGCAATTGCCAAGTTTGGCATTAGCATTGCCTCAGCCGCCACTGCATACAACAATGTATTGCAAGCGATGAAGGTGGAGAACCCCCGCGCAGTTGCTGGGCTTGGTCGAAACCCCACGTCCAAAACCAGTAAGGCCATTACTGACCTGGTAACGGTCATCAAGGCGCGCGGCGGCGACTTGGTGGTTGCGGGAGTGCCGCGAAAGACCGCAGTTGATTTGTGTGCTGCTAGCGGTGTAAAAGGCCGCCCAAAGCTCGTGATCCAAGAAGATCTGGAAGAGCTTGAAGAAGAGTAAGCACTGAGCAGTAAGTAGCACAGAACACTCGGGTGATAAAGTACATCACCCGAGTGTTCTCCTTTTGGTTCTTGCTTTTTTAGTATTGCCCCTGCATAATTGTCGTAAGGGGGTAGCAATGACTGAAGATCGTCTGGTTCTAAACAAGTGTGAGCAGGTATTTGCATTAGTTAATCAGTTATACGGTTTAGATCTTCGGGAAGTGGATATAAGACTTGACCTTAGCGGAAAGTGCGCAGGAATGGCGCAACGAAAGCAAGGTGAACACATTATACGTTTCAATTATGACATGATGAAACGTAACATCAACCTCTACCTAAACAATATTATACATCATGAGATTGCACATATCGTATGTTTTATGAATCCCAGTCTTGGTGAAAATCATAATGCAGGCTGGTCGCAAGTTTGCATTAGCTTAGGCGGCACTGGACAATGCACACATGAAGAGCTCGTAGTGTACAGTAGGGGCCTTACATATGAGTATAACACTAACAAGGGGACAGCAGTGCGATTATCTGAACGTATGCATAATACTGTTCAAAGGGGCGGCGAATATCACTATCCTAGTGGGAAAGGATTTGTAACAAGAAAATGTCCGTTCAAAATAGTAGGCAAGAACGGACAAACAATAGAATAGGAAATCCGGGGCCTAGTGCCCCGGATTTGGTACTACATAACTAGCACTTCTACGTGCTGTCCCTTAAACTTCAAGGACCTCACTCCGCGCTAGTTTACTCTTTCAAGCAACCTACATACTACTGACAACTTCTGTTTTTGGCCCGATAGCGTGCGCCGCCTCCCCGGCCCTTTGTGCAATTGTATTGATGTGCAACTTGTATTAATTTGTTTAATGTGCATACAGTATAGCGCAGACGCGCTATACTGTCAACCTCTTTTTCTATTGATAAAACGAACTTGGAATACCAACTTTGGGCGCGTTCGCTTTGAATGTCGCTCGCGCCAATTGCCTGTCATAACCGTTAGCAGCAATCATAGCACTGATAATCTGCTCATAGCTTTCGCCACGCTTGTAACCGGCAAGCATAATGCTGCGACTGATACTCGCCTTGCTTTGGCCGGGTGCAAACGAAGTAGTTGGAGTTACAGTAAGCTCAAACCCTTCAGGCTTTTTCATGACAGGCCTAATGCTGTTATCGAATACCACACGCACACGTTGCACAGGGTCTGGGCTTACTACATGTGCAGGGGGAGTCAAGCTTACAGCCTGCTTTACAATAGGCGTAGCAAGCGTTTTTCCATTGACGCCAACAATGCTAAACGCACATCCCTTGTACAGACTTCCTTTACCCTTGCGAAGAGGTATTGTTTCGCCTCGTTGAATCCTTTGGTGATGACGCTCACCAATACGAATTTTGTGACCGTGACTGCTTGTGTATTCATAAGTGACACCCTTGCCGCGCACAGTTTCAACATCGTGCGTACGCTTGCCTGTGCCGCCAAGAGCACGGCAAACAGACTGCCAACCGTAATCGTGGTTGTGGCCTAACTTGGGATTCATATAGCAGACAATGTGCGCAAGCTCGTGCGGCACGGTATCTTCGATCATGTCCTTTAATGCCTTAGGATCTCCACGTGTGATCATGTCCCTATTCAATCGAACACCATACACACCCGCCTTTCTAGATGCCCATCCAGCAACACGACCTTTCAGATCGAAGCTAAGGCGAACTTTTGACATGTCCACGCCGTAGCGGGCTTCTGCAAGCGCACACACATGCTTGAACTTCTCTGAAACATCAGCTAAGGGGCTATCGGACATTCTTGACTCCTTTGTGCGTTTAAGTGTTACTATTATTGCACAAAGCGGTTCCTACGTCAACCTGATTTTGAAACTTTCCTTATTAACGATCTCTTCCTGTAGTCTTCAAGAAGTAGAAAGTCTCGGGTTTGAGTAGGAACAACGACTTGCTGAAGCAGGGATCGATCGTGGAGTCAATGATTGCCTCGATGATCCGCCAGTCGCCTCTACCCAATCCAGCTCCAATTGCCGGAAAGATAAGCTTGTAGGGCTCGCCCTCTTCTCCCTCAGAGTACTCGATGGTGAAGAGCATATCATTAACTTTCTCAAACACGGTCTGAATAGCGTCATAGCTAACCTGACGGCCTTTGCCACTCAGCGTCTGGGTTACCCCGTTGACGATGATCAGGTCGGTCTTGGTGTGAACGGTGGTAACGCTACCAAGATCCAACCTGGGCTCACCATCCCAATCAGGATCAAGGCGCTTTTCATACTCATCACGATAAACCTTGTAGGCCTCTGGAAATTTGGTCCGGATGCCAAGCGCGATGCCGGCTCCCATTACACCCTCGGTGTTGCAACCGTGGACTAAGATGGCGTGCGTTTGTTCCAGCACGTTTCCAATTTCAACGTTGATCATGTCGCGCTTTCCTTGAAAGTTTGTTTGAACTAACTCGATCTCAGGTAGTAGGAGAACTTTGGCTGAGGCGTTTTTCTTCTAACCTCGTCTCATAATGAAGGAGTTCAAGAAATTCAAAAACAAGGAGATTTGGAAGAATAATCCAGGCCCATAGAACAATTAAATGTATCATGCTCTTTCCTTTTAGTTGCTATCTAAACGATATTCAAACAGTAAGCCCTCACAGCATTGGCTCCCCGTCGTCAAAGTTCCAACCACAGTTGGTGCACGGGCCTTCGCCGTCTTCAGTAAGACCCGAATGCAGGCAACGATGGCAAATATCTGGAAAATGGGCACCACAGAAATCAAAGTCTTCGGGTTCGTGGCGTGTTGCAGGCCACATTTTGCCTCCCCATCCGTGACACTTTGTGCAATGATTTGGCCACTTAGCGCGCCATTCTTGTGCTGCTTTTACGATAGCAGCATAGCCTTCTTCGTAAGGCTCAGCTTGGAAATTTTCATCATCAACAGTGGCCATTGCGCTGTACTCCCGTTGCATTTAATGTGCAAACAGTATAGCACTTTGAGTGCTATACTGCAACCACTGTTACAATTTACTATGCAACAATTTCCTGTTTCATTGCGCGTATAAGCATGATATTCTCAAGCTTCACTACGCGAACATGCACGTCATGTTCGATCCCGTGCGTTACATTGGTAACCGTCCCTGTTTTATTCAACGCACGAACGCCGCTTGGCGTAAGAAATTGTTCAACGTGCGCAGTGTTGACGACCGCGCCGTTATGTACGAACATCGAAGTTGCTTTGTTGTAAATTGCGAAGAGATAGAAAATCTCTTGCGTTTTGTGCTTAACGATGCTGTACACGGGGTGTGAGTGCTCAAAATAGTTGCCTGCACTTTCAAATGCGGCAACTTTCGTTTGATCGTTGCCAGCGATCTTCGCAGCAGTACGCTTTACAGCGTTTTCGTATGCGTTGGTGAAATCGTGCAAATTGTTGAACAACTGGATATTCGCAACAGTAACCTTTCGAATGTCTTGCGCCTTGTGTGCAGCAGCAGTTTCGACTTTCGTTACTTGCACAATCTGTGCGAAAGTCGTGCCATGCACATTGTTGAGGAGCTTCTCGATCTCCGCAACAGTAATTGGAGTGGCAGTAGCGTGTTGCGCTACAAATGCAAGGGCTTCAGCTGGAGTAAGCATTTTCTGCTCCTGTTATCAAGTAAGCCATAATAATAGCACAAAAGTTACGGCAAAAACTGACAGGCCTTCAAATATTAATGAAGGTCATTAAGAATTCTTTGGCTTCCTGTTCGTTGGAAAACTTTTTCCTGCCTTTTGGTTCCAACTTGCGAATAGCAGTCTCCCATTCAATCAAAATAAATACCGGGCTGTACACACGTATACGGCCGTCAAGTATCCTTGCTTTGCAGAAAAGTATTGACCAAAAGGTCTTCCCATTCTCAGTAACACGTTCCTTAGTCCCGCCGTACACTTGATTAAGGCCACCAAAAATGCAGGTTTCCAACAATCTTTGTGCTACATCCTCGCGAGGTGACGGCATATGAGTCCTTGAAAAAGATGTTACGTACGGGAAGTTATAGGCAGCGTGCGCCGCTCCAGCTCCGGGCCTATAACTATTACCTCCTATTTGGAGAACCGCACGTAACAAAACCTCTAAACTCTGCTTTGTTCAGTGTGTAAACATTATACAAGGGTTTGTTGGAAAAAGCAACCGTTTTTAGGAATCCTCTTCGTCCCCGTCTTCGTTCGTTGCCTCGCAGCCCTGTTCAGTCAGCATCTGGATCCATTCCTGGCTACCTTGCTTTTTGATCCATTCAACGATCGCTTCGATCGCGCCTGGATTGTCCTCTAGAAAAGCCTCTAGTGCTCTTCCTTGGTCGGTGTCGTAACGATTCCACGACCTATAGCCTAGCGCCCTGACTATCGTGATGAGATTCTCGCGACCTTGAGGTCCTTCAAAACGATAGATTTTTTTCTGTGCAAGAAAATTGTCAAGCAATTCTGAAAGTTCATTGTTCATGGTTTGTTCCTTATGTCTTCAATAATCCAACCAACAAGAATAATAAGCGCACAAAGTAATACGAAATGCGCACTATTGTCAAAGAAAAACGTTAGGTATTCCATTTTCTTAAAATCCTTTTGGTCGTATCATCTCAGAGTTGCAAGGAGACACAACGTACAAGGTTGGGATTCTCTACCCATTCGGCAGCAACAGCCGGAAGTGTACTAACGAAAGTTGTTGTGTGGATTTTTTTGCCGTTTCGCAAATAAATCCAATTATGCCCGCCACCCTTAGTGGAACCTTCGTATTTTTGCCAGAGCAGACTTCCATCCTTGCTCTGTACAACAAAGGTTGTCAAACGGCAGGGCTTGCGCGTAATGTAGTCGCCTGCTGCATCGTATTCTGCTGCAGAGATATCGCCAAGCTCTGTACCTACAAGTTTCAGCACAGCATTAATGGCTTCATAATTTTTCTGTTGCTTACTGTATTTCTTGTTAAACACATAAGCTGAAGACGGACAGAATTGAACAACAGCACCCGGGACAGCCTTGTACACTTCAAATGGGTTTTGAATTGAAGCGCCATTCTTAGCGCCTGTTTTTATTTGGGCAGTATCGGCAGTAAACATATTTACTCCTGTGTTTAAGTGTTAGTATTATTGCACAAACAGAAACCTATGTCAACCTTTTTATGCGACCCAAATGGAGAAGCCATCAAACTTGTAGTCGACGCCTTCTGTGAAATTTTTTACCTCGCGTTCAACTTGTTCTCTGTTTTTCTCGGTAAAGAAAAGACATTCTGCCCATTTGCGAGAGAGAACATCTCCTTGCCATTCACATCCACATTTCATGAGGCCAATGAAAAGATACATGCCGTTCAAGCGACGCTCTTCAATCTCTACTTTCTTACCTTCAGTATTCATGTTTGAATCCTTGGTTCGTAGGACCAGCAAGAATAGTTGAATTCCAGTTTGGTACTAGTTGGTAGAAGATTAAATACAACAACTGAGAATTCTTTCCCTCCTATTTCTTCGGCAACATCGAGCATATCAAGGATGCGGGAAAGTTTGTAAGGACTATTATTTTCTGGTGGTGAAGTATCGGTACAACCAAATCCTTCACCAGCTTTTCGAATCTTTGACATTTTAATTCCTATGGCCAATTATGTAAATGGCAGAACATATAGAAGGAAAGTACAAATTGTAGAGCGATGGCCGCGGACGAAATGATAATTGCTACCCCAGAAGAATCATGAGATATAAGCTTATAGACAGTCAAAAACAAGACGACAGCTAACACCAACATAATAGTAACATAAGTAATCATTACGTGCCCTTGTGTGTTGTGTACGTAAATACTATACGCTTTTTAAGCGTAAAAGTCAATCCCAAATTCCAAATTAAAAATCAAATTCTGACCGTGTCTTCCAACCTCAGAGATTCTTCTCTGACCAATTGGTGAGGTGGCCATTTCCATTTTATTTGTTTCTTTAAAAGATCAGCAGGATTCTTAAACTCTGTTATGTTCTTTATATGATACCAATGCTTCGCTTCCTTCTCGTGAAGGATAACATAGTCTTTGAACTTATATTCAGCCATCTGCGAGACTGTAGGATCTACAATGTAATCATCTATCAAGAGAAACACATGGGAACCAAGAGAAGACGAAGCCATTAATTTTCTAGCTTCAATACCATTCTCTCGCAATCGACACCAGAGCTCTGATGAAACAATAGCACACAATCCTATTAACGTATTGGATGCAGCAATTGAGTGAGACCGCCAGAACTTTCCTGTTCTGTAGTTTCCTGGAAGAGTTTTAGCCCATTGATGAACATCGTTGATTAAATCAACAACCAGTTTTTTATTCATTATTCTTAGGGAGTGCTATCTTGAAAAAATTTTGCTGCATCTGAACTTGTGTGATATAGTTGGTAGCAATCTTACCGGCAATTGACGGCGCGATACCTTCGCGCTGTAACCCCTCAGTAACACAGCTCTTACACTTCTGTTCAAACGGAATACCATGTGAACAATGTGGACGCATGATCAACTCCTTAAGTTTATAACATCAGATGCGGTACATCATTAGGGGAAATTTCAATAAATCCCTCCCCCATAATTCTATAGAGCTTCTTGTCGTGAAGCATAAGATCACCAACAGAAGTTGAACGATGTCGGTCCCCGTTAAAAACTTCTACAAGGGGATTTTGTGTCCAATTTGTCGTAATGTGATTGGTAAAT
>Ga0116229_10015505_pt1 | contig 10373 bp, 11 predicted proteins | sample S1TSphgellanicum_3_FD_87313 | JGI IMG/M metagenome (GOLD analysis project Ga0116229, IMG submission 87313) | Host-associated microbial communities from peat moss isolated from Minnesota, USA - S1T2_Fc - Sphagnum magellanicum MG | ecosystem: Host-associated > Plants > Peat moss > Unclassified...
CAAGTCCATCAATCACTACATTAAAGTTTTCCCCAGTAGGCTACAAGTAAGAACAATGTAATTTTAAGTGCAATAAAATCTATTGAATTTTTAAGAATGCATATTTGAAACATAGTAAAAAAAACTGGACTATGCCATCTTTCCATAAGATCTATAATGTGATTGTTTGGGGAACTTGATTGTTACTAAAACTTGAAAAATACCCTTTTATATCCAATAACATGGTAATAAATCTAATGACATAAATTACTAAAAAAATTGGAACAATATAGGCAATTGAATTCATTACCATGCATGCACCTCTATAACATGGTACTGCAGGGAATATAACGACAATCACGAATCCAAAAGTCATTGTTACAAATTCACAAGGTAATCACATCCAAACATGGAGATGAATTTTGAACACCTGGAAATTTGGTTTGCAACAAATTGATGAGGTCCTTGCCACAAAAAGTGTGGAGAGTCACCAACGATAGGCAAACATGAGCTAGTGGCTTCAGGCAGCATTCCTGTCTCAGTCATAGGGTTTGAAAAGCCAAAGAATGCGAAGCATGACGCGGTCGCTACCAAAGTGAGTGTTACCACCATCACCCATGTCCATGGAGAAAGAGATATGAGGTACTCCATAGTTTGAGAACTGCATGAAAGTCTAAACCCCACTCCCCTTTTTCTCAAAAGAAGTCGCCTAAAACATTCCCAAACTTCGTGTGGATGGCGAGACATTAAATAACCCCCCCCACCGAGCTCTGTCCCGCGGCCCTGCATGGTTCTATGCCTGCATGGTTATGCATAAAACCACGCAGGACGTTTCTACATGTTCTTCTGTTCAGCAACAGAACATGTCAATGTCCTTTGTTCTGCTTGAATTATTTTTTGTTTTGCTGCCGCACAGCAGATTCGATATCTTAAACCTCCAAACTATAGAACAGGCTTCTATACATTGGCATAGATTCAGGCACTGAAGATAGCATCGTTTTTTTTCTCTTCAAATAACTCGCACACGCAAAAAGTCAAACCCTGCGACAGAACCACACGGTTCTCCGCAGGGCTGCACTGTCACGCCCAGAAAGGGCGCCGGACAGAGCTCGATGGCGTATATTTAACGTCTCGTCTTTTCTATAAATCGTTTTTCTTCATACTAGGGGCTAATCGTCATGGGACGCCACCGCCCTCGTTTTGCTACGTCACCCTGACGACAGGGGGGCGCACAGTGAGCTCTAATAAATGATACCCCTCTATGATCACAATCCGTAATACCCGTCATTTTTCCAGTATTAATGAAGGGCACATTACATGGCATCAAAATAACTTTTTTGTTTTTTGTGTTTTTTTGGGAAAGAGCCATATTAATTGGCCCATCAGCAAATGTTTTTTGTAACATTGAGCACCCCCCAGTGGAAGCACCTCTATGACCCTTAGTTGCAAAATAGAAACAAATGGGCTGGAGTGAACCAGCAGCCACCAATGCACTAGTTCAGGATGAGGCAGTTCAAGTTGTTTTGGGGATGATCCAAAAACACATCTTCCCGTGCCCAAGGTTTTTGGTTTTTTCAACCTCTTCTTTGCCCCAAAGTTTTTTCGTCCTACCTACCTCCTTCCTACTTACCTCCCCCTTCCTACCTACCTCACTTCATTTTGCACTCACTCCATCATTAGAGCTGGGGAGAGCTTGAAGTGGGAAGGTAGAAGTGGTAGCTAAGACAACGTAGTTGAAGTGGGAGCTAGAAATGAGAGGGTAAAATGGGAGCTTGAAGGTAAGCTCCCTTCCTTCTTTTCATTTTTTTTGTTATTTTCTTACGCGGTGTTGTTGCAATGAAAAAGGCAATGGCAGCTTGCTACCATCGCCTTTTTCTCTATGTTTGAAAAGAAAAGACGACGACAATGTGCCATCATCTTTTTCTGTGGTTCTGTTGTAGCGAAGAAAGCAATGGCAGTAAGTTGTCGTTGCCTTCTTTTCTGTGTTTGAAAAGAAAAAGAAGACGACAACAACATGTCGTTGTTTTCTTCTGTGGTGATGTTACAGAGAAGAAGAAGGCAATGGCAGCAGTTCCCGTCGCCTTCTTTTATGTTGTTGTTGCAAAGAAGAAGAAGATGATGACATTGCGTTGTTGTCTGCTTTTGTGATTTTGTTACAATGAAGAAAAAGACGACAACTGTTGCCATCGCCTTCTTCTTTGTGTTTGAGAAGAAGAAGACGACAGCAATGTGCCATCATCTTCCTCGATGGTTTTGTTGCAGTGAAAAAATCGACGGTAACAAGCTATCGTCGCCTTCTTCTATGTGTTTGAGAATAAAAATAACACTATAACAATGCGTTGTCATTTTCTTCTATAGTGGTGTTGCAGAGAAGAAGGCGATGGCAACAGTTGTTGTCACCTTCTTCTATGATGGTGTTATAAAGAAAAAAAAGACAGTGCATTACAATGCATCATCATCTTCTTCTATGGTTCTATTGTAATGAAGAAGGTGCGACGATAACTTGTTATTGTTGGTTTCTTCTATGGTGGTGTTGTCAAGAAAAAGAAGATGACGATAATGCGTTGTCGTCTTCTTCTGTGCTGGTGCTATAAAAAAGAAGAAGACAACGACAACGCATCGTCATTTTCTTTTCTAGTGGTGTTGCAACAAAGAAGGCAATGACAACTTGTTATCATTGCCTTCTTTTTGTTTAAGAAGAAGAAGATGATGGTGCATTCTTTTGTGGTGGTGTTGCAGAGAAGAAGAAAACAACAACAGCTTCTGTCACTTTCTTCGAAGGCTTTGCTACAAAGAAGGTGATGGCAGTAATGTCATCGCCTTCTTTTATGGTGATGGTGCTGTGAATAAGGCGATGGTAATAGGTTTTTTTGAATGTTGAAAGTTGTAAAGGCTAGAGGAAGGAAATTGAAGAAAGGTGGTGGTGATTTGGAAGCTTAGAAGCAAAATGTTACTTCATCAGAACAGATAATTGGGAAGCAAAATGTTGATCCACTATAATCGAAATTTAAGGAACAAAATGTTGCTCCATCAAAACTCAGAATTGATGAATAAAGCAATTTATATGGCTTAGAGTTGATAATGGTGATAGTTTACAAAAGATCAATCCCAATACATATTGGGAATTTCGATCGAGAAATGGTGGGATAGATTTTTTAGAATATACATACATTAGATTAAATGTAGATAAAAGAAATTGTACAAGTTTTTTTGAGTTTAATTATATCCACATCTTCCATCATTGGATGGAAGGTGCGAGATTTTTGTTGTCAAATTTTTTTATTGCAATACCTGAAAACAATTAGAGTTTGTAGGAGTTATATCTAATTGTGTGATTTTACGTTTTGTAATACCTGCATTCTATTTTTTGAACTTTTTATGTGTAATGTTTTAGGGTTAGGATTTTTTTATGACAAAGTAATGATTTAAAAAAATATATTTCTTGGTTTAGGTTCAAAATTTAAAACCGACTAGGCCTTTTAGCCACCGGCACCTCCTTGTCCACCTAATATGGCTCAGAATGACAAAGAATGGACAAGGTTGGGTCGAAATGGAAGTGTAAAATTGGCATTTGCATTGTCACATATTGTGCCAAATGGTTATTGACCAAACATTAGAAGCAAGTGCATGGCTTGAAAGCAAAAAAGGCCAAACTTGAAAGGCCTTCAACTTTTTAAAGAAGTCTTCAACATCAAGACCATGCTAAAATGAATGTTTACATTTTGGGAAATGTCATGGTTGTGCAAAGGCAGAATGATAAAAAGGTTGTTAATCACGTTCGTGTCAAAGCCCAATGCGAGTGGGATAAACTGGTAATTGTTGCATAACAATGTCCACCATTACCAAAACCAATTTTGGTCAAATTAGTTTCAACACAACTATTACAGGTGTTGGGTTTTAATGCATGGGGCGTGGGAAGCGTGCTTTGAGATGCAACATCACAAATGGAGAAGGATGAATATTTACAAGAAATGATTCAATCCACATGTTCTACATATGCACGATAATTAAAGATGGCATGGAATGTCAAAAATTAAGATCGAGAGTCCATTAAAGGAAGTTGGACACAAGAGTTGATAGTTGTATTGGATTTCCATGAATCTCGAATGAGTCATGGAAGGTAAGAAAAATAATAATCAATGTTTATTATTTTTTTATAATTTTGTTCATCCAAGGTGTGTTATGGTTTAATTTGGTAGTTTTTTGGTGTTTATAAAGTTCAAGGCACAACAAAGGAATAGTTTGTTGCAAATGAAGTTCAAATTGAAATGCAATGTCACCATTCGTACATTGCTCATCATGTAGCAAGGGTTACAAATGCAACAGTTGCTTACCGAACTAAACACGAGATTGTAGATAATGATATGGTTTAGGGTTTCCACTTTATATAATTAACTAGGCTTTTTCAACCCTGTTATTTTTTGGACTACCCAATTTTTGAACTTTGTTCTTTTGATATATTATAAAGAACCCATTTTTTTCATTGGGTTTTTTAGCATTTTTTTATCCACCCATATTTGTACATCTTTTATTAATATAATATTTTCCTCTAGTCACATTTGTTTGATGGGTATATGGTTATTTATATATTTTTTCTTTTTCATAATCTTTTAAGTACTTTAGATGTAAGAATCAAAACTTAAATAGGCCCATATGAATAGGTAACATTAATTTGTCTAGGGTTTACAAATATCAAAATGAACATTGTGCAATACTACATCCTTTCTATTATAATTTAAATAAGGCCATTTCAAATATGCAATACCCACATATAGGTTTCATAGATAGTTGTTGGTTTGTTTTACATCTATTGTAATACCTGCACATATGTCTTGTAATAGTTATTGATTTTTTTACATCCATTGTAATATCCACACATAGATCTCGTAATAGTTGCTGGTTTTTTTACATCCATTACAATACCCACATAGAAGTCCAATAGTTGATTTTTTAACATCCATTACAATATTCGCGTATAGGTCCATAAATAATTTCTGATTTTTAACATCTTTTGCAATACTTGCATATAGGTTTCCATTGTAATATTTATGACTCATATGACATAATAATCTAGTATAAGTATCAACAAATAATGTCATAATTAAAAAAATACTAAAAAATTATTTCAGATAATGTAAATGATTGATTATCATATTTAAACAATCATTTATTTCTCAATATTAATAAATTTACAAGAGGAACACAATAATTGGATTATTAATATATTTTTGGGAATAAGCTCCATTAGTTTTCAAGTTTCAATGTTAAAAAAAAATCAACTTTAAATATTTGAATGTTTTTTGGTTGAACCTTAATTATTCAGATAATTAAATTTTAGATCTAAAATTCAAATCAATAATTTAATATTTAATTTATTATCTTAATTAGATTTTTATGTTAATAAGTTATTCAAATCATTATTTTAGATAATTATTCATGATAATTAATTGTCATAAAATTAATTTAGGTATATAAATAAACATATTTTGGGTACCTAAACCACTTATATTTTGAAATGACCTTCCATATGGGTATTGCATTTAAGGTTGATTCTTCACTTAAGGTTCTTTAAATCACCTATGGATTATTTCAAAATGAACTTACATGCAAATATTGCATATAGGCTTTGGTTTTCATTGAAAGGCCACCCAAATTACATATTAGTTATTTCAAAATGACCCTACATGTGGGTATTGCAATTAGGGTTGGGTCTACACCTTAGGTTACCTAAATCACCTATGGGTTATATTGAAATGAACTTGAATACAGGTATTGCATTTAGGGCTAGGTATTCATATAATTTTGTAATACCCGCACATGTACTTATTTTCACCAATTAGAAATTTGGCGTTAATTTTTTGAATAATTAAATAAAATATGTAACAAAACACAAAAAAAGGTATTTTTTTACCATTTGGTAATATTTCCAGGTTAAGGTTTTTCACTTTTTTAAAAAATATATAAAATGATATTGCATTGTTTTACATATGTTTAAGCCTTAAAAATTCTTCCCAAAATGCACCTTAGATTTATTTTAATGATTATAGACTTGTTAAAAAAATATTAATTAATTTATATGTCTTAAACTCTAAACCTAAACCATAATTTTAACATTAAATAGTAAAGTTTACAGTAAACCCTAACCCCATGTATCATCAATGTGATTAATTTTGCATTATGTTCATTTTTATATATGTTAAATCATACTATAAGGTGAATAAATAATTTTGAAAACATGAATTTCATGATGTATTGGTAAGGAATCAAATATTTGAAAAATATTTTTATGTTTCATTGTTAATGAATGATCACAATATGATATGGGTGTTGCATTTAAACAAAAGTGGGTTAAGAAATATTGAATTTTAACAACTATGGAACATATGGAAACAAAAGATATCCATAATTATGTTATAGATCTAAACAAATGATAAAATAAAAAACCAATATAATGATCAAAGTCTAGAGTATAAACCTTAAACTTTGATGTATATGAACCAAATTCCTAAACATTAAATCATAAGGCATAAACCTAAAAATCCAAATGATATTTTGCCATAAGCTTTATTACAACCCTAATTATACAAACCTCAACAAAAAAAAGTCCTAATGATATATGCCCTAAACCCAAAAACTATACAAAATATACAAATTATGTATATTTATATATGTATACAATTGTGTTGTCATTGTCAAAACATGCTACACCAAATATGGATGAATCAGGTCGACAATGACAACGTCCACCAAGGTTTGAAAATTGTCTCTAATGATGACAATATTCATTCGTCTTTGTGTGTGGTGAGAAATTTCTTTCTATACATGGGCTCCATTTTCTGATACGATAGCATATCAAAGGCTACATTATGCTCATTCCTACACGAGCAATGTAGCAAATGGATACCCAAATTATTGATGGTATGACCACACTAGCATTGTGAAAAATGCACAACTATAGGATGTGATATATTGAGATGAATATGGAGTGTTGTAAGAAAATGGGTGGAAGATAAATGGAATGAAGGGTGCTAAAATAAATTAAAAACAAAGCCCTTGTTGCTAGACCTACACATGAGTGAATACATGTTCGCACAACATTCGAAGGAACATCTATTAAAAGGGAAGTAAATTCTTGCTTGTGTAGTTGGTCCATCAAAGAAGATTACATTTGAAGATAGGACTACACTATTAGACTTTCGAAAGGCAAGACATGTGATTAGACAACTTCAGGTAACAACGCATGGGTATCTTGTAATACAACCTAGAAGGGATAAATATCAGTCTTTACATGTGCCACCACATCAAAAAGAGTAGGGTGATCATCCTATTAGAAATGAAAAACTAGTGTAAATGCGATCAAAGCCCAACATTTTAAAAAGGCGGGGGTAGCTTGTCGAACCACTGAAGGAAGGCTTAACCCCCAAGAAGAAGTAAGAAGAATGACCTAACAACAAGCCAAATGGCCCACCATGGTGCCAAAGGATTCTAACTCTAATAGCTTTTTTAACATAGTTATGGTATGAACATCAAATTCAGTATAACACTACAAGATACCTAGTGATGGAAATACAATATGTTGTAAGTAGTTTGGTCATTGGGCATAACAAAGTGAAAGCATCGCAAAAGTTGCATGAGGATTTGTGAACATAGGAAGGCTAGCAATCATGTTGAGGTCTTCTTGGAGCACTTCTAATACAAAGGATTCCACAAATGGCAAAGAACTCATTTGAACACCTAGAATATGAAAACTAGACTTTGGTGTAAAAAAACCTAAAGGAAGTGATACAAACTAGTCTAACCCTTGTGGAGACCAAGCTACACACTTTGTTGGTTACATGGAAAGTCCTAACATTCCAAATTCTTCCTATAATTGCAAAAAAAAAAAACACATCCAAGGCATGACAAACTACGTGCATATCATTTACCAATGAAGGAAAAACACAAGTAGGGTGGGCTATTGTAATAGGACGAAGAACATGAAGATGAATTAGTGTAAACGACATTCCTCCCAAAGGATCCCCTTATCGTCAACCAGATTCAAATGCAATGATAAAGAAATCCTTGTGCTTAGAAACCTCCAAGAAATATAGTAAAAATGGTGTGCGTAAAACTAATGAACAAATGGGAAAAGTTGATCCAAGGTGCTAATAAAAAACTATAACTCTTGAAAAATGGTTGTTCAAAATACTGAATTAAAATCATTTTGAACATCCACATATAATACCACTTAATCCAAATGTAGATCCAACATAACTTTAACCCCATGAACCATTGTCTTGCACCCGCCCAACATTACCACCCCAAACTGATGTGGATTAAAATGTTCTGTAAATGTATCTTTGAACTAAATAGCCAATGCGTGAGTGACTAACCGATAAATCACCTCTCCAATCACGATGGGTCAAACACCTCCAATTTGTTTCTCCAAAGCCAATTGTCACAATGCAACAAACAAACATGATACTGATTGAAGAACATGACCACAAGCGATGTGCCTACATATCTTAAAAAAAAATCAAAGCCACCAATAGAATCATCAGGGACAAAGCAATCCCGCCAAAGCTCAAACACCACACCTGAGGGACCGTCGAATGAAAGATGTGGAGAATGTGTCAGAGTAAAAATAAATGCCTCTTTATCCAAAACACAATCCATTTTTGGATGAAAATCGTCGACAAAAGGGGGGAGGTCAACTTCAATCAATGGATGAAGATGGCGAAAGGTTGCAATGGTCTTAATTAATGGAGCTGCAGGAGAGATGGGGGCCAATGTAAGCACTACTTGAACATATTCCCCTGCATGAGCAAATGCCCATGTGTAACGCAATTGTGTTAATGGAGGTGGAGTAAGATCTGGTGCCATTTCTGAAACTCTTTGGGAAGCCAATGCTTATGATTTAATTGTGTGCTCCTTTTGTAATGTCTCCCAGTTCCTTACCATGTATCAATGTAAACAAGCGTGTGTCTCTTGGTGGCCTTTTTCACCACCTTGTGGTGGAAATAACAAGCACCAAAAATGAAAGAACAAAAATGCATGTTAAGCTGTAATGTCAAATGGATCAACGACCAACCAAACTAAAGGGATGCACAAAACATGTTGAACATCAACACGGAAAGCATGTGGAATGTGATGGTATGAATAGGGACATGGTAAATCAAAATGAAAAGCATTAATGTTATCTAATGATGTAATCCATATCCAAGCCGAAGAAAGAGGAGAAGATAGTAATGTCGAAAGCATTGACACCCCAAAAACTGATGACTACCTGTGTGTAAGGCATGATGTCTGGTGACATGTTAAACATGCTTTTACTACATATAAGCAATCAAAACCAGGACAAGGAACATGCGAACAATGTTAATGGGATGGATGGGCCTTTAATGTAAGTATAGATGATTAAGTAATAGCATGTGGTTGATGAAATAAAAAAGGTGTGGAATGTATGGACGAACTAAATGTAACTAAAGAGATTACATGAGGCAAAGTAGATTTGTTGGGAATCATTGAATGAAGGGGTGGAGATGTGTCATGACAATCCATACAAGTCATCACGATATTGGAATCTTGTTGTGATACCCGTCGACATTTTGATGACGATGAAATAGTTGGGCTTGCCATAGTTATGCACACTAACTAATGAAGCTTTACAAAAAGTTTGTGGAACTACTACTACCCCAAAAATATATATCAAATGTACCAAGTAAAACCCGAAACTGGACTAAAATTATGTGTTTATTATTTTTAGAATTGGAACTGGAATTTGAATTTTGTGAAGAACCCTAAACCCTAAACAATTTTAGTGGAACCTGAACACTACCTCGTGTGTGAAGAATTGAACCCGAAACAGTTCTAGTGGAACCTAAACACTACATCATGTATGAAAAACCGGACCCGAAACGATTCTAAACAAAAAAAAGTAACAACAATTTTGGGACTACAACAAACCCTTAATCTGACATGTGTCAAAATAGAGAGAGAGACACAAGCGAAGAATAAAAAAAGGATAGAATCACTTCCTACACAAAAACAATGAATCTAATATATTAATTTAATACGTTTGTTTGTGACACGACAATTCTGCTGCAAAAGCATCCTATGGTAGAACCGGCCTCTGCATTTTCTATGGCAAAACCGGCCTCTTTATAATTTTGGCGCTACGGGTCGTGGTGGCGAAGAGACACACGCCAACCATCGATCGCGTTTGTCAGTCCGTCTATCTTTATCTTACTTTAACTTACTTTAAGTTACCATGGGGGGGGAGAGGAATAAATATGTGATAAAGTGAGTTAGGAGCGTTGGATCGGGAATCGGACGGGTGGAATGATGTTTTTCAGGGGTAAGTATCGTGTTGGGGTAAAAGTGGTGAGTTGGGAAGTTACACATGGGGTGGGATG
>Ga0116229_10015507_pt1 | contig 10370 bp, 8 predicted proteins | sample S1TSphgellanicum_3_FD_87313 | JGI IMG/M metagenome (GOLD analysis project Ga0116229, IMG submission 87313) | Host-associated microbial communities from peat moss isolated from Minnesota, USA - S1T2_Fc - Sphagnum magellanicum MG | ecosystem: Host-associated > Plants > Peat moss > Unclassified...
CCTAATTTCCTCCAATAGCTTTGCCCACAGACTGGGAACAGGAAATTCCGCCCTCCGATTAGCGCCGGGCCCGGTCGGCCTGAAACCCGAGCTCCGTCAGGGACGTAGTGAATTTATATATAAAATCAATAAACTTGTAAGAATCATAAGTGTTAGATAACTCAAATTCTTGTATCTTTTTACTTACCCCTTTCCCAATTGAAAAAGGCACGATCCCAATCTAACAATGGTGTCCTAGGACCAACAGATGATATACACATTAAATAATCCACAAGTTTTAAAACTTAAAGGAGTTAGGATACCACTTGAATCCCCATGTTTTCAATGAGATTTTTTAAACCAAAGCCCCACTTGCATGATCTTTTGCTTGGAGGAATGCTTGTAGGATAGTTTGCCATAACCACATGAGATGTTAAGATTAAATGTTAACGTGTCATTACTTTAATACCTTCTTCCTTCAAGCTCATGCCAATGAGGATGGCTCCAAAATACCACCAAAGCTTCCATGGCAATGGAAGTGTTATAACTCATGAGCAAGGTAGGCTATCAATGAATTGGTGAAAGATGGAAACTTGAAAAGCCCTTGAAACTTGACTCTTGACTTGAAACCCCTTAGGCCCAAAGTTCCAAGTACAAAATGTTGGAAAACTGGCAAAAATGTGCCCCCAAAAATTAAAAAAAAAGTATCAAGATGTGGAAAAAAAAGTTCTCCCAACAAAAAAGCTTTCCTCAAAAATTTTGCTTTCTTTTTTTTTCCTCAAATAAAGGGAATTTGTGACAGAATATCCATTAAAAAAATTTTGAGGTCAAATTTTTTTTCACCAAAATAATTGCCAGATTTAAAAATTATATTTAAAACATCATTCCATTATTTTTGACAAAAGCACAGCTTTGAAAGGCAATATAAGGCTTCAATTTTAACACCTGTATAGCTTCATGAAAGTCCACCCACCCACTATTTCAATAGGTAGTACCTACAGACAAGTTGTTCTGATGATTGTGGTAGCCCACTATTCTGATGGGTTCCTTCCCCAACCCTCTGAAATGGCAGTAAAAACAGACACATGGCAGTCAGAAGGTCTCTCATTTACTACTGACAATAAGTGCTCATTTGACTAAAAAGAACTCTCAACTGTAGGTAGAGCCCTTTCTTTTAACTGCCAGATGGCAGTTGGTTTAGGGTTTAAGGGTTTAGGGTTTAAGCCCTAAGGGGGGGCAGGTTTTACTGGAATAAGGGCCTAATGAGACAGAGCTGAAGACAGTCAGGATTTTCACCACTTGGCAACAAAACAGAAATCCAGTGTGTGCCTCATGTAAAGGATTTTTGTGAAAAAACTGCACCAAAGTCTGGCAGAGAACATGATATACCCATTGTCGCTACATCACAAAATTGGAAAAAACATTTTTTACTAGTTTCATCTCTCAGAGGTGATCAAGGTCAAGAAGAGTTGAGCATCAATCCCAATGACAATATTTCATTGGTATCAATTGTATCCTCCCTTGAAGCTAGTCCCAATTGCTGGGCTGAATTAAAACAAGAGAATGCTGAACTTACAAAAAGGGTTAAGTGTAATGGGTAGAAAAAGGTATAAATAAAAATCATCAACATCCATTCCCACAATTTGCAATGAATTTTACTTCTGATGGATTTGTTTGAGAGATTGGCAACTACATACCAATCTGATGCTTTGTTGAACATACAAGTCTGAAGCAAGACTCCACATCTTAACCTTTGTTGAGGAAGTACAACTTCTGTCACCCTCAAATAGATGAGATCTTCTTCAGAAGAATCCTTTTCACAATTTCCTCCAAGTCCATCATCTTTGAATCTTCATCTGTTATGTGAAAGATATCTCCCAGTGCAAATGCAACTGCAAAGTCCACAACATCCAAGGGCAAAAAAATACAACAGTACAACTTACATAGACTCCAAAAGAGCTATGAGTAGGGACTTGAGTACTGTCCACTAAACCCTATGAGGATTGATCCTCAAGGACAAGTTTCCAGTAGTTACACAAAAGAAAGAAGTGCATTCTTCCATCCTCAGAATAACACCCATTTCTGTTATTTTCTCATACATCTGAAGAACTTGCAATTATTGGAGAGAACTTGCCATGCTTCATGATGACAGATTTTGATAAACATGAACCATAAATGACATTGTAAGTTTAGGAGGCTTTTTGAGAGAATGTCATATCCTGGACCAAAAAGAAAGCACCACTCAATCCTTGAACATTACAGAATTGAAAGTATGTATAATTGAGCCATCATTTCACGTCCGTGGGATCAGTGATCAGGTCTCGCACTTGTGAATGCTCTCAGACAGAACCTTGACATGAGCAGTTTCAAGGACAAGTTCAGGTTGTAGTTGTCCTTATTCTGCACACATTGCAACAACACACATTAGCAACCCATCACATGGCCCACCCTGAAAACTGCTCCTGTGGACACAGCTTTCTCAAAGAGTCTCTGATTGTCCTCAGCTTGAAATTTCAGGTGGGTATGTACACATGTTCATGCTCATGGTGAAGGTCAACAAAAGTCCAACAAAAAATGTAATCAAAAGAGCATGATGTCAAGACACAGCCACATGATATGGTCCATCCACATTGCACTATCTAACCATTAGCTTTGGAACACTCTGAAGCTGGTAGAGAAAAGAAGCATGGACTTACCAACCTGTATTGCAAGGACAGGATTAGGTCATTGAGCATTTGAGGCAAGGAGGGCCTTTGGTGATTAGGTGTTCATTTTCTCCAGATCAGCCTGACATAGAAGTGTCATTCTGGCTCCTGCACCTGTCTTATCGTACGGTTGGGCCATTCGCCTTAAAAACTGCACATGCACATTCCAAAAGCTAAGGAACATGTTCTTGAAAGAACTGGCAATACAAGACTGCTCCCACTATTCTGTACCTTGCCAAGTAACTAAAGCATGACTCTGGAATAGCAAAACCTGTGCCGAAGAGCTATGAAGCACGGCAAACATGGATTGGCAGCAGCAACAACCACCACAGTGAAGGAGAGAGAGACCAAGGAATGAGCCAACTACAGAGCAAGTACCATAGGGAGGTACATCAAAACTTGTGCTGACCAATGGATGTAATGACATACCTCACGAGCAATATAAAGAGACATATCTGTGCTGAGATTAAGGTGGGCATCACGCAAATGTGACAGGATCCAGGCAGGCAGCTTTGAGCGCTTGTCATGCCGGTTGTACCTGTCACATCCCCGATTACCCCAAGCTTTCTTGCAGGCATGAATAAACAACAGGATGGGAACAACATGTAGAAGCAGGCAGAATATGACCTCAACAAACATGTCCAGTATCCTCATCATGAAATCCTGACAACCCAATGTCAGGAGGGGCAGGTATGTGCATGTAATTGTGCACAATACCCTACAAACAAGATCTTATTCAACCAAAAGCTTGTCAGCTAAAACTCCTCACCAACTTGATCAACTTCTGACCATATGTGGGGTGCAAAGATGCCTAGTTTCTGAAAGAAAACACCCAGAAGAAGTCACCCACAAGTCCTATACAGGTACCTCAAAAGTACCTAAATATACAAAAGGGATGGAGCAAACATACCGCTTATCAGCAAAAATCATCATGCCATAGTCTGATTTGGAGCGGATAACACGGCCAACACATTGTGCAGCTTGCCTCTGAACCACAAAAGAATGTATCCAAGATGGTGTGATTAACATTTCCACTCACAACGACCTTGCTGCGTCTGTGACTTCAAACTCTGAATTGAGTGGTCAAATCTGAGGGTGCTAGGAAAGAAGTAAAAAGCTCAAGGGGGCAGAAACAGCAAGATGAAAGCACCAGATCCACAGACAGGAGAAAGGCCAACAGAATAAGCAAAAATCAGTGCAGCTGGGCACTCAAAAGCTGACTAGAGGGATTGTCCTATGATCCACCTTAGACATACCACAGCATCAAATGTCAAGAAATCATTTTCATTGATTTGGAATGTGTCTCTTAAATACTCCAGCCGTGCTCGCAAGATCCTGTCAAGAGGACACAACACAGTACAAAGGATCAGGGCTATATCTGCACAAGGATAGGCTGGAAGATAAAGCACTCAAACTCTTGGACCAACAAAAGAAGTTCACTGCCTTCATACACCAACATGCCAACCATATGAGAAATGTCATGTGCCATTTTGTCTTGTAATGATGTGCTGCAATTGATTGTGCAACACACAACTACCTTCTCAAATATAGAGTGACAGATTACAGAGATGAGGCCATCACAAAAGAAAAGGTGGAAAGAAGTGCTGTACCTGCTGAGCGTGAATTGAAATGGAACACCAAACATTATTACAAGGCGCCCATAGTGCCGATCAAAATCAATTCCTTCTGCAACTTTCCCCCTGCATCAAACCCACCAAGTACATGCTTACCAGCCAGTCCTGTTACTAGGAAACCTTTTTTCATTCAAAAGCATGATGGTAAACCAGTTCAAGAATTAGCAGCATCAACTGCAAAGCTTGTCAGAGAGAGTACCTGGCAACAGAGAAGAAGACAGCACCACGGCCACAATCACAGGCCCGCCGGTAGTTGTCAAGTGCAAGTGTGGTCTCCACAACATCTTGTGTCTCAATGAACACAAGCTTGTGCTGCATGACCTCCTGCAGTGTGATAAACTTGATTTGTCACTTAGGATTCTTTTGTCAGTACAACTAAACTTCTTCCACAGCACCACCTATGTAGCCAGACATTAATTGCAGTAACACATAATTTAATACAGCCAGCAAAGTTTAATACACGCTAACAGCAGAATTAAAGGGTCAAAATAAATCACAGAACTACAGGCATATGTTTGGGAAACAAGAGACAAAGACAAGCCATTCCTGAAAAACAGGCAATATACTACATACAGGAACATACAAAGAACCAAAGTGATTGAAGGCATGAGTTGGGAAAGAGCACAGGCAGCTGGGCTGTTTACAAGGATCGAGCATCACAACTAGTGACCCATCACATCCCACAGAAATCAAATCTTTCTTCAAATTCCACAAAACCAGACCAAATTGTGCATTCACTAATGTCCACAATCTGGAAGGTAAGACAGAGAAAGTGCAACACCTGTAAGATGCCCATTTCATTCCAGCTGTTTACAATGCCATCCATGTAGGAGTAGCTGACAAAGAAGCAAACAACGCCATCAGGCACAGCACCCACCATCTCCAGGAGTAACCGTCCATAATTCCGAACAACACCAGGATCACTCCGCATATCAAATTTGGTGCTGACTGGCAGCTGGTCACTGACAATAACAACAAACATCAACAACAACATCAGCCTTGACTACACAACCTCTCTTTAACCACCTACTGTCAGCTAAAATGAATCATATCAACACTGCACTCTGAAGACTGCCAACAATGGCAAGGCCCCCAAGTGTGTAAACAACAAACAGCAAATGGACCAAACTAATCAGGTAAGCAGTTAAAAAAGGTTTGTAAAGAATTTGCCTGCTTCTATATAAGCATAGTGAAAAGGTTAGTAGTTGCTAACCTGCCACGGGTCAAGATCATTGGACACAAGCAATCACGGGTGAGACTCATTTCGAAACTTCGTGAAATAACTGGATTGAAGTTGAGCAAGCGGGGATACAAATCAATTGGGCTTAGTGTCCCTGATGTTATTACAACGCTCTGAAAACGCTCAAACACTGGCTTTATTGCCAGAGATGCATCCAAACAGCTCAACTGTGCCCATACCCGAAACAAGATCATGTCATGCACCTTGGATAACATCAGGAGCACAGAAGTGACCATAGTCTCTAGATTCATAGTTCACACACAAAACCAACACAAGTACAAAATTTCAACCAAAGGTGAATCGAACTACCCACAAAAGACTGTGCAGAGACAACCAAAACATTCAACAATTTTTTTATCACTGTAACTTTCAGCAGATTTGTGATCAAAGACACTACACCAGCCTCAAAGCAGAAATCTGTGAACATTTGTTTCACATAAGCATCACAAGCAAACAACCTAAAGTGTAAAGAAGATGAAGTCCTGTAACCAAGCAGCTAGTGTTCTCATTTTCAATCAACTGACAAATCCTGGTGGTAAAATGTAGGCACAAAGGTACAAGAGAATATGGATCAATACATGCCTGCAAGACTGGATCGGGAACATTTGGCATTCGCTCATCATAGGGCTCAATAATGATGGAGAAGCCCCTTGTATAGGTGCCCACTAGAGTTGCGAAGTCACAAACACACTGGATGTGCATGAATTCATCAGTATCAGTAACCTCTAGGGTCAGCAACAGTGAATGTAACCGATCATAGCAAAACTTCAGTGTCTTCTGATCAATGCCAGCCTGGGACTGGAGTGAATTCAAGAATGACACTGGCCCTTCACTCTCAACTTGTTCAGTCTGTAGGCGTCCCTTCAGATACTGCACCAACCGCTTCAAAAAGGACACAAAGTGTTCTGCCCGTCGAATGTTTCCTGGAACAGCTTCACGCAGAATGTCATCTGGCAATGCTGGGTTTGCCAACCATGTGTCTGTCCCTGCAAATTGCAAGGCAAAGAACGTCCATGTGAGAGAAATCAGAAACAAGACAGAAAATCCTGTTGATACCTCTCTCTCCACCTTGTAGGTATTGGGATACTTAACGGAATCCATGCGTGCAGCAGCCAAAGGTAGGTGTGCACAAGTGCCCAAAAAGAAAAACACTGCTAGTGTGGTTGCTGAAGGTGAAGCATGCATCAGAGGGAGGAAAAGAGAGAACAGCACCAGGCAAGTTGCCACGCTGTGCTAAGCCCTCCACCAATCTGTTGTACTCTTCACGAAGTCGATTTGCATCAGTGGTCTTGAACCTGCCCAACTCATTGCCTCCACCATTTTATGCAGATGCATACTAATGGTGAACGGAAAACCAAACCTAACACCATTGCACTACACAGAGCAAGCTCAATCTGTTTTCTTTGACATAACACTATAAGCAACCAAGAGTAATTCACATGTAAAAGAAAGATGTGAGCAACAACAACCATGAGGAAATCATTAAACAGTCATCCAAGCTCTTGTCAAGTAGGATGGCAAATCAGGTGTTGTCGTGTATGGCAGAAGCTTGATCCCCAATAGTAGCTTGCAGCAAGATAGCCCTACTTTGAGATGAATCACAGACAATGTTTTGGGTGTCATTTGTTTGTAAGATTTTTCAGCAAAGCTGAGCACACTTACTTCTCAATCAGTTGTGTAACCTTGCTGAGATTGCGTGTGGCACCGTCTAATGTTTGCTGTCTTATATTCACACTCAGCGCCTCGATGCACACATTATCAATATTATGAGCTTCATCAAACACAACCACGCACTCCTTCTCCATCTCTCGTGAGATGATGCCCGAAACCTTGGGATCCAGCAGATACTGATAGTTATACACGACCACATTAGCAAATTGGATCATGTGGCGTGCTAAGAAGTAGGGGCACCATCCTTTCTGTCGCCCAAACGTCCGCAAGTCATGCAAGGTGTAGACACCCTGTGGAAGCAATGCATTGGCACCATCTCTTTCATAGCCTTCAAAGAATCCGCATGTCTCAACATTAGGGTTATCCACAGCTATGGCTCTGACCCATGAGGCTGTCAATTTCCTACAGCCAGCATCCACACTTTCTCGGGAGCCTTCACCGCTCACCTGTGGATGTATGCACAGGTTTTTCCGGGAGCTTAACCCGAGTGCCATCATCTTAGCCTCCTTGCCCAGCTCCTTCTCCTGATAAGCCTGCAGGGTTCGAAGCTCGTCCAGCACTTTCTCCATCTCGTGCACTGTTCTGGTACAGTAGATGAGCTTCCCCATCTTTTGATGCTTCAATTGATAGCTGGTGATCAGCGACAAGAGGGTAATGGTCTTACCAGTTCCCGTGGGCATCTCCAGAAGGCAATGCCCTTTTGCATCCAGAGCACGCTTGAGCTCCAACATGTACTCATACTGCTCCGGGTAGATGAACTCATAAGGGAAGTACACTGTCAGATCGTCTATCTTGAACTTCATCTCAAGATCTCCCCTTGCGTCTCCTTGTTCTCTTCCTCCTCCTTTTGTGTCTCCTCTTGTGTCCTTCTCTTTCTTCTTCGTCTTCTTCGTCTTCTTCTTCTGGAATCTACCTATCTGTTCGCAGCCACAAGAAATCAGGAAGCACTAAACCCTAAATCCCATCTCCAACCAGTCATACAAGATTTGGGCTGGCGAGTGTGGGATCCTATGCAGGGAATTTTTTTTGGCAAGGTCTTCCAACCCTCTCATCAGCGAGCGAGAGAGAAAAATTCCCCAGATCTCCGTTTCTTGCAACAGAAATCCGATCCATGAAAAAGAGGAGGAGGAGGATTCATTTATGACTGACACAAATGCTGCTGCAGCAGAAGACTGAAGACTGGCAGGGGGTTCTTCCTTTAGGGTTTCAGGTTTCCTCGAGTCTGATGCAGCGCATCATCATCATCTGCTGCTTCACACATCTTCTCAGATGTTTGCAGTAGTGTGTTTAGTGAGAAGAAGAGTATGCCCAACGGTCTGCCGTGAAGAGTACTCCAACGGCACACGGAGCTGGAGAGGAGCATACAGAAGAGAGGGATACCAGGAGGTGGGACACAGAAAACCCTAGCAAGCGGCAAGCAGGAAGGCAGGCAGCAAGGAAAGGCCCAGCAGCAACTCTCAGTTCACGGAGTGTAGAGAGTACTACCCAGGGCTGCGGATTCTGCTCTGTGCAAGAGGAAAACGACGAAGGCGATGGCTCTGACTACTACTACTGAAGCCGAAAGTGCGGCGAGGAAGAAACGCAAGGGGAAAAACTTCTGTGCGGAGGAGGAACGACAGCTTTGTCGAAGTTTTCTTGCGGTTTCTCAGGATCCAATACCGGGGAATGGGCGACGAACGCCTGCGTTCTGGGACCGCATACACGAGCATTACACCAAGAACAAGCCAGAGAATGCAGGAGAACGACCTGCGCGAAGCTTAGAATCGAAATGGGGGATTATCAAACACGAGGTAGAGAAATTTGATGGTTGCTATGGGGCAGTGCTTGCGTTGAACGAAGCTGGAACTTCGGTTGAGGATGTGCTTCGACGAGCTTTGGAGCTTTACAAGCTTAAGCATCCCAAAGGTTTATCTTTCTCTTTCATTCACTGTTGGTTGCTTCTCAAGGACATTCCCAAATGGGCTGAGACAAGTCTCACAGACGAGAAGAAGACGACGACGACGACCCCTGTTGCGACAACGACGACCCCCACGACGATGGTGAAGCGTAAGCCGACTGACATGCTGCTGCCCAGATGGGCTGACACCAGTAACGAGGCGAAGAAGACAACTCCTCCAGTGACTACCACAACCATCAAGCGCAAGCCGACTGCCAGTAGCATGGTGGAAGGCTCTGAGGATTGTGAGGTAGTGGAGTCTTTGAGTGATAGTGGGGAAAGCTCACCAAGTGGTCGCAAGGCAGTAGAATGGCGAAGGAAGAACAAGAAAACGCAGAAGCTCAAGGAAAGTACCATGCGTGCACAAGCCAAAGCTACAGCTGATATGGCAGCTGCCACTTTGATGAAAGCTGAAATTCTTCAAGACCAATCTGCATTGGCACTCTTCACCATGCCTGATGATCAACTGACTTCAGCTGAGGCTAGAGAGTATCTGCAACTGCGTCGACAGGAGGAGCTTCTGAAGCTGCGACGTCGATTAGCTGAAAGCAACAACAACAAGTCCATCATCACCACCATTACTACTACTACTCCTGCAGCAGCAGTAGTGGCAACCAGCACCCCAGCAGCAACCAACACCATGACAACAACAACCAACATTGACACCACCACCACCAGCATCACCACCACACCACAGCAACCCAATTCTGGTATGAGCACAAATCCCACAGCAACCTGAACTTCTTCTTCCCCTTCCAGTGCTCACCCATCATCTCCTGTACACCCACCAATTTAAATTGAATTGTAACACTAGGACATGAGAGCAGAGAAGAAGGTTCAAGGATGATGATTATCATTACAGAAGCTTGGTGGTGAGGATGATGATGGTTACAGAAGCTGCTTTGGTGTTGCTGGTGGCCTCCTTTTGTTTCAGTAAGCATGGGGTGCTTCTTAAGACCCACAGATGTTTGATCAAATCTGACCTCAAAGGAAAATGTGTATTTGCATTTTCAAGCTCTTCTGTGCCTGGTGACTGACTTTTGTTTCAGTAAACATTTGGTGCTTCTTAAGACCCGCAGGTGTTCAATCAAATCTGACCTCAAAGAAAAATGTGTATTTGCATTTTCATGCTCTTCTGTGGCTGGTGGCCTTTTGTTTCAGTAAAGATGGGTACTTTTTTAGGCCCACAGATGTTCAATCAAATC
>Ga0116229_10015508_pt1 | contig 10370 bp, 3 predicted proteins | sample S1TSphgellanicum_3_FD_87313 | JGI IMG/M metagenome (GOLD analysis project Ga0116229, IMG submission 87313) | Host-associated microbial communities from peat moss isolated from Minnesota, USA - S1T2_Fc - Sphagnum magellanicum MG | ecosystem: Host-associated > Plants > Peat moss > Unclassified...
AGCTATGGAGGTGTGTTTGGCAGGAGATGAGTATGATTCATAAGGCCAACAAGGGCTTACTTGTTGGTGAGAAATGGACAAGAACAAAGAGACGGTACCCTTCTCTTAGTTTTGTGGATAGATACGTACATACTTGATTCCATAAGGTTGTGTGGGCTTGTGGTCCCTACTAGTCCTTACTGTAAGATGTCAAGCAGCATGAATTGAATTCTTGTTGCCAGACAAAATATCTTAAGCTAAAAGAAGTTCTATTCAGAGAGAAGAAGTAAGTCAAAGATTTAAAATGGTCCACTTATTATTTTGCGGGTTCTGAGTAAATTTCAGGGGTGGGGAGCGCTAAACCCTAAACCCTAGAATTTTAGGGCTTGCTTGTGTGGATATACCATACTATCAAAGTCCACGCTCTTGAAAGTAGTTCCAATCCACAAGGGTTCATGCCCTTGCCATTTGGGTAGGCCAAAATAGATCATGAACAGAGTTGTGAATAGAAATTCTGCTGAGTCAGTGAGCAATTGCACCTTGCATTCTGGTCTTCCTATGGGTAATTTTCTGACAAAAAAATAGCACTGACCCACACGCTATTTCACCCAGTGTTTGTCACATCCAACACATGGTGTTAATTATTTCCCCTACCCAACACCTAAACGCATGTCAAATTAAACACAAACTATGCACAGTGAGAGACAATTTACATACTACTGGTCAGTTGGGCCAATAAGAAGCAGTCATTTTCTTTTAGTAAGTCCCATGGAGACTGCGGTACCAGTGATTTTTTTTGGGTGAAAAATCATCAAAAGGTCACACTAAAACAAAAAGGAGAGCATTTTGTTGCAAAATTTCTTTTATTTGAAGAACTCTCCAGCAGATTTAGACACCAAATTGGATTTTCCTATGCGTTGTCGTGCCATGTATGGCTACTAGCTACTGATTTTGAAGTGTCCTCTACACACATGTCACAGGTAATGCCAAATCTGCTTTGCAATCCTTGCCACTCTGGGTGCATCACAAAATGGAAAAAAGCAATAGACTGCTATATGCCTTGTGTTAATATTGATGCTAAATAATCCAAACCCCTTTTCACACTTAAAGATGTTTGTACTGTATCCAAAGTACAGTTATCGGCCAGTTTACTTCAAGCAGTTTACTTCAAGCGGTGAAGAGTGTTGAATACTTGGCAGTGGGCATCACTGCAATTTTCTGGACTCTGTCAACAAGAACTAACTTAAAGTTTTGCCTACCCAATTTTGTTTTAAAACGCCAGATCCTTTTATTTCTTTATGAGTGTGTAGCCAAATATATAGAAGGATGACTAGAGAGTTATAATTCATGTTTAGTTTATAGTCTAATGATGATCACCAGTTTTTTCTAAATCTATCTCTGGGTGGTTGCCCATATCATTTCAAAACAAAAGTCCTTACAAAACCACCGAACTGTTGTAATGTTCCCATGGCAGCTCGATGACAGCCCGCACTTTAAGAGAAATGAATACACAACAATATCCTTGCTATCTGTAAACCTACAATCACCATTAAGTGTGGTCTGGAATGCGGGTTTTTTCCCCCCAAATTCAATTTGGTTCACTAGCAAGGATCCTCAGCATTACTGGCAAGGGATCCTCAGTCTTAAAGGGCGATTGTTCTAGGTGCTCTGTAGCATGTTACAAATGTTTTTGCTACACATCACGAAATAGGAAGTGCCTTGGTTAAGTATGAGACTAGTTTAATTATTTTTATTTCGAAAAATGACGAATGAACTTCCGAACATTCAGAAACATTTGATGCCATTTTTCAATTTGTGATAAAAAAATTCACCCAAAAAAAAATGTCTGGAACTCGACAATCTGGCTGACATCACATAACACTAATGCAATTTCTATGGTTGGAAATGAATGGCCCAGCAACAACGGTGCTATTGCTAAATTATTTCTACCGTTGTATTTCTGAGATGTGGTAGACTTTCACAACACTGAATTTTGTATAAGTCATGCATCAGTATAAATAACGCATGCGTTGAGAACGATTGTTATAAGCGTTTCTAAAGTTCTGTTTGCGTCTATGACCTCAACTCTGCTCTGCGCATTCAACAAATTGAGAAGTGTTCTGCTGTTAAGCCGTGATTTAGAGTGGAGGAAGCGAACTGTCCGTTTCTAGGTGTGTCCTATATTCTTTTCCCCCTTGGTTACTCTCGTGAGGATTCCTTCGTTCCAACTTTGTATTTGTTTGAAGTCTAAAACCGGATTACGCCGTTTGTGTGTGAGAGAGCGTGATCAGTCAGTTACGTAGGTTTGTTTTGTTGTCTGTTTATTATTCCGGTGTAGGTCATTCCTAAGAGGACGATTTCACTCGCTCTTTGCGCTTGGTTGAAAGGCCAGAAACGGAATGCCGGTTTGTAGCCGAGAAGAGTGATCAGTGACTGTAAATCGGGTTCGTTGATGAGGCGACTTCACGTTCTTCTAATCCGTCACGTAATCAGCTTTTTTTTTCCCCTTGCTCGGTGCCGGGAAGACCTCTTCGCTTGAGCTTTGTATTTGTTACAAACCAAAATCGGAGCACGTTGTTTGTGCGTTAGACAACGTGATCAGTGAGCTGCGAAATTTCATTGGGTGGTGTCTTTTTCTTTTCTTTTTTCCTCCCGTGCAGCACCTGATGCGCATATGACGACGCAGTATGGGTGGACTGGAAATTGATTGTCAATGACGTAGTTGTGCATCGCTCTTAGTCCCGCTGAATTTAGCGAAGTCTTCTTCACTTGGTAACTCAAAGTTACCTTTTTTAGTGTCGGCTCACGGTATTGTGTGCCGTGGACGGATTCGAGGAAGAAAACATTTCGCGCCGGGAAGTCCTTGTCAGTGAGGAAGAGGAATGTGTATTTATTCAGTATATTTTTCCTAGCTGATTGTAGAGAGGGCTCCTTTGCTCGAGCTTTCTTTTAACTTGTAGCGCTATTTGTGATCATTGAATTCTGCTGGCTCATTGCTTGTTTTGGGATTCTTCTTTTCCGTGCAGATCATTGCTGTGAAGACGTCTTAGCTCACTCTTTGCACTTCGTCGAGTCAAGACGAGAAACGGAGCTCTCTGTTTATGCGCGAGAACAGTGATCAGTGACCATAATTCGGGTTGGTCTGAAAATGGTCTCACGTTCTTTCAATCCCCGGGTGATTAGCTCTTATAATATGGATTTGAAAGCGCTGCTGCTGACCCAAGGCGTCATTGTGGCTACTTGTTTGTCCACTTTTGTGGGTGCTCCTCAGTTAGCACCTGAGCCATCGGCGTCGTCCCCGTCTCCATCATCATCATCGCCATCCTTGTGTTCACGATCGCTCTTGACCACGCTGTGGGCTGCCGCTTTCGCGTTCATCAGCTTGATGGCCGATGCATGGCCTGCTGCTAAAGCTGTTGCCTCGGTCTTTGGCGACGCTTCTTCTTCGCACCGGTGGCTGAACTTCCTTGTATATGCACCGCTCGCTCCATGGCCTGGAGTTTTTCTGGTTTTAGAACAGATGTTCAAAACCATTAGGTTTCGCCAAATCCTTTCTCCCAGGGTTACCAATCCTGAACTTGCATCTGATGCAATGTCTATCTGTATTAAGTTATGGAGGGTTATTAAATACATCCTTTTTATATTGTTTGGGTACCAAGCACGAGGTATCTTGAAGAGTATAAGAATAGTAGCAAATACTTACATTGTGCTAGGAATGAATGATTCAAACACGTTACCATCTACACATATCAATAGAAACTGTAGTCCAGTAAAGGAGGATAATGTGGCCGATGTTTTGACCCTTGGGCAGAAGACGGCTGAAAATTCATGCTTGATGGTGCTAAATGACGCAGGGAAATTAGCTTTATTGGAATGTAGTATCCTTCCTAATTATAAGCAACTTCGGTTTCTAGATGGTAGAAGTAGTATAGCAACAGTTATAATTGCTATCCAAGCAATAGGATATGTTGCATCTAGTGTTTATAGAGCAATTCTTCATTTGCCAGTGACTCCTATAGAAACCATAGGCCTTGCTTTCAGCATGTTGGTCATTGTTTATTCTCTTGTTCACAGTGTGGCAGCGATTTGTCAAAATCCTCTTGTCATATACTTGAATTCTACACAACAACAAGAAGTGTGGGATAAATGCAAGGATACTCGATGGTCAAATGCGGATGATAAAATTTGTAAAAATGCGGCGATTGTGGGGAATGGTGGTGGTGGCGATCCTGGTGGAGGTAGTCACGATAATTGTTGGATGGCCTGTGTTGAGAAAAGGCTATACGGGATTTTGTCCTGTGTCTAGAAAAGGGTGTAGAAAAATCTGGTTGAGAAATTTCACAAAAGGTTGGGAAGGAACTGGGCTCATTTTCTTTTTTATTTCTCTTTTCCTCCAGTTAATTCCACTTATCATGTTTGCGGAATATTATATATCACCATGGACAGCACCTGAGCAAGTATCAATGTGGTTTCTTCTGATTCCGTTGTTTACTTTTTGGGGGATAGTTATATCCATTGTGGCCAGCATACTAGATTGGACCCAGTGTGACAGTCGCACCCCTTCTATGATACACATCGTCCCTTTCCTAGGTTAAAAGTAATTTTGCTCATTTTATTTCAAACAATATGACATTTATCCATAAATCATAATGGTAGTCTGGAATATGTTTGAACAGAAATGAATAAATTTTAAATATTGTGGAACATTATTTAAATGACTATATCAGATTGAATGTATTGTAGGTGACAACTCACATTTACCAATGCCTCTTCCCATGCAAAGATTTGGAAATGCAATTACACAAATTTGTGAAATATATTGACATTTCATACAAGACAATGCATAAAGCAGACAATAGCACAAACCAAACAACTGTCAGTATCAAAAGCATAGCATAAACCAAAGAACTTTCAGTAAGGCAAAATGCTTGTGAACAACGTCCACACGAATAGAGCAAAACTTATTGAAATTATACAACATTTTAATATGAAAATCAGTTAAATGTTGAAAAATGATTTCAATTATAATAATTGTAAGATGATGTTATGGAAAGTGTAGTTTATACTTAACCGGAACTACAAAGGTTTCAACTAATTTTAATGCAATCACAATGGAAATAACCATCAAGTTATCCATTACATGATTTAACAAAAAAAACCTTTTGTCATGAACCCTTCACATTAATATTAGTTAATCTTGATTTTATTGATTTCATGTATGGATAATAATATTTTTCTATTAGCACCTTCAATTATTTTTTTGAAATATGTAAATTCTCTATTCTGTTGTTAATATAATATAACACATACCAAAATCAATTTTAGATTTAATGTTATGCAATAAAAGTTGAATGGTTATAATTTTTTTAAATAATGAAAACTAAAATGATCATTAAACAACATCATTACATTGATTACTTTGATGTAGGACCATTTAGTGTCATCTTACAATCTAAATTTTTTAATGTTTAATTTATACATGGAAACATTTTTTTTAATATATCAAAACTAATAAAATCATATTTACTTCCAAGAAGCACAATTGAGATATAATAATCTAATTTAATATGTTTTTAAAATTAGCAGCTAAATTATTGGATTCAGGTTATATTCATAAAATTACAAAACAATGTTTATACTTTCATAGCATTTCACCAAGTGTTATTTGTGAACATAGTTTCACCTTGCTTTGAATAAAAAACTTGACAAGCCATACCTTTACCTTAAATATCTTGATATACATCCTCTTAAATTTTGATACATCAATTACAACAAAATTTTCAAAGTTTGATTCTTAAAAAATCAAGAAAAAATAACCACCAACCTTTTAGAAGCATGGGTATTGACCATTCTATAAAACATCGCAAAATTTCAAGAGTGTCTTTAGAAGGCCTCATGTTAGTCAATCAATAACCCTCCTAGAAAACAAAAAGGGTATTAACAATGCCTATTAACAGGAATATCCACTCTTCAAGAGTAGTTGTAAATCCCCCCACCCACTTCTCATGGCTCATGGTCTATGTATGTTTATGTATAGAGGATCAACATGGCAATAAGGTACTTACTTAGTGGGAAGCATGGGAAACCAACAATAATTCCTATTCTTCATGGTCTACATATGGTTATGTATAGAGGAATGGTAGGGCAATAAGGTATTTGCTTGGTGGAAAGCATGGGAAACAAGCAATAACATGAATTCCCTATGCCATTTTAACAAATGAATGTTCTACCTTTCCCCTACATAAACAAAGGACACAAGGAATGTGCCAAAACCTTGTCTATTAATAGGAGGAACATTGTATGTAAAGAATCCAACCCTTTAAAACCTCATCTTCTTACAAAATGAAAACAAGTGAGGTAATCAATATTTTATGTGTATTTTTGTACTGCAATGGATGAAACCATAAAGATTCTCTCATACATGTGTCAAGAATAATTAACTAACATTGGATGGATGTCACCTTGGGTACATCAAACAATTGGGGGAAAAAAAAATCATTCATTTTGTTTGCAATGTTAAATCAAAAGGTTTAAGTTCATGTGTTCTTGTGAATTTCACCCAATTTTGACACCCTTTTTCGAGAACTAGCATAAGAATTAAACCATGGAGGGTGAAAGTATGTTAAAGTACACAATTAAATGTCCTTGAATTAAAATGAAATAAAAAATGAGATCGTTTTGGCCAAAAACAGAAAAAAATTCATTTGAACCATGGTGCTTTCTATTGGGTTTATATTAAGTTGAATACAAAATTTGAGAAATTTTGGAATAATAAAAGTAATGAACAAATACTTTTGAATTTGACTCGTCAATATGGTGTTCAAAATTACTTTTTCATTAGAAATTTTAATGAAATAGATTTGTGTGAGGCTATAACATAAAAATCATTCTATATTCAAAAGAAGGAAAATAAATAAATTTTACTTTCTCTTTGGTAGAATATATTTGACACATATTTGAAACAAATGTTAGAGTACAAAAAATAGGTTTCAAAAGCTACTTACATTTTAAAAAGTCTATTTGAAACCTATTTTTAGAATGTAATTTTTTTTACTTAATTCATAATAGTGAAAAAATATTTTTTGAATCATTTAAGTAAAAATATTAAATGTATAATAATTTTTAAATGGGTTTTGAGCCTACTCTTTGTTAGTTTGACAAGTAGACTACCATGGTAATTGAAAAGTATACTTTACCATGTTTTCATCTTGGAATTAGTCAGTTGCCAAATCATGAATTGTGAAAAAATATTTTTAACACAAAATCAAGTTCTTTAAGTAAGCAAGATGACTGTTAAGAAAATTGTTAAGTAGGTTAATGTTTGTAATTAAGTATTGATTTTAGTTGGTGGTTGATTTCCATACCTATTCAAAAGAGCCTATGTAAATTTAATGTAAAACTTTGTATATATAAACAACCTTTAACATTGGGGAGTGTGTAGCATGTAGATGGAGTTGAATTTGGTTTTTTAATCAAACCTAGAGTTTTTTTACTTTGGAAAATTGCATTCAAACCAAATTGAAAAGGCTCAAAAATTACAAAAAATTAGGATCAACTCACACCCAAATAACTTCCAATAAAATAAAATGTCATAATTAAATTGGAAGTTTGTTGAAAAAACAAAATTTGCACAACATTGGTTGAAATGTATTCATCATAAAAGCTAGGAAGTCACATTTGTGGTCCTAGTTGTAAATGTCATTTTGCACGTAGTTTTGGTGTTTTCTATCACTATAGTTGTGATGGACAAAAAATTTAATGACAACAATAATGATGGACAATGGTTTTTGCAACTATAATAAGAGTGATTGTCTTCAATGATACAATAGATTCAATTTTGGTTGTTAACTCAACGAGTAGAAAATTGATTTAACTATACTTGAAGACTTTTACAAAATATTTTTAAAAGCCGATTTGCATGTTCAATTTTCCTAATTATGTTGCATCATTCCAACTTTCATCTTCTCTCATGACTTGGTTTGCATGTATTACTAAAGGCTAGTGTTACTTTGCAATGAATTGCGAGTTTGTTCATTGTTGACAACCTAGTCTTCTTATGTATTATGTTGTGAGCCAACCGCATGCCATTGTGCTTGGTAAGGTGCTTGCGAAGAATTGGGGCTCACCCTACTAGCTCCCCAAATTCACAATTAGGTGAAAAGGTGAGCAAAATGAATTATACTTGACATAATATACTACATGATGGTATTCATTTGGATTTCATAATGTTCAAATGAATTTGCCTATTGCCCATCTGTATTTTGCAAGATGGTTTTCTAAATAGATAATAGGTTTTCACACATGCCCATTGCCCAAGTAATGCATGAACCCCTCCACTTAACCCCCCCCCCCCATTCTTTATGAATAATGGGTCATTTTACGTGTACCCACAATTCTAGAACTCCATAATTTTTTCCTCAAAGAATGGCCATGTTTTTGTTATCAATCATCAAATTTTCAACTACCCACGAAATTGGTATGATATTGCCCACCATATTTTTACACACATAAATTATATATTTAGATAAAGTATACTGATTTCCTAAAGTATTATGGAACTAAAAGCTTTAAAATTATTATAATCATTTTGATGTTTAAATGTTGAGTGTTTCGAATGTGAAATAATTATTAACTTTGATTAATTAACCATACAAATGTAAAGTCAAGTAAATCATGGTGATGTTCCAAAACTTTCACCCCCATTAGAATAGATGGCTCCACATAATTAATACATTTGTTCCCCTAATGGTTTGGGTGGACAAGTACTCCTAAATTTCTTATAAAAACATTTGAAGCATAATACATTGATATAAATTCTCTTCAAATTTGATACATCAATAGCAACAAATCAAGAGTTTAATTCTTGAAAACTATAATTGGGTTCGTTCAAATTTTAAGTATATACAACTTGCCTTTTTGAAAATTATTGATCACCAAAGCTTAGAAGCACATGTATGGTATTCACTCAAATTTGACTATTTTCCGTTTAGGCATATACTTATTTTTACCAATGCAAGTATACATCATTATAAGTACAACCATCCCAAGTGGAAATTCCATTCACCTTATGATTGTAAAATAATGAACCTTCAACACTTATTGAATAAAGGCATCACATAAAGAAGGTGCATACCATTATATTTACATTAGTCTTATGGAGATTTGCAAATAAATTCAATTCAAACAATCACAACGCAACTAATATGGGTTGTAACTTGTGACTTTTCCCCCAATGGAATTATCACCAAAGCTTAGAAACACATGTATGGTATTCACTCAAATTTCATTGTTTTGTCGTTTTGGCATATATTAATTTTACCTATGCAAGTATATGTCATTATAAGTACAACCATCCCAAGTGGAAATAACATACAATTTATGATTGTAAAATAATGAACATTCAACGCATATTGAATCAAGGCATTAATTGAAGAAGGTATATGCCATTATATTTACATTAGTCTTATGGAGATTTGCAAATAAATTCAATTCAAACAACCTCATTTACTTTTCACTTAATATTTTATGTTTTTTTAAAATGTAAAAATACAATCAAACCCAAATTGCTCATGCATGAAATAATAAAGAGTGCACAACAATGAACTAAATATTTAAGGGAAATAGAATATCAAATCATTCACCTCCCCTTGTTCTCTTAGTTGTAAGTGCAAAGCACTTAATCCTTTAAACTAGCTTTAAATTAGTAGATATATTATGTACGTGTGCTTAATCACTATTGTGTACCATAAGGTCCAAGCTACTTTTAAAGTTAAGGTGTTATAGACTCAAGTGAATGCCAACCCTAGTAGGAAACCCTTTCCATCATAACCATTCATTTTAACCGTGTGGCAATTTAGATGATAATGATAAAGTACCAAACCTCACAAAAAAAGCCTCTTGAACAAGGACACAACCACTTTTCATTTTAAAGGTGTCACCCAATTCTTTGCATCATAGGATAGAGTTTAAGAGGAGACACACCCTAAGACTCTAAAAACATTTTGTAAAGTACTTGGGAAAATGCCATAATATATTGGGAAGGCATCTTTTTTAATGTGGTACCTTTTACATACAAGACCAAGGAAACACATGTATATTGTCAATTTGGATATTTGGATACCATATTTGGATATTCCTATTATGCAATTATCAAATGCAAACATTATAGAAATCAATGCCAAGGGGCATTATCAATATTAGATTGGTATTGAAAATCTAATTAGTTTTGGTGTTATTTGTGTAATTGATTACAAAATCATGGAATGATGATAACAAGCATATGGATGCTTTGAAACTATGGGTATGTGTAAAATGACAAATTACACACACCTAGGTTTTTTCTCACAAAATGGCCATGTTTTGGTATTGGCCACCAAATTTTCAACCACATA
>Ga0116229_10015510_pt1 | contig 10369 bp, 10 predicted proteins | sample S1TSphgellanicum_3_FD_87313 | JGI IMG/M metagenome (GOLD analysis project Ga0116229, IMG submission 87313) | Host-associated microbial communities from peat moss isolated from Minnesota, USA - S1T2_Fc - Sphagnum magellanicum MG | ecosystem: Host-associated > Plants > Peat moss > Unclassified...
GGAGACAAAAAATTATCAACTTTGACTCTTGCCTTGGATATGTGAAATTTCACAAACCCTGTTTTAATTGCATTAGATCACTCACCCTGGAAGAACAGTGCACTGCTCAATAGAAACCAATGTGCCAAGAGAGGATGTGTACCATGCAACAGATCAGCGACCAGTTGATGTCCTGGAAGAAAGTATGTGTTTTGATGTCATTTGCACGATGCAATGATCCCAGCCTTTTCAGAGGGTCTCTTATAAGTAGTGCTTGCATTAGTTGCCTTGCTCCCAAACTGACCTATTTCCCACCATGTCCAAAAGTCAAGTCTCTGTAAGTCAGGAAATGCATCCAGCAGGACTGGAACATATAAAGATAGATGTCTTGCACACTTTGGGAAATCCGAAAACATGAGGCACCCATTGGGCTTACAGGTATGTGTGCAGGGAAGACCAGATCCTTTTGAAGCACATTGCTGAATGTTGTTTGCCGGTTCTTCCCACAAAAGGCGGTGCGACCGTATAACATCTCATAAATCTATACACCTGGCCCCAATTCAGAAACCCAAAGTCATAGCAGAGAAGTGGATCAGAGCTGTTGTTTACAGACATACTTCTCAGTATTATCATTTGATGCATTAAACCCACGTCAAACATAATCCCCATAAAATGGTTGCTAATAGTTGAACAAGAGTTGGATCCATGAGGAGAGAGAAAATCACTAGCTTTTTTAGAGGATAAAAACTCAAAAGATCCTCAAAGTACAGTTTTTAGACAGGAAGGTGGAATGTATACCAAGAGCCCACCAATCCACCAGACTGCTATGACCTTGGCCTGTGATGATCTCCTGTAATTAGATAACCCCTTTCAATGAGATACCAGTGAAGAAAGGGACCAAGGAGAAGAGAAGGAAAGGCAGAAAGAAACAAGAAAATAATGAACTATCACTTAACCAGAGATAGTGATGCAATCTGAAAACATGGGGAACCTTCCCAAATTATTCAACAACATATAGTGTTCCAAGATTCAGGGTGTTAAACTCCACCATTACTAGCAGGTGAATCCCTGTGTTCCTTTATCAATACAGTTCTGCACCCCAACAATAGGACTGCGAGTTCTCTGGCAAGTTATTCAACCTGCACCAGCTACAAAAGAAGGAACTTACAGGAGCAATGTATTCCTCAGTCCTGACAAGGGAGTTTGAAGCCATGGTGAACTCTGAGGAAAAAATGGGGAGCTCTGTATCTTTGTGCTTTTTGCATTGCTTTGGTTTCTCTGGAGTTACCAACTGCATAGCCATACAACCAGTTACCTGAGCTATGATCTTGCATGCATCTGCAATCCTCTAAATGCTCAATTTATATGCTATATCATCTTTCCTTCTACTTAGATAAAGTAGTTTCTGAAAAAGAAACTCAGAAAGTATCATAAAAACCGTCGATGTAACATCAAAGTGACCCAAAAAGGAGTCTGCTGTCCTTGCAGGCTTTTAAGGGCCCTTAACAAGTTAGACGTGCAATACAACAATAAAACTGCAGTCCAGATATAAGTGGCCACAATGACAAATTGATGAAATTCTATGTTTGTCTGAATGGATTTCTTCAAGATGTAAAAAGAGCATAGAGCAACACACACCTGTGATTTAGATGAAGTTACAAATGGCAAGTCAAAATCTGTAAGTTGTACATGCCCATCCTGTTGAATTTATACATTCTCAGGCTTCAAGTCTCTATACACAACACCTGCATTACATTTTTCATCCACCCAGAGAAATCTGATTGTCATACCCTTCAAGGTGTCTTTTGGTCCATAAATGATGTTTACAGTGGAGTAATTTCTCAGATGCAATTAAGCAGATGTAATTTTCTCATCTTCAATATTCCACATCAAGCTTATAGATCAACTCTGGTTGAGAACCATCTAGTAAAAGCATGACGGTGTCAGTTTTTCTATAAAGTTCTGATATATTTGAGACTTAATGTGTCCAATGGCAACAATAATTTCAAAATTGTGGATTAACAAAGTTAATGGGATTAGGTCATGAATACTACAATACTCTTCACTATAAACAGAAAAGACTGATCACCAACTGATATCACATTGGCAATTTTAAATTGGGAGTAAGCCTTCTAATTACCCATGCAATGAAGGTACTCAAGTGCAAGGACAATCTCAGCAGCATAAAACCTGTCAGTCACAAAATAGAAAGTTAGGAATGTGAAGGTTTCATGAGACCACAAATCTGTGTACCATGGGTTTCTCATATGTACTATGTTCTATCGGATTGCATTGAGTGTTCATTGCGGAGTGAGCATCAGTCAATCCTCATGCATCTTATCAGAATTTATGATATCATTAATTTCCGTATGCTTCTACAACAGGAAATGGCAGGGGGCTTTCTGGTATCATATCAGTCTTGGGACAAAAAGGGGGTCTGCTGAAGAGACAAAGAAAACAATTCTCAGAGATTCTTCATTTATCTTCTTTGATAAATGTGGGGTAAGATGGAAACTTACCAAGCAGTATCTTCCCAGAAATGTTTCATTGGTTGCCTTTCAAGGACCAAAAATAGCTTACCACCTGAACAGTAATCGGTTATCAAGCACAAGTGTGTAGTTGTCTGCACACACAAAAAGTTACATATCGACATCCTTATTCATGTTTTTCCTCTTCTTCCCCAGACAACCTCCTAAATGACACAGCAAACACATGATTCCTAGATCTGCTGAACCATGTATCAAGCCAGACTCCTTCAAAGCAGTCATGTGAGCCATATTCAAAGTCTTCAGTAAAATTGACAGACATCTAGTCAAGCATCTGAAAAGGTGTGAAATGCAAAAGGAATGGGATCAGCTAACAAACCTTGAAAGAAGCGTAAAGTGTAGGTAAGAAAGGGTGGTCCATGAGTTCCAGGATTTGTCTTCCTGCACATGCTCTGTGCACCTGTAGCAAATGCATGCATGTCAAACAAGGTGCAAGTGTTCTAGGACAGTTAGTTACATTCAACTGAGCATCTGAATTCTCCAGAGAGATTTGAGTGACCTATGATAAAATAGGAGCACATTCTAACCATGTGGGAAAGGTTCTAAACAGTAATCCTGTAATGTATTGATGTTTGTCTTGTCACATGTTTATCCATTCAAATGCCATTGGTAATGACGTTTTCATGCCTTAGTTGACATTTTTTCTAGACGTTAAAGATTGCCTTGAAACAGGAGTTCACATCCTGACAAAAAACAACCATTATAAGCAGTGGCAAGAAAAGCTGAAGAGAATTGTCAATATGCTTTACATGTATTGAGAATTCTCCAAAATTACAAGTCCATCAGAATCAACAGCATGGTGACCTCAAGTTAAGGTTAATGTAGATTTCAGACCATACACAGCTGGACCTTGTTATGAAGAACAGTGAACATACCTTGTTCCGATTTAACATTGCCATTTTGTCCATTGCCTTCATGGCAAAGACATGTCCTGTTCCTCGCAGCTCAACCAAATGTACACTGCAGGTTACCACCAACTGTAACAATGTTTGCCAACACCACTGGACAGTAGAACAAACTAGTGGTATATGCCCAGTTGATTTTTCAGTCTTTTGACATCATGTTGACATGCTGGTGTCAAAAATTCTGGCCTAACAGCACATCCACAAGTTGTGATAACTGTGTCTACCAAACTGAGAGTCACAAAAGGTCAAAATTGTTAGATGGTGAATTACCTGAGAATTGGCACTTATACCTTCAATTTGAGAAACAGGAGACCAGACTGAATTTTAATTTATGAATGTCTTCTACTTCAAAATACTGGGTATTACAAGAAAACATAGGCTTGTTTTGCTTCGTCACTCTTGATTTTCTTCCTACTTTTTTCTTATTATTCTGCACTTTGTTTTGCAGCTCTGGGGCTGTAAAGAGATGAAGGATAGTACCTTCCAGTATCACCAACACCGATAGGTTTGATGAATTTGAAGTGCTTCAATCCCAACTTCTGCACACCCTTTTCAATCTATGTGTAGCAACGAGCTACTTGAGTCATGTTCAGCTTGAGTTGCTAGCAATAGCTCATTGCTACAACCTGAAATTTATTTATATATTTCAGAATTCTTGGCACAATAGAGATGCATTGTTGAATTTTTGGGCAGAGTCAAAAGCAAAGCATAGATCAGGCTTCTTCACACTTGTGCACACTTTTCTCACATTTGTCATGGCTTCCCAGGCAGCTGAGTTTCTCCTGTGGGTTTTGGCATACACAAGCTTTGAATGATTGGCCTGTAAGTCTTCAACTGTCTGCCAATGAGCAAATGCTTCTTAAGAGTTTTTTTTATTACAAGGGCCAGACAAGGCACACCTCTAGTTCTGGCTCCCAAGCTTTCAGGGTGTCTTGAATCCAAAATATAACCATGAGGTTGCAGAGAAAACTTCACAAAAGAACTTTGAAGGTAGCCAAATTGTGACAAACCAAGACCAACAATAAGAATGAGTGAGGTCATAACATTGGTAGTGAGACTCACAAAGAATCAGATCACCACCTTCGTCATGAATAGCAGTGACTCGCTGTCTTGCATACAGAAAAGCATTCTTGAATGCAGACTGACTGTCCTGAATACAGAACTGGTGCTTTCCCAGCAACAGTTTTTACCAAAGCTCTAATTCAAGCAATTTCATGCTATTGAAACCAAATTTAACAAAGTTTTACCAAATTTATCTATGGGTTTAGGATTCATAAATTTTCGACATATTAAATGTATATATAAAATGACCTTTCAGAAAAATATGATTGAATATAATTTACAATTTTTTAATTTTAATTTTATTAAAAAATATTTGTTGTATTATGCATATATTTAAAACATATTTCAGCAAATATTTATATACATATAACATTGCATATGTATGTATATATATATATTGTATTAAATATGTATATTTTAATAAATTTAAAATTATAAAAATTGAAATAATGAAAAACCATTACAATTATAATGTTGTGTTAAGTGGTTGGATTATAATAAATATAATAAAATTAATTGGTAAATCTTTTTTTTTTCTAAATATCAATTCTATTAATTAACTTACAATATACTGAAAATAAATATAAAATTGGAATTAATATATGATTATTAAATTAAATGATATAATGAAAAATTAAATATTCATATATAAAGTATAAATATTGGATATATGTATATATATGTATACATATATTATAACACGTGTATATTATATACATATGATACATATTATATTCATATTTCAGAATTAAAAAGTAAATTAGAAATATTCAATTTTTTATATTCAAATTATACACATATTTATTAAAGTTTATCATGTATTGAGACATAACTGATATGTTAAAATTTAAAAAATTCAAAAGTCATTTTCTATGTACAAAATTTGTTATTTGGATTTTCAGTTGGTTCACATATGTAGATTGTGCTCCAAATTTTAATTATTCATATTCATATGTTCATTTGATTATGTATTGGAAAAGAAATTAAATTTTAAACTTTGTATTTTTATACATTCAAACACTGGAACATGAGAAATCTTTTTTGTGATAACATTGTATCACTTGTGATGTTGTTGGTTGATGGCAAAGGCCTTGGACCAATTCAAGGAGGTTCAAGGATCAATGTTTGTTCCCACCATGTTGACCAGTTTGACCATGACAATGACATATGTTGATTATGTTGAGCAATGGTATGTATGTATAATGATGTATAATACAATAATATTTTATATGGTTATATATATGATTATACAATTTGTGTACAAACCATATGTGTACAAGATATAAATAATCAAAAATTAAATGAATAATTATTTTATAAAATCATTATTCGAGAATATAATTAATATAATTAATATAATAATATATTATTTTATAACATATATATATATATATATTGTAGTTATAGGTGCAATCACAAATGGCATTTATGACTAGTTTTGTAGTTGTAAATAACATGTTTTGGCATTGTGTTTTCAAACGTTGTGTTAAATGGTTTGAAACAAGTCACATTTGATGTTTGTAGAATATGTGATATATGAAATAGTAAAGTAATCGTGTTTAACTTAAACTTTTATGTTTATTCTATTGATGTTAGGGTGACATGGTTACCATGCCCATCCAAAACTAACAAGTGTTGATCGGTGAGAGACACTTTATCTAGAACAAACTTCTTGAAGAAAGTTAAGAACTTCGTGAACAAAAAAAAAATCATATAAGCTCTCTTTTGCATTACTGTGTAGATTCTTGAATTGTAAAGTTTGATGTAATCATCTCATAGTTTTTCACCTCTTAAAATGTAGAACTATGGTAAATCACTTCTTTGTAACACTTATTGCACAATTTATAATTAACCATTCCCAAGACTTGGTGATGGTGTTATAAATTGCATTTGGTCCTCTTTTAGTTAGAACCTTTGTTTTAAAGTCTACCAACCTAAATGCCTATTTCATCTAAATTCCATACATTATCTATAAAATAATTGTGTTGAATGTATAATGATTACATGTTGGCATAAAATGAATTGTAAGAAATAGGTGTCAATCCCTATATTTTGTAGACTTCTAGTCCTACTTGTCAAATGTTCACCTCTAAATGTCTTTACTTGAACCAAAAACACTAGTTGCCTAGTATTCCATCTCAAAATGTGTATCCCTTGTTTGTGTTAGCTTTGCAACTTTCATTTTTAGTTGTAGGTTTATAGACAATCCACATTTTACATATCTAAGGTCCATTTGATCACCACAACATCTTTTTCTTTTGCAAGCACACCTTGGCCCCATCTTTCTGGACCTTGTTTTTCCGTTCAAGTGGTCAAAAAATGAGCTCAAAGGAACATTCCATGACCTACTTTGACGTCTTTTATTGATGTGCAAACTATGATAAGAAATTTATATGAATGATTAATATGAGCTAGTTCATAGGTTGCTTTTTTGAATTTCTTTGACCTAGCATTTTGGACTATAGATTGTTGAATCCAACAATAATCCAAATACTTCTTGAACCTTTGGTTGTAAATATGATTTATATTCCAAACTCTATTGATGATTTCTCTTCTACATGATGTTATTTTGAGATCTATTTGTTGCAAATATACCTTTGAATTAGGTGGTTGGTCATTTACTTGTTTTATTTTCACTTGTAGTGTAATGTTTTGCACATCTACCTTAAAACTTGGTTGTTCTTCATTTACTATGTACACTTTCTCTTTAAGACTTGTTTTTTGTAGGAAAAGCTTCAAGCTTGACCTTTCTTCTACATAGTAGACTTCTACTGGTAGATTTGAATTGTGATTAACTCTAATATTTCTTAGCATTTCTACAATAGGACTTAAGAATTCTAGGTAGAGTTGGAATTGTTCTTTTATTGGAGGACATGTTTGAAAAAAAAAACTGATAATAACAACGAAAATTAAACTTTGCCTATGTTTAAACTTGTTCTAGCGTTTGGGTTATTTGGAAGGAATGTAAATTGCAAAAAATTAGTAAGAATTTTGAGGGTTAAACCTTTGGAAGGCTTATAATGAACTTCTTTGAAAAGCTCAAAATTTGATGTCCTTGTTAATCTTGTTGCATTGTATCCTTGTCAACTTTTAAGGCTTATTTATGAGTAATTACGTGCCCATTAATCTAACAAACAAACCCCCATAACCAAACATTCTCTTTGATTGTCTTGGTGTTGTTTTGTGAAAATGAATCCAACCCACCTTTAAACCAAACATTGCCTTTGAAAAAACATTTGGGAATTTTTGTTAAACCAGTCTTAAACACACCCATAACCAAACAAAAAAACTTAACATTAATATATTTTCATCTTATTTGCTTTCACTTATGCGCATGAAAATGTGCCCATACTTTCCCATCATTGAACATGTGTGATTCATAACAAGAAATCAAAATTTATTAATTTTGTCACTTTCTCACATTCATAGCTACACACAAAAGCAACATTATGTGTGTGTGTGTCACCCAAATTCACCGAACATCTTTTCTTAAGACCATGCATTCAATGATAGGAGCATTTTTAAACATTGATCCAAAAGCCTCCGACTGTTGACCAGGGTTAGTCTGCACTAGATCGATGTTCAATTACTGGGTTTGATGTTCAATGGGGGGCATGTTTAACCTAGTTCTTTACTTTTTTTTATGAAGAACTTCTAGTTTTGGTTCTAAAAAATAAATTCCTGGTTCAGGTTTCACACATAAATGAAACTATCAATCTAGTCCAGACTTCAAAAACATAAAAACCGATTCTAGTTTTGATCTGGTTCTAATAACCAGACCCACTTCTGATCCTGTTCTAGTTAACCTAGTCTGGAACTAGCAGTTAGCCTTCAGTTAGGACCCAGTTCTAGTCCTTTTTTTTTTTTCAAAAATCTTGATTCTGGTTCTGGTTCCACACATTAAACCAGGTCTTGTTCTCACAGTAATTCTAGTTTTGGTTCGAATTTTGAAACCAGTTCCAAAGATCAGACCCGGTTCCAATTAGTTTTTAATAACTGAAACCAGAACCACCAGTTCTAACCCCTCCAATAAGAGGGGACCACCAACCCCTAGTAGGTGGCAACCTGTGAGAGCTTTCTCTAGCTCTGGGATTGCTTGTCTTTTGCTGCAATCCAAGCAGAGTGTTGAAACTTGACCCAAATTAGGCAACATCCCAGACTTGTGTGTTGAGAGAGGGTAGTAAAAGGGCCTCTTTCCCTTCCAAATGTTAATGTGGATAAAAAAAAGTGCTTCTCTCTTTTTCCCATCTGTCTGTCTGTTTGGGCTTTACACGTCCAGAACAACTGAAAAGCTTGAGAGCTCCTAGACCAGTACCAGTTCAAGATGGTGACTAGATGGGCTTACGTGTCAGTTTGTGCGCTTTCTGTGGGCCATGTCATGATTTGTAGCCTGCTTTTCTTGGCTTGGGTGGGCACTTGTAGGGTTTAGTAGAGTCAAGTTCTCTGGCTCTCCTTTTCTTTTCTCTTTTTTCCTTTGCTTTTCCTTCATTTTCCTTGCTAGTGGGTTGGTGTTTTTTTTTAGAGTGCATATTTCTATTAAGATAAGAATAGAATGAATTTACTTAATCAAGAGGTTTGCATACATCTCTCAACAAGTACCCCCAGTTTATAATGGGGGTATGTATTCTGTTTCATATTGATTAGTTGGGGGTGTGTCACAAGTCTAACTTCTTTTCTTTTTTTTTTGAAATGAGCCAATTTGATTGGCCCATTGCAAAAAAATAAAAATAAATATGGAGGCTCCCCCAAAATAGAAGATTCTATGGAAAGATGGAGGGCCTCCCCCGCCTTTGGCCCACCTCATAACATGCTACCTTCCAACGATCCTATGTGCATCAAAGCACTTCTACTGGGATGTCATTGCAATCTTTCTAAAGAATGGGAAAGCATTGCTACAAAATGTAATTTACTTGGAAAAGCTTCTAATTTTGATATGAATGAGGTACTTCAATGTATGTGTGTAGGGTAAGGCCTAACAACAAGAACACCAAACATTCTTGGAAAAACATGGTCACAAGAATTTTGTTATAATAAAAACTACACAATGTTTTGACGCTCGGTAAAGGCTTTGGTAGTAGGCTTTTACCAGAATTGGGTTTGCCTCAGCTTCACCTCATGTGGCACCGGGGACTTTTTACCTTACATGTAAAAAAAAACCTGGCCAGATTTTCATAGTGTATCTGGAAATACTAGTGTATTATGGCCATTGGGCTTTATGAAAATGGAGGCAGGCTTTCCATTCACATAAAGACCAATGGCCATTTTTAAAAAATTCATATTGATAACTGGTAAGTATCCGATGAGTACCCATCGCATATCATGGGAAAAAAATAAAAATAAAAAGCAATGCCTGATTTTTACACCATGTAAAGCTCAGGAACGGGAGCTTTTTTATGGAAATTCAGGACTCCCTTGGCTCTCACATTGGGGGTCCCTTATTTCTGTAAAGCACCTGTTCCGGGGTTTTACCTTACACAAAATGAGAGGGCCAATAAGGGGAAACCTTGTGCCAGGAAAGGCCATTGATAGGTGTAAATTCAAAATGGGTTGTGGGAAATTTGCCCTAATAATAATTATTATTATTATTATTAGGGCATATTATTATTATTATTATTATCATTATTAGGAAGGGAATAGGGTAGAGACAGAAATTAGGGTTACAGACTGCTCGTCGTCTGGAAGGCGTGCAGTGGCATGAAACACGCCACCTGCTTTCTCACTGCTCGTCATCTCCGACATCCCTTGTCATGTGTCAGGATGAGACGCCTTCATGTGCGCATGCTCGTGAACAAACTAACTCTGCCCCCTAAAACTCGTGCGCAGGCAGGCCGGTGGTCTCTCTCTATGCACAAAACACACACACACACACACACACAC
>Ga0116229_10015511_pt1 | contig 10369 bp, 8 predicted proteins | sample S1TSphgellanicum_3_FD_87313 | JGI IMG/M metagenome (GOLD analysis project Ga0116229, IMG submission 87313) | Host-associated microbial communities from peat moss isolated from Minnesota, USA - S1T2_Fc - Sphagnum magellanicum MG | ecosystem: Host-associated > Plants > Peat moss > Unclassified...
CAGCGCGCCGCTGCGCCGGTCTTCAATCGCACAGAAAAACGGCCGGTCGACGATCATCCGAAACGGTTCCGCCGGACGAGCGACCGCGGAGGCCCTGACACCGATCGCCGTAACGGCCGCAGCTTCCGAGCCTTCCTCGTCCACCTTCCAGTAGGTCGATTGAAGCACTGCTGAAATGAAGAAGTGCCCTTGCCTCAGCTGACCCGGCGCGGATGAGAGCATGCCGGTCAATTGCGCGGCATCCGGGCGGAAAGCGCGTGTCATACCGAGGACTTGCAGCGCTTCATTCAAGCGATAATCGGATTTCAGCTCGAAGCGCGGCAGTTCAATCGTCCCGGGGCGCGGCGCATATTGACCTTGCCAGCTCGTCCAATGCTCGGCAGTGAGCTCCGCTTCCAACGCATCCAAGCTCGATGATTTATCGGGCAACAGCACGTCCATGACGAGATCACCGTCGCCGAACGGCAGGCGGATCGCCTGGAGCTGCGCCGTTTCGAAGTAGTCGAAGCGTCCCGATTGCACCATGCGCGGCACTTGTTTGACGGAACCGCCGGCGAGGGTAAAATCGCGCGGTTGCGTCTTCGCCGTGTCGAACTTGTGCGTCCACTCCCCCTTGAAATACACCGCGTTGAGGAGCAGCACGAGATCGGCCGGATCGATCCGGTCGAGAAGCTTGGGAATTCTGCCGTGCGTTTCTTTCGACGCCCAGCCGTTGATCCGAGACGCGGCACGCGGACTCGAGAAATCGAGATCGGTCATTTCGGCGTCGTACCAGGATTGCGTCTGCTTGACGTATTCGGGACGAAGCGTCGCGCGCCGACTATCGACCCATAAAGAATTCGCCACCGACAACGTGATGCGCCCGGCCGGTGTGCGAATGACTTTGATCAGCCGCGCGTTGGCCTCGTTGATTGTGGGCAAGTCCGACCCGCTGAGCGACAACGCGGAGAGCATCTCCTGTTTTGTTTGACCGTCGGCACCGTTGAGGACCATCGATAAATCGAGGGCGGCGCTGACCGGCGAAAGAACGACATTGCCGCCGGGGAGGGTCTTTTGGACTGCGCCGAGCAAGCGGAAGCCGAACGCCCTGTCCGCGCCTGCGACATCGGCGGATGCCGGCGGCGCAGCATGCGTCACCGCGGTACCCGACAAGGCCGCTGCGACAAATGCGGCGAGCAGTCCATGGTTGCCGTGCATGGCTCCTTCAATCAGTGGGTCGCCGGCGCCCGCCGGCTCGAGCTCGCGCTGCTGCCGGCTAGTTGATCAATCAACGCCGCCCCGGCAGGGCTGCCCCAACCGGTCACCAGATCGTAGCCCGGAACGGCGGTGAAGCCGCTGCCATCACCCGAGGTGGGCGGATTGCCGCCCGTCGTGATGTCGTGCAATGTTCCGGAGTAACTCGCGCTGATGCCGAGATTGTAGAGCGCCGGATTGATGAAGCCCACGGTGCCCTTGCCGTTCGCCACCGATTGCTGATTGACCAGGGCCAAAAAACCTGCCCAGCGTGGCGTGGCGAAGCTCGTGCCGCCGTAGCCGGTCACGAAGCTGCCGTTGACCACGGTGGGATTATCGAAATTCGCCTCGGCCGCGACGTCAGGAGAGTTGCGCAACGTGCTCGAGCCGGAATTCGACGCATTGATGACGCCGGCAAGCTGCTGCCAACTCGGAATCGGTGTGCCGCTCTCGTAGCCGCCACCGCTTTCCGGCCACGCCGTCTCAGCTGACCATGCGCCGCCCGGGCCCGTCGTGGTCAACTCGGTCCCGCCGACCTGGGTGATGTACTGATCGACTCCCGGGAAAGAATAGGTCGAGCTGTTGAACTCGCCGTCGTCGCCGCTCGCACTCACGAAAGACTGGCCCTGTGCCGCAAACTCTTGGAATATCGGGTCGTCACTCGCTGCATCCGCCGGATTCCAACCCCAGGAAGAACTCAACACCTTGGCGATGTTGTCGGTCGCCATTTGATTGAGGATCTCGCTGTTGCTCGAGCCCTCATAGAAGAGAATCTGCGTGATCCCCGGGGCCATGCCGATCGCATTCACGATATCCAGGACCTGCTCGCCGTCATCACAGGTAGAACTCGTGGGCGAGCTCACAGCAGTGCATGCACCGTCGAATCCGCCGACCAATACATTCTTGATCGGCACCTGCGAAGACATACCCGTCTTTGAGTAATAAAGCTGCAGGTCGCTCGCGAGATATCCGTCAAACGAAAAGATGCCGATGATTTGACCGGCGCCGGTGAGCGGACCGTTACCGTAGTAGGCCGCACGCATGTCACTCGGCAGATACTCGCCGGCAGGCCCGGAGCCGGTCGCGCCGGCCGCAGCGGCGGCGCTCGCGACCGCGTTGTGCCGCAGTCTCGATTGCGGCAACACATAGTTGTTCATGCCGGTGATTTGCAGCAGCGGCACGCTCAGTCCGACGACGGTGGGCTCGCGATCAGGTGAGTAAAAGGTGCGCGCTTCGGCCGGATGCCGGTAATAGTTTACGGTGACGTGAAAGGCGCGGTTCACCGTCGCCACCGAGCCCTCGACGGCGAGTAACCGCCGATTCGGCGTCTTGCCGGTCACCGTGAGGCCGTTCGCCTTCGCCCAAGCAACCACCGTGTCGTAGTCCCGCGCCGTCACGGCAAAGCGCTTCGTGAACTCCGACACGCTCAGGTATTTGTGAAAGTTGGGGCTCTCAGGGTCATAAAGGTCATGCAATAACTGGCTCAACTGAGTCTGATTGCGCAGCGGCAGATGGATGGCCAGTTTGAGACGTTGCTGCGAGGCGACCGCGCCCATCATCGCCGCTCTGCCGTTGGCCACGGCGCTCGGCAAGTGAGGGGCCAGCATTGGGCGTCCGACAACCCCGCTAGGAGATGAGGGGACGCCGCTGCAAGAGATGGTGACTGAAACGAAGATGGCCAGAGTCAGACCCGAGGCAGCGACCTTGACATATTTCATTTGGCAATTATGGGCCGCACGCTCACGGGCATTCAATGTATCGAAGCGGCGACAGGGTGCCGTTTCCATGAGTCAGCGCGTAAGGCAGCCGCGTTGTCTTAGATCGAACTGAAACGCCCGATAGTCGGCGCGCCCGCACGCGCTGTCGCGGTCTCGACGGCCTGCTGGACGGTCTGAAAGACAGGGCTTGCCTTGCCGATTGCCGGGAACAGCAATTCCGCCGTGCGGTACGCCTCTTCAAGATGCGGGTAACCCGACAGAATAAATGTCTCCACGCCGGCGTCCTGGTATTCCGATAATGCCCGGGCAATGTTCTCGGGGCTGCCGACGAAGGCCGTGCCCGCGCCACCGCGCACCAGACCGACGCCCGCCCACAAGTTCCGGCCGATCCGCAGATTGTCCCGGTTGCCATGATGCAGTCGGGCCATGCGTGACTGGCCGACCGACTCCGATGCAGCGAATCCGGCCTGCGCCTTTGCAATTTGCTCATCAGTAAGGTGCGCGATCAAGCGATCCGCCTCGCGCCAGGCCTCCTCTTCTGTGTCGCGTACGATGATGTGGGCGCGCAAGCCAAAACGCACGCGGCGGCCGCGCGCCTCGGCCTGCCGGCGCACGTCCGCGAACTTCTCCCTCACCTCTTCGGGACGCTCGCCCCACGACAGGTAGACGTCCACGTGCTCGGCAGCCACTGCGCGCGCTTCATCGCTCGAGCCGCCGAAGTAAATCGGCGGATAGGGACGCTGCACGCTCGGCAGCAGCGCCTTGCCGTTCTCGACGTGAATGTGCTTGCCCTTGAAGTTGACGGCATCGTTACCGAACGCTGCACGGAAAACGGACAGCCATTCACGGGTCAGTTCGTAACGTTCCTCGTGCGACAGAGGCACGCCTTCGAAGTCAAATTTCCCAGAGCCGCTGACCACGTTCAAATTCGCGCGACCATTGCTGATGCGATCAAGCGATGCGTTGATGCGGGCGGCCAGAATCGGTGAGATCAGTCCGGGGCGCACGGCCACCAGAAAACGCAAGTGGCGCGTCAGGCTCAACAGGGCGCTCCCGATGACGATCGTGTCCTCGCTCAGACCGCCGGTGGGTAGCAGTACGCCATCGAATCCCAGAGAGTCGGCCGCTTGAGCGATGCTCGTCAGATAGGCAAACCCGTTCGGCCGGGTTGCCGCCCCGAGATGACGGCCGTCGCCGGCGCAGGGGATGAACCAGAAAATCTCGGGAGGCGTCGTGTGTGCGGGCATTGTATTCGACCTTTTCACCGTGCTGGCCGGCATTATAGATCCCGCTCGAGCGCCCGCTCGATCGCCGCGCGGGGCGATTTTCCTTGCAGGTAAAACCCATGCCAGGATGGCCAATCGACGTCTTCCAGGCAGATATGCCGCAACGCTTCCCCGCCGAAATCCTCTTGTAGGAGCGTCACGATCTCGCATTAAATAATGGATCGGCAAAAGCTAATGCCGGACGCGGGTGCGCGGGAGTGCGTAGGAACTCGCGCGTCGCTGCGCATTATGGCGGCCCGTTGGTGGCGAACAGTTGCTGGAGCACTTTCAAAACACGGGCAAAATCGCGCCGCCGAATTGGTTCAAGATGAACTGGCGTATCTCGTCGCTTTGATACGCGGCAACGAGTGTCTTGAACACCGGTTTGTCCTTGTCGCGGGTGCGTACGGCAATGACGTTGCCATAGGGGTTGTTGGTTCGGCTTTCGATCGCGATGGCGTCCCTTTGGGGATTCAGTTTGGCCTGCAACGCGTAGTTGGTGTTGATGATTGCCGCATCCAAGTCCGGCAGGCTGCGCGGCAATTGCGCCGCATCGAGTTCCCGGAACTTGAACTTCTTCGGGTTGCCGACGACGTCGCGCACACTCGGAAGAATGCCCACCCCGTCGCGCAACTTGATCAGGCCTTGCTGTTGTAACAGCAGCAGCCCGCGCCCACCGTTCGAGGGATCGTTCGGAATGCCGATCGACGCGCCGTCAGGCAGAGCGGCGACATTCTTGACCTTCAGAGAATAGAGTCCGATCGGCTCCACGATCGTGTCGGCAATCGCCACGATTTGATAGCCGCGGCTCTTGATCTGGTTCTCCAGGAACGGTCTGTGTTGGAACGCGTTGGCATCGAGATCGCCGCCATCCAGTGCCGCGTTCGGCAATAGATAGTCGTTGAAAACGACCACATCGATGTCGAGACCCCTGCGCTTGGCGACTTCCTTGACCTTGGTCCAAATCAGTTCGCCGTCCCCGCCCGAGACGCCAACCTTCAGCCGGTCCTGCGCAGCCGCGGCCGACGATATCACGATTGTCAGCAATCCTGCGGCGAGCGCCGCGAGCGTGTTCCGCATACCCTTGTTCCTCACTACAACCTGCGATTCAAGCGGCGGGCGAGCAGATCGCCGCCGATTTGCACTCCGGAGACGATCACGATCAGCACGACGATCACGCCCACCATGATGTTGGTTTCGAACCGCTCATAGCCGTACCGGATGGCGAGATCACCGAGGCCGCCCGCGCCGACGGCTCCCGCCATCGCGGAGGCGCCGATCAGCGTAACCAGCGTGACGGTGAAGCCGGACACCAAACCCGGCAGCGCCTCCGGCAGCAGCGCCTCGCGAATGATCTGCCAGCGGGTCGCGCCCAGGGCTCGCAACGCTTCGAGAAGCCCGCGGTCGACTTCGCGCAAGCTCATCTCCGCAACGCGAGCGTAATAGGGGGTGGCCGCGATGGCCAAAGGCACGATGGCGGCCGTGGTGCCGATCGTCGTGCCGACGATGAGGCGCGTAAACGGAATGAGCGCAACCAGCAGAATGATGAATGGCGTCGAGCGAAACACATTGATGATCGTTCCGAGCAGCCGGTTGAGGATGGGGCGGCGCCAGACCCCGTCATCGTTCGTGATCACCAAGAGCACGCCGAGCGGCAGACCTAACACCAGCGACAGCACGCCCGAAATTCCCGCCATGATGCCGGTTTCGCCGAGCGCAACGGCAAACAACTGGATATCATCGGCAGACATAGCCCAACACCTCGAAGTCGATCGACTGTCGCTCTGCCCTCGCCAGCAAGTTGCGTATTGCGTCTTCGCTGTAGCGCACCGAGAAAGTCACGGTTCCTACCGGATGGCCACCCACGCGATCCACTTCGGCATGGACAATGTCGGTCTGCCATCCGGGATCGGCCGCCAACAGGGCAAGCGCGGCTGCATAGTGTTCCGCGCCCGACCCGTCGATTCGCAGCAGGCACCGTCCACCTGCGACGGGTTGCTGGTGCAGGGCCTTCACCAACGACTCTGGGAGCGGCGGCCGGACCCCTCTCAACAGCCGGCGCGTCAACTCCGTGCGCGGATGACCAAAAACCTCCCAGACGGTGCCCTGCTCGAGAATCTGCCCCTGATCCAACACCGCAACTCGATCGCAGATTTCGCGGATGACGCTCATCTCATGGGTAATCAGCACGATGGTCACACCGAGCCGGCCCTTCAACTCCTTGAGTAACTGCAGAATCGACAACGTGGTCTCCGGATCCAAGGCGGACGTAGCCTCATCCGACAGCAGCAGCGACGGCTTTCCCGCCAGCGCTCGGGCGATACCTACACGCTGCTTCTGGCCGCCGGACAGCTTCGCGGGGTACACGCCCGCCTTGTCGCGGAGTCCGACCATGTCGAGCAGTTGCCAAACGGCAGTCGAACGCGCATCGCGCGGCTGTCCGGCGAGCTTGAGCGGCAGCTCCACGTTTTCAAAAACAGTCTTCATCGACAGCAGGTTGAAATGTTGGAAAACCATGCCGATTTTGCGGCGCACGCGATTGAGAGCCGCTTCGTCCAAAGCGGAGAGATCACTGCCGTCGACGATGACGCGGCCGGTATCGATCCGCTCCAGGCCGTTGATGGTACGGATCAAGGTGGACTTGCCGGCACCGCTGCGGCCGATAATGCCGAAGATCTCGCCGCGTTGGACTTCCAGGCTCACATCGTTCAGGGCCACGACGGATCCAAACGCCCGGCCGATCGACTCCAGGCGGACGATGGCCTCACCGGCGCTCACGCCCGACGAATGACGCTGTCGCTGAACCGTTCCATTTCTTCCAGTTGCGGACTGAACTGCAGCAACAGCAGGTCCACTCCCCCTTCCCTGAACTTGCCGACCTGATCCTGTATTTGGGCGGGAGTACCCACGAGCCCGCTGCGCAATCCCCGGTTGGAGACCGAGTATTCCTCGATCGACATCGATTGTTCGAGTTGCGTGCCCTGCAACCACTGCTGGTAGTTTGCGTAGCCTTTGGCGTTCTGGCGCACGTTGGTAATGCGCGCGAGTTCCTGCGTCACCTCGCGCTCGGAGTCGCGGGTGAACGCGTAGCCGGAAACGCCGAATTGCATGCGGCCAAGACCGAGCTTGTCTCGCCGCTCGCTCATGTCGGCGATCTTGGCCGCCACATGGGCCGGGGAGTCACCGTGCATGACGTAGGCGTCACAGGATCGTGCAATCAGATCTTTCGCGGCTTCCGATTCACCGCCGGCGTAAATCGGTGGACGTGGCGTGCGAAGCGGTTTCGGTTCCAGCACCGTCTCTTCGGTCCGATAGTATCTGCCCGTGTGGCTGTAGTTCTTTTGCGACCAGACTCCGTTCACGACTTCCAGCCATTCGGCGGTGCGGCCATAGCGGTCGTCGTGGCGCTCGAAGTCGACGCCGTACATGCGCGCCTCTTGTTCCCACCAGGAGGACACCACGTTGAGCGCCAGCCGTCCATTGCTGATGTGGTCGATGTTGGCGGCTTGTTTGGCGAAGAGCGCGGGTGAATGAAAAGTCGGGCGCACGGCGACCATCAATTCGAGCGTCTGGGTGACCGCCGCAAGGGCCGCGGACGTCGACCACGCATCCAAGCTAGGCGCGTCGATGCCCTTGATGTCGTTCAAGTTCAATTCGGCGATGAGCGACAGATCGTAGCCGATCTGTTCGCTGCGCTGTGCGAGCCGGCGCGTGTACTCCCAGGTCGCGTGCATCTTCTCATCGTCCACGTTACGCAGCCAGCCGCCGAACACGGGCATCCAGTAGCCGTAGCGAATGCCTTGCTTAAGCTGCATCGTGCAACTCCTGCTCCAGGAAGTCCGCCAGATTTTTGACCGGATCGAACCCGATCACGCGCGGCGCGTCGGCGACGAAGTTCGACAGTGCATTGATGTCGTAGTAATAGATATGACCGTCGCGATCATCGACGAGGTATTCGATTCCACCGACGTCGATGCCGGCGGCCCGCACTATTCGCTCGATGGCCCGAATGACCTCAGGCGGCGGCGCGTAGCCGTCCACCTGCAATCCTGCCTTGGCCGACTCGACGGCGCAGGCGTTGTCGAGTTTTTGACCGGTCGACGTCTGGCAGATGTCGGCCGGACAGAGATCGAACGTCTCACCGCTCAGATGCACCTGGATGCCGTACAGATATTTCCCGCCGAGCGTCTCCACCCGGGTGATGCATCCGCCGCGCGCAGGAACGAATTCCTGCACCAATCCGATGTGGTCGTAGCCCAGATCGAGCCGTCCGCCGGCAGCCGCCTCCGCCAGCTGCCGGCGCGAATCGAAGCGCGTGACGCCCTTGCCGCTGCCGCCGATGTTGGGTTTGACCACGATCGGGAAGCGCAATCCCGCGGTCGCGGCGACCGCCTGGCCGGCCTCATGAATGACGAGAGTGGGGATGAAGCGAAGATTGAGCGATTTCAGCAGCGACGCCTGCGACGCCTTGGAAATTTCATAGCGGAACGCCGCGGCACCATTGATGACGCGAATACCCTGCCGCTCCAGGTGCTCGAGATAGGCGAGCGAGTGAAAAATCCCCGAGCCGTGCTGACGGCTGGCGGCAGAAGGGCTCATGCGGTTGAACAGCACGTTGAAGGCGGGTCGCGTCGCACCCACGTCATAAAAGTGGTCGGGAATGAAGACCTTGTCGAATGGAACGCGTCGACGCTCCAATTCAGCGAAGATGTGCGCGAACCATTGCGGGTGTTCGTAGAGAAACACCAGCTTTGCCGCGTCGGACTGATGCACAGCGGATCGGATCGGCAACTCGCGCGAAATCATCAAAGCTCCACTCAAGAATGTATAAACGCAGTATACCGCGCGCCGTCGGAGCGATTTGGGCGGGAGTGCATGCCGCCGTGGGCGGACGGGGACGTTTCGCTAATGCGCCGAATGCTGCGCGGGAAGTTCACGAGGTTCGCTGACACGCTGGCGTATTGCGCGCGATCTGAATTGGATAGTGGGTGAGTCGAGCAAGGTATTGGTCACCGTGCACAAGGGTTTCGCCCGAGCAGTGATCTCCCGCGCCAGCGGCTCCGTAATGCCACCGCCGAAAATGGCCACTATGGAAATGGGGCTGAGCAAGTTATCGGCGGAACCGATCTCTTTCTCGCCCATGACCACCACTTCGAAGCTGATGTTGCTCAATTTGCGCCGCTTGAGCTCCGCGCGGCAGCTGAGCGCGAAACAGCTCGCGATCGAGAGCAGAAGGTATTGAATCGGCGACAGATTCTCCGCAGCCCCCATGGCGCTACGTCCCAAGGCGCGATCGTCGCAAAACAGAGTGAGCGGAGTGTGGCGCGCCGAGACTGCGTTTACCGTCCAGCGTTTGAGCGGCTTCGTCATCGTGCTCTCCGCAAAATAAAACGGGCTTCATGGGCTACCCCCCAGAGGGGGTAGCCGCGCGTTGCAGGAACGAGATGAGTGGACGGGGGAGTCTGGCTGATCAGCGGGCTGCAACGCGCAGTACCTGGGGCTTAAGGTATCGCAACGGCCGAGTTTCACAACTACAACTCAGTTCTGTGGGCATGCAATCTGCTTCTGACGCCGGCCGGGTCGGCTTACGCCAAGGCAGCGCGTCGGCGGTGTAATCACCCATCTCCACCGTTATCCCTGGTTCGCCCGCCAGCTCGATGGTTGCCGCACGCGTAACGCCCAACAGCAATTCCGTGCGGCGTGTAGAGCCGCCCGTTACGCGCGAAAAAGATATTGAACCCAGCTCCCTCGGTGAGGAACCCCTCGATCGAGAGATGAACTGCAGCGTCAGCCCCCGCCTCCTTCGCCTCAAACTTTCCGCGGGTCAGATCATCCCCAGTGTTAGCTCTTGAATTGGTTGTTGACACACACGTCGGGAATACGCGGAGTGCGTGCGACGATTAATGTAGTGCGCGGTGCGCGGTGCTGCCGGGCGCTATCTGCATCTCTTGGCTGGCGGGCGACCCAGAGTGAAATTCGCATATAATCAATATTTTATTCGACTAATCTCGATTCAGCCGAATCAGGTGGGACGCCACAGCGGCATTGGCGGCAGTTCGTGACGGGCGACCTGCGCTGTGAGTGCGCGCTGACGACTGACAGCGCTAATGGCTGGCAGAACGCTGGTCGATTTAGGTCCACGCTTCGGTCTTC
>Ga0116229_10015512_pt1 | contig 10368 bp, 11 predicted proteins | sample S1TSphgellanicum_3_FD_87313 | JGI IMG/M metagenome (GOLD analysis project Ga0116229, IMG submission 87313) | Host-associated microbial communities from peat moss isolated from Minnesota, USA - S1T2_Fc - Sphagnum magellanicum MG | ecosystem: Host-associated > Plants > Peat moss > Unclassified...
ATGTCCACGGCCACGCGGAATTGCGCATGCAGATCGCGAATCAGCGCGGTCAACAGCACCATGTCGCCGAAGGCGCCGCAACGGACCACGAGCGGCCCCGCCGGAGCTGTGAATTGCGGCATACCCGCAGTTTACCGGCAAAATCGGCCCGCGAGCCCGCGCGATGTTATTCTAGTGGGCTGTAATCGCATTTAGGATTCAAGGCAGTCACCAAAGTCATGATTTTGCTCATCGATGTCGGCAACACGCGATTGAAATGGGCGTGGCTGACGAGCACCGGCCTATCGGATCAGCAGGCCGTCGTGCATCGTGACGCGAAACCCGGGCTCTGGACCGCGGCGCTGTTCGACGGCGACCAGAAGCCTGAGCGCATCCTGGTGTCGAACGTGGCCGGCGAGGCGATGGCGAAGAATCTTGCGAAACTCGCCAGGAAAATCCACGGCATCGAAATCGAATTCATCACGGCGACTCCGCAATTCCGCGAACTCACGAACGGTTACGCCGATCCCGGACTGCTCGGCGCCGACCGCTGGCTCGCGGTCATCGGCGCATGGACGAAGGCGCGTTCGGCGCTGTGCGTCGTGGATGCCGGCACCGCCGTCAAGGTCGACAGCGTCGACGCCGGCGGTCAACACCTCGGGGGACTCATCGTGCCCGGCATACACATGATGCGTGAAGCCCTGCTCAAGCGCACGAGCGACATCGCGCGCGCCGTCGAGCAGAGCACACCCTCGATGGCGGGCGTGCTGGCGAACAACACGATCGGCGCCGTCTCGCGCGGCGCCGTCTTCGCTTTGGCCGGACTCGCCGATCGCGCGGCCGAGATCATCGAACAAAGCACCGGCGTCAAGCCGCAGCTGTTCATCACGGGCGGAGACGCGGGAATGATCACGGGCAGCATGCGTGCGCGCGGCGAGATCGTCCCGGATCTAGTGCTGCAGGGCCTCGCGGTCATCGCGACCGAATCGCGCTAAGGGCCGCTCAGACGGCCATACGATCCGGCAGCAGGCGATCGTATTCGCGCTTGACGACCAGGTAACATTCGCATGTCCTCTGCTCGAGACCCTTACGGTCGAGTACCGTGATGTGGCCCCGCGAGTATCGTATCAGTCCCGCGACTTGTAGCTTCAACGCGCCCTCGGTGACACCCTCGCGACGTACGCCGAGCATGTTCGCGATCAATTCCTGGGTCATGATCAAGGAGTTGCCGGATAAGCGGTCCAAGCTCAACAGCAGCCAGCGGCAGAGTTGCTGATCGAGCGAGTGGTGGCGGTTGCAGACCGCGGTCTGCGCCATCTGCGTGATGAGCGCCTGGGTGTAACGCAGCAGCAAGTGCATGATGGGACCGGTCTTTTCAAACTCGGTCTTCAGCAGTTGGCTCTTGAGACGATAACCCTTGCCGGCGCTCTGCACGACGGCGCGGCTCGGCGTCGTCTCGCCGCCCATGAACAACGATACACCGACGATTCCTTCATTGCCGACGACGGCGATCTCGGCCGACGCGCCGTTTTGCAACACGTAGAGCAGTGAAACGATCGACGTCGTCGGGAAATACACGTGCGGCATCGAGCTGCCGGATTCGTGCAGCACCTGCCCCAAGGGCATGTCGATGGGCTCGAGATTGTTTTCCCAGCGCGCATACTCCGCGGGGGGCAGCAAGGCGAGCAGACGATTCTTCTTGATTTCCGAGGTGACGGGCATTCCGGGGGAGTCCTTGTGTGCAGCGAAAAGGGCTCGGTATTTTCGCAACACAAAATAGCCCAGAGGGATTATCGTTCCCCGACTCGCTGTCGTATGTACGCTATCGCACATAGTACGCCGGAGCCGGCGCACGGGCCACTGGCCGGTCGCCCGGCGCTGCCGGTGGCCGCTCGTTACCGGTGACCGCCGCCGCCCCGGGCGCCGCTCGGAATGCCGGGCGCGCCGCCGCCATGACCACCGCCGCCGTGACCGCCACCGCCATGGCCATCGCCAGGCCGGCCGCCGGGGCCACGGAAGTCGCCGCGCTCGCCGCCGCGTGGGGGACCGACGCGATAGCCGCCGTCCCAGCCACCATAGTCGTAGCCGTAGGGAGCATAGACTCCGCCGTAGTAGCCGACGCCCACGTCGTCGTAACCGTACGGTGTGACTGCGCAGGCACCCAAGACACAGGCAATTCCGAGTCCGGCCGCGGTCAGGCCCGTTCGCAGTGCGTTCACTTAGGTTCCGTCTTGGTGTCGTTCGTGGTCCATTCCATGACGCCAAAAGCTGCGCCGCTGGGGTCGGCGAGCAACGCAATCTTGCCACCGTGCCGATCGATGCGCGGTTCGACGAGCACGCGGCCACCGAGCGCCACGGCCTTCGCGGCCGTCGCATCCGTGTCGGCGACGCGTACGAAATTCAGCCAATGGGCGCGACGATGGCGCGAATCCTTGGGCAGCGAATTGATACCCGCACGCGCGTAGTCCTGGCTCGAGAGCACGACATGCGTCAGCCCGTCCTCGCTCGGCAAGTCGAAGACGTCATAACCGAATACGGATTGGTAGAACTTCGCGGCAGCGTCGGGGTTCGACGTCAGCAGCGCGCTCCAAATCCACTCACCAGGTTCGGCGAGGTAGTCGCCGGGATCACCGCTCGCCGACGCGAGGATCGCAAACACGGCTCCGTCGGGGCCGGCGAGCACCGCCTGTCGCCCGCGACCGGGATAGGTCGTGGGCTTCGCCAGTTGTTTGGCGCCGTCCTGCACCGCGATGCGGGCGGCACTATCGGCATCGGTCACGGAGACGAAGGTCAGCCAGTTCGGCTGCCGTTGCTCGCCCGCCGGCATCGCACGTTGCACGATGCCGGCTATCGGCCGACCATCGGCGAGGGCGACGGCGTAATCCGTGTCGGGAGTATGAATGTCGCGAAAAGTCCAGGCGAAGAGTCCCGAATAAAAGGTTTCGGCTTCCGCGAGATTCGGCGTGACCAAGTCCGCCCAGACCACCTTGCCCGGAAGGTGCGCCGTGTTCGACGCGTCGCTGAGCGGTGGCAGTTCGAGGGGCGCTGCAAGCGCAAATCCGCTGCACAACACAAGACCCGCTGGGAAAGCCGCGAAGAAGCGATTCAACGACATGGAGTGGTTTCCTGCAAAGACAAAATACTGTGCGAGCCGCGCTTTTCGGTCTGTACGCCTGCGTACAGATGGCGGCGCGTCAACGGCAGTGCACTCGACGCCGTACCGCGCTTGGCGGCCAAGATCTGATAGACGCCGATTCCGCCGGCATCGAACTCGAGCGCACAGCACGACATGTACAAGCGCCAGACGCGGTATGTCGCTTCATTGACATGGCGCAGCGCCTCTTCGTGGTTCCGCTCCAGACGATCGACCCAAGCCGACAGCGTGAGGGCGTAGTGACGGCGCAATCCCTCGACGTCGAGCACCTCGAAATGCGCGTCCTCCATCACGGACTGGATGTGACCGATCGTGTCGAGCTGCCCGTCCGGGAACACATAGCGATTGATGAAACGCGTCGACAGGGACTCGTCGGCACCATGCGCCTCATGCGTGATGCCGTGGTTCAAGAACAGGCCGCAGGGTTTGAGCAGTCGCTCCACGGCGCCGAAGTACAAAGGTAGGTTGTCGAGACCGACATGCTCGAACATGCCCACGCTCGTGATTTTATCGAAACACGCCTCGCCCGCGATGTCCCGGTAGTCGCGCAATTCAACCGTGACACGATCTTCGAGCCCCGCAGCGCGGATCCGCCGCTGCGCGAATTCGTATTGGCGCTGGCTCAAGGTCACACCATGCGCGCGCACGCCGTATGCTTGCGCCGCGTGCACGATCAGCGCGCCCCAGCCGCAGCCGATGTCGAGCAGGCTTTCGCCGGGCTGCAGCCGGAGCTTGCGGCAGATGTGTTCCAGTTTCGCGCGCTGGGCCGTTTCGAGACTCGCATTCGCCGACTCGAAGTAGCCGCAGGAATATACGAGCTGCGCGTCGAGCCACAGGGCATAGAATTCGTTGGACAGATCGTAGTGGAACCGGATCGCGTCGCGGTTCTCAGCCTTGGAGTGCCGCTTGATCGCCGGGCCACGCTGAACGAGCGGCTCCGACCGCGCGTCCAGCGCCTCGGCGGCGCAGGAGCGCAGGCGCAATGCATCGATCAGCGAAACGATCCGGTCGGAGAGGTTCAGCCGGATTGCCGCAAGATGATGGCGCAGTCCGAGCGCCGCACGGAAGTCGCCCTCGACATCGATGTCGCCGCGAAAATAGGCTTCGGCGATAGCGAGCGGATCCCGCCCGAGCACCAATTCCGATACGACTCGTGGGTTCTGGAACACGAGCGCATAACGGGGTTCCTTGCGTTCGAGCGCCGCGCGGCCGACGCGTAGCGTGACTCCATTCCAGAGCCGGACGGACAACGGCACTTCGAGGTTGCGGAACAGACGGCGCAAGAGTCCGGCGGCCAGATCGACCGATGTATCGGCCACGGCGCGCGGCTGCGCTTTTAGGGAGGCCTCGGACCTCGACGATGGCTCAGCCGGGACGGACGCGGTGCGATGTGTGTCGTTCATGATCGGACTCCTGCACCCTAGTCTCATGGACGCCGGTAACGGCATCGGTACGGTGCCGCACAGAGCGACGGCGGCTCGTCGAGGGGCGCGAGGGCGCGACAAGATCGAAAATTCCAAGCAGACTAGGGAGGCATGAGCATCGACGCCAAGCCGTTTCTGGTCCACGAGGGAACGCGCGTCGATCTCTCGGAACGGCCCACCTTGGTCGCGCCCGCCTACCGCTCGGACGCGGATTACGCGCGCATGCTCGAGGATCATGTGCGCTGTTTGAGCGAGCAGCAGGAAATGCTCTACGCGGCCGACCGCCATGCGATCCTGCTGATTTTTCAGGCGATGGATGCCGCCGGAAAGGACGGCGTCATCGAACACGTGATGTCCGGCGTCAATCCCCAGGGTTGTCAGGTGTTCAGCTACAAGCATCCGAGCGCGAACGAACTGAAGCACGACTTCCTGTGGCGTACGACGCGCGATCTGCCGGAGCGCGGCAAGATCGGTATCTTCAATCGCTCCTACTACGAGGAGGTGCTCATCGTGCGCGTGCATCCCGAACTTCTGGCCGCCGAGGGTTTGCCCGAGGGCATCGCGGACCGGAAGAAGCTATGGCACGACCGCTACCGATCGATCGTGGATCTCGAGAGGCATTTGACGATCAACGGCACGCGCATCGTGAAGTTCTTTCTGCATCTGTCCAAGGAGGAGCAGAGAAAGCGGTTTCTTGCGCGCATCGACGAGCCCGACAAGAACTGGAAGTTCAGTCTTGCCGATGTCGAGGAGCGCAAATACTGGAAGCACTACATGAAAGCCTACGAGAAAGCTTTGAGTGCGACGAGCACGAAGAGAGCGCCTTGGTATTGCGTGCCCGCCGACGACAAGCGCAATGCGCGGCTGATCGTTTCGCGGGCCGTGCTCGACGAATTCGACAAGCTCGGACTCGCCTACCCCAAAACGAGCCGCAAACGGCGCCGCGAGCTGCTGGGCTTGCGCTCGCGGCTCGCAAAGTGATTGTCGCCAATGCGGGCTGAATCAGCTCGCTCTGAGACCGGCGAGCGTCCCCGCGATGGACTGGAGGCGGTCCGCCAAGCGCGGCGCCGCGAAGTCGATGAACGCGCGCACTTTCAAGGGCAGCGATCGTTGCCCGGCGTAGACCAGGCTCACGGGAGTGGGCGCGCATTCGAAGGCGCGCAATACGAGCGCGAGTCTCCCGTCTCGCAGGCCCGGTTCCGCTTGATAGCTCGTCGTTTGCACCAAGCCCAGTCCCGCGTGGGCTGCGCTGATCGCGGAGTCGGCGCTCGTCGTCGACAAGCGCGTGCGTACCGGGAACTTCCGATCGTTCGCGCCTTCGCGGAACCACCAGCTGTTGAGCGGTTCGATGCTGGACCACGCGATGCAGTCGTGTCGCATGAGGTCCGACGGCTCTTGCGGGACTCCGTGTCGCTCCAGGTAGGCGGGGCTCGCGGTGACCACCATTTGCAGCTTTCCGAGCGGACGCGCCACCAGGCTGCTGTCGGGCAGTTCCGAGATGCGCAGCGCCAGATCGATGTTTTCCTCGGCGAGGTGCACCATCCGATCGACGAGCAGCAGTTTTAGGTTGATCTCGGGGAAGGCGGCCAGAAACTCGAGCGCGACCGGTTGCAAGTACAGGCGTCCGAACCCCATCGGCGCCGTGATCGTGAGCACACCTCTCGGGGCACGATACTCGCCGGTCGCCGCCTCGCGAGCTTCCCGCAGTTCGTCGAGAATCCGGTCGCAGGTCAGGAAGAAGTCTTGACCCGCTTCGGTCAGGACCACCTGCCGCGTCGAGCGGTGCAGCAGACGAAGCCCCATGTCACGCTCGAGATCGACGACCCGTCGATTGAGCGTCGCCAGGGGGACGCCGAGCTCCCGCGCAGCCGCGGAAAAGCCGCGCGCTTTCGCGACGGCCACGAACGCCGACATGGCTTCGAGTCTGTCCATGCCATCTCACATTATGGGATACACCGTCTCAATCATACCCTCTACTCCCGGATTTCGGCATCGACAACAATGCATTCCGGCGATCAGCAGAGCGCCAAACGATCGAACCCACTGACCTTTAATATGGAGATCATCGCAATGACCACTCGAAATTCGCTTCTCGTCGGCGCCGCCGTCCTCGCCACCCTTTCCTGCGCGGCATTGGCCGCTACGCTGGGTGCACCCTCGGTCAGCACGCCTGTGACCGCATTGACCTATGGCCCCACGGGAGTTTCGGACGGGGTCCACGGTGAACTGAACGCCGCCCCCGCCTATGGCGATCTTGCACACGGCGCGCACGGCACTTTCATCAAGATGCCCGCCGGATTCGTGAGCAAGGTTCACACCCACACGGGCGACTACTGGGGCGTCGTGATTTCCGGCGTCGCCGTCAACGGTCTCCCAGGCAGCAAGGACGTGCCGCTGCCGGTCGGCTCTTACTGGTTCCAGAAGGGCGGCGAACGCCATGTCACGAAGTGCATTTCGCCTAACGAGTGCATCTTCTTCATCAGCCAGAACGAGAAATTCGACTACGTCGTCGATGCCTCGAACAAGTGACGTCGATTCAACCACTGGAGCAATGAACATGAATCGCTATGCAGGAAAAGTCGCACTGATCACGGGCGGGAACAGCGGCATCGGTCTCGCGACCGCCAAACGCCTCAAGCAGGAAGGCGCCAAGGTCGTCATATCCGGCCGCGACCCGGCCACCTTGAATGCGGCGGCAGCCGAATTCGGATTGATCGCCGTGCGTGCCGACGTCGCGCAGTTGGACGAGATCGACCAGCTGTACCGCGAGGCCGTGAAGAAGGCCGGAAAGATCGACGTGTTGTTCGCGAACGCCGGAATCTACAAGGCGGCGCCGCTCGCCGATACGACGGAAGCGTTCTTCGACGAGACCGTCGATATCAATTTCAAAGGTCTGTTCTTCACCGTGCAGAAGTCGCTGCCCTATTTGAACGACGGCGCGTCGATCCTATTGAACAGCTCCACGGTTACGGCCAAAGGCTGGCCGGGAATAGCCGTTTACAGCGCCACCAAGGCCGCGGTCCGTTCGCTCGCGCGGTCCTTCTCGGCCGAATTGCTGCCGCGGGGGATTCGAGTCAACACGATCAGCCCGGGTGCGACCTTCACGCCGATCTTCGGGCGGCTGGGTTTGAGCGCCGCGGAATTGGATGCGACCGCGGCGGGGCTGCTGAAGACGATCCCGATCGGTCGCTTCGCGACCGCGGACGATATCGCTGCCGGCGTTGCGTACCTGGGTAGCGCCGACGCCGCCTATGTCGTCGGGGCTGAACTCACGATCGACGGCGGTTTGGGACAGCTGTGATCGCGCCGAGCACCCAGGATCCGCCCGTCGCGATCGCGCGTATCAAGTCCGTTCACGTCGGGCAGATCAGGCCTCTGGGTCCGGAGGGCGTCCCCAGCGCTTTCGTAAAGCACCGGGTATCGATTCCCGTCGAGGTGACCGCTCTCGGCTTGGTCGGCGACGCCCAAGCCGATCTGCGGGTTCACGGCGGTCCCGAGAAGGCGGTCTACGGCTACTCGACAGCGAACTATGCGGCATGGCGGGCCGATTATCCCCGGCACGAGGCACTGCTCGAGCCGGGGGGCTTCGGCGAGAATCTGGCCGTCGATGGGCTTGCAGAAGCGGATCTCTGTGTAGGCGACGTCCACGCCATCGGTAGCGCGCTGCTGCAAGTCTGCCAACCTCGGCAACCGTGCTTCAAGTTTGCGCTGCGTTTTGGCGACACGTCGCTCCCGAAGGCCATGGTGCGGAATGGCCGATCAGGCTGGTACTACCGCGTCCTGCAGACGGGCTCCCTGGCCGCGGGCGACGCCGTGACTCTACACGAGCGACCCAACCCCGATTTTCCGTTCACGCGGCTCGTGGCCATCGTGGGGCGCGCCCGGCCCTCGCGCGACGAATTGACCCGGATGGCGACGATGCCGGGTCTCGCAAGTCAATGGCAGGAAGCCGCGCGGAGCATGCTCGGCCGCGGTTGAGCTACTCCGCGGCCCGCAGTTTCGCGACTTGCGAAGCCGTGAGATCCGACGCCGTGGTACCGAAGCGGGCCGTCACATAATTGGCAACGCCGGCGATCTCCTCGTCCGAGTACGTGCTGCCGAAGGCGGGCATGTTCGACGGCCCCGGCGACGCATGCCTTTGCCCGCCGTGAATCACGACCTCGGCCACGTTGGTCGCCGTGGGATCGTTGACGGCACGCGCGCCGATGAGCGTTGCTGCGGCCATGCCGGGACTCAAGCCCGTCCACCCATGGCAGCCGATGCAGGCACCCTCATAGACTGCCCGGCCGCGTGGCTCGGTCGCCGATGACGCATCCGAGGCAAAGCTGGCCGGCGCCGGCGCCGTTCGTGGCGCCGGCAGATCGCCGGTCGCGACGGCGCTCACCGACCGCAGATAAGAAACCATCGCGAGCACATCGCTCGCCTGCAATCGGCTCAAGCTCGCGTCTACGGCCTCGCCCATGGGTCCGGATGCCGTTCCGCGCCCGTCGGCATGGCCGGTCGACAGATAGTGCGACAGATCCACATCGGTCCAGGCGCCGACGCCGCTGTCATGGTCGGAGGTAATGTTGTAGGCGCGCCAGCCTGCTTGTACCGCACCCGCGAATTTTCGCCGGTTGTCGAGCGCAAATGCCAGGTTGCGTGGCGTATGGCACTCTCCGCAATGCCCCATGGCCTCGGTCAGATAGGCGCCGCGATTCCAGACGGCGTCGCGATCGACGTTCGGCTCATACCGCTTGTCCGGATTGAACATCGCCGACCAGATCCGCATCAGACCTCGCTGATTGAACGGAAACGCCAGGGTGTTCTGCCGCGCGGGCGCATGCACCGGACTCAAGCTGAACAGGTAGGCCTTGATCGCGAGCGCATCGGCATCCGTGATGTAGGTATAACTCGCATACGGCATCGCCGGGTAGAGCGCGGCATGGTCGCGGCGGATGCCCTTCTGGATCGCATTCAAGAAATCGGCGTCGGAGTAGGCGCCGATGCCGGTGTCGGCATCCGGTGTGATGTTCGTGGAATAGATCGTGCCGAAGGGCAACACGAACGCCCGCCCGCCGGCGAACGGCGTTCCGCCCTGCGTCGTATGGCAGACCATGCAATCCGCGGCGTTCGTCAAGTATTCGCCGCGCGCGACGAGACCCGCCTGCTTGAGCTCCTCGGGCACGCCGGTCGGATCCTGGTCGTGGTAATCCGCGAGTGCAACCCGTTTTCCTTCGGCAAAGGCGGTGGGGCCGGGGGCAGTAACCCAGTAAGCGCCCAGTGCGAGAGCGACAACCGCCGCGACGCCGATGAGCCCCAAAGTCCAGCGCAGCGGATGTCCCGCGCGCGCGTCTTGAGGTGAATTCACAGGATGCCTCGCCGTCAGCTCTTGACGGCGTTCGCGAACGGCAGCTTCCGCACGCGCGTACCGGTCGCTGCAAAGATCGCGTTGGCGACGGCCGGCCCCAAGGGCGCGACGCCGGGCTCGCCGACGCCCGTCGGCGCCTCGCTCGACGGCACGATGTGAACCTCGACCTTCGGCATCTCGTTGATGCGCAAGACCCGAAAGTTGTTGAAATTGTCCTGTTCGACGTGCCCGTCCTTGAGCGTGATCGCGCCATACAGCACGGCGCCGAGCCCAAAGCCGATCCCACCCTCCATCTGGGCAGCGATGACGTCGGGGTTGATCGGCACTCCACAATCCACGGCACAGACCACGCGGTCGACGGTGATGCGACCCGCATCGTCCACGGTGACCTCGGCCACTTGCGCCACGAGCGTCTTGAATGCCTCGGCGACCGCGATGCCACGGCCCCTGCCCTTGGGTAA
>Ga0116229_10015514_pt1 | contig 10367 bp, 8 predicted proteins | sample S1TSphgellanicum_3_FD_87313 | JGI IMG/M metagenome (GOLD analysis project Ga0116229, IMG submission 87313) | Host-associated microbial communities from peat moss isolated from Minnesota, USA - S1T2_Fc - Sphagnum magellanicum MG | ecosystem: Host-associated > Plants > Peat moss > Unclassified...
AGTTTCACCAATAAACATAAGTTATGCATGTACCCCAATTAAGTAGGATTGAACAAATGATTTGGATTGATGCAACAAAGAAAATATAACAATTGTTCTTTTGTTTGTTGATTTTCTTTTGGTTACTTTAGTAGATAGAATTGTCAGATTTGACCGATATTCCATGTGATTCCACAATCCTACATTCCATTTAATTTCAAAATTCACACATTAATCATGATTTTTTTTCATAATTTTAATTATCTCAATATTGTAATATGATTTTTGTAAGTGAAAGAATAAGTGGGAAATTGAAAATAATGAAAGAAGGGTAAATTAGTTGAAGAAGGCGAAAATGAAAATTTACAAAATTTGAAGATTGTTTCATCAACACAACAACAATTCCCATGGAAACAACTTTAATTTTAAAAAAAGACATTAAAAGGGTGATGAAAATGAAAGACAAAGTAAAAAAGGAAAAGAAACATTAGGTTGATGGAAATGTCAAGATGTTCAATGGGGAGATGGAGTGATTTTTTTTTAAAAGAAGAAAAACAAGGTTAGACCTTAACATTTGAAGCCTAATTATAGTATAAAAGTAAAAAAAATCATATTTTAATTATACCTTTGAAAAAGTTTAATTAGTTACCATTAATGTTTCATGTGTGTTGTGTGCTCTTATGTTTGCCCTTATAACTATTGTTGTCACCACACATAATTTTCATTTTTTTGGGGAAATTCACATCTCACTTGTACAAAGGCAAAATAATGGGTCCTTTGCAGTAATGAGTTTTTGGGGAGGAACACTATTAATGTGTGAGATTTCAAGCCATTTGGAGACAAAAAATTTTGAATGCATGTTCACATGCACATAATTGTGATGTGCACTTGGTTGCTTTTGTTGAGTTTTTTTATTTCATGTATTGGTAAGCATCCATTCTCATTACCAATAGGTGGTGGAATGTTGTGCCATTGGTGAATGGGAAAACTTTTGAAATCTTATCGTGATTCTTATGTAAAAATCACAAAAGTGGATATTCGTGTTACATGATTTGTGTATCTTATGTTTGTTAGGTGCGCATGTTTATTGTCATTGTGTTGGTTGGGATATTAGTTCATTTTTAGGGGGTAAGGGGGTTTTGTGACTTGTATGTCATTAGTTAACAATTTAAAGAACAAGAATAAACTCTTTAATTGGTCTTTCAAAAACTTGTGCATATTACATGGTGGGAAACCGAAGGTGAAAGGTTATGTGCTTTCTTATATGTGCATTTATTGTTGTAGTGAACTTTGGGGTTGTAGTTGGTGTGGTTAATTGTACATGGAACAAGGTACCACTCAATTTTGATTATTTTGTAAATCTTATTTGATTTATGTTTTATCCAAATGTAATGATTAAGGTTTAATTAGGTTTAGATTATATAAAATTGATGTTATTATGGATGTGTTGAAGTCAGTCATTAATCATCCCATGTTGTGTTTATAATGGTGAAATCAAATTGATAGCATTTAGATCACTTTTGTAATGTTCATAATATGCCCAAGTTATGTTAATTTTGTGAAATGTTTTTGTAAGTGCAAGTGCCCTAACCATGCATGTGTAACATCCTTAAGTTTATGTTATGAAAATCGTGGTCTAAAGGGTAGGTTAAGTCATAACAGGTTCGACATTTCTTTAAGTTTAATGTAATTTGTTACATGTTTAGGAAATTTAAGTTACCAAAGATTTTAGGTGGGACATTGAAATTAAAGTTAAAATTCATTTCGAAAAGGACATAAATAATAAAATTACTATCACTAGTGTTTTTATTAAGCATGGGGTGCAGTTTAGACACCCGCACTAATTTCATTATCCTTTGGGGAGGAGTCTTCATATTTTGATACAAGTTCCTTTATAAAAATGATCACCCCATTAATGTTGTGCAACATGGAAGACATTTATGCAGCCACCAAAAGACCCCATCGATATTTAGGGATGGTTGACACGTTGAAGTTGAATGATTTCAGTAATGAATTTGATCACTTTTGTGATATGTAATATATGTGAAATCTCGAAACTATTTACATTTTTCACGTCATGAAATTGTTTATTTTAACACTTCGAAAGGTTGCTTATGAATGATTATCATGTTAGGCGTGCCCATGAAGTTTAGATTAAAGAGTGATGCATGTATTGGTTGTTTAACAACGTGTTTATTATCAAAGTACTTTCTTCCATCTTAGGTGTGATTATAATAATCCATAGTAATAATAATATGAGAAGTGTGTGTAGGAATGTTAATGGCAATGATAATTAGAAGTGGTGGATTCGTTGAAACTAATGGTATTGGTCTTTCCATAGCTAGGATAAATAAGAAACCAAAAGAAGATATCAATAGTCACACTTGATCATGAATCACCATAACTTGTTTTAAAATCTAATAAAAGCCATAATCAAATGATAAATTATAAAAAGAAATCAATATCTAGTTCGATTCTTCACTAAGGAAATGGTAGATGGGGGTGCACATAAATAAGCAATTGAAACATCTTTGATCATGAATTCTAAAAACTTAATCCAAGATTAAACAAAAGTCATGATCACACCAAAAAATGGTTTTGGAGGAAAAAACCAACAAAATTTTAGCTCAATGATTACAAAAAATGAAAGTACATATAAACATGAAACCCAAACACTATTCATCAAAATTTTTTAAAACTTGTTCCAAGATCTAACAAAACTGTTATTAGATAAGAAAATGGTTCAAAATCCAAGATTATTAATTGCATGTGGGTCCACATAAACAAACAACAATAAACAACTTTTATTTAGAAAAAATTGAAATTCTAATTGTAACAAAATTCTTTGTAATTTCTTGTGAAAAATTTGGGCAGTTCAATAAAAGCCCAACCATGAAATATGTTTTTGGACCCTTTGACCTTCATCAAGCTTTGAACAACGTATTTCTAGATTTGTGCACATGAGTTTGAAACATGCATTCGAGTATATCACTCATGAATAATTTTTGAAATTTTAAGAGGGATTGAATTTGTATAAAACTAGAAGACGAAAATTTGAGTTCAAACATATATTATGATAAACAATGTTTCTTATGTTGCAATTACAACCAACCAAATAGTTGTAACTTGATGCACTATCGCAATTTGATGCATTTGTATCAATCAAACAATTAAACCTTACGTTGATTAGGTGCCCGTAATTTGAATTTAATGCACTTGCATTGTAAAAACTTGATGACACATAAATTTCAATTGATATTTCAATGGAGATGAAACCATTGGACTAATAAACATCGTTATACTTACCACTAATGCTTCCATGGTGTTGGATTGGTTTGAATTAGTTTAATGTTTAATTATTTGTTGGTCATACATCTTTGACCTTTACCAAAGTTTTTTTTTCATGTGTTTTCATTGGTTGTTATAATTACATCTTATTTCATAAGGGCTAGCTAAACTATGATGCAAAATAATTTGACATAATTTTATTTGATTTTTTGAATACCACACACAAGTTGAAATTTTTTTCACACCTACATGGAGGTTGAAAACAAGAAGAAACGACCTATTTCATTTGGTTATGAATACATAGTTGGTTTATTTTCAATGGGATAATAAAATGTGTGAAATTTTATGGAACATTTGTTCATATTGAAAAACACATGAGAATGATACACATTAGTCAAGTGAATGATGTTTGAGTAATTTATATGAATACTATGTTTACTCCATGATAAAAAATTAAAATGAGTTGAAATTTAGCTCTTAAGTATAAACCACAAATTTTATTTTATTTTCACAAATAAATTTTGATAAATTAAGAAGAGTTTCATTATTGTATAAATATGCAAGTGATAATTATAGATTATGAGAAAGAAAAATGGCATATCAAACTATTCACAAAAGAGATAGAGCTTACACATTGTGACATATTATGTTATCAACTTTTTGTATACCAAATGTTAGTTCTAATTCATTTTATAATGTTTAATTTGTTTAATTAACATTTCATTTTTTTTCCCAATAAGTTAATTTTAAATGTGATTTTTTTTTAACAAATTGGTTTTTGACAAAGATCAGAAAATGCGAGATTGTTATTGATTGTGATTCATTAAAAAAAGGAAGCACATTGGGATGGAAATGAATATAAAGAGGCTTCCATTCTATTGTATTTTTTATAATTTTTTTTCTCCATTATTGTATTAAATAATTTGTTACAAATTGAGAAGAAAGAAATAACAACAGTGGTCATGAAAGAATGCACAAAAATGGGTACATCTCAAGCTTAAAAAATATGCATAAGAAATCAAAACTTGTGCATTCACCTTTGAAGCATATTATTATACACATGTTATTTTTTTAAACAATTTCGGAACTTACTTTTATTTGTTGCATGTTTTTTAATAAGAGGAAAATGATCAACTCATTTTAAATAAAAAAACATGTCATCAAATCCACAAATGGTTAGTTTTTGTTATTGCAACTTTTATTTTTAATTTCACAGTTTTTATATTTGCACATAAATTTTCATGACATGAATTTGGCATGGATTAATAATAATAAAAATAATAAATGATTGGGATGGATTGGATGATATGCCATGTGCAAATTATTATTGCACTTACTATGAAGAACATATTTCAACAAATGTCAAACATGTTGAAAATTAAAAACAAAAGCGAACTTCATAAGAGATTTATGAAATTGGAAAATAACACACATTTACTCAAATGATTATACATTGATAACTGATCATTTTTAATTATTGAATTTGTGTTTAATTTTTTTATTCCTTTCTAAATTTTAATACATTTTTGTGCTTAATAAAATGAAAAGAAAAAAAACATTGCATGACTTTTCAAATTTGGAATGTAATTGTCCTTACCTATTTTGAAAATGTAATGTTGTATATTGTTGGTCCTACATATGGTAAAAATCAACAAACCCAATGACTATAACTATTGTTACAAAATGGTTGTAATAATTGAATTTTAATTACATCACATTTTTTGTGTTCTTTTTTTCTTTTGTTTTCATATGTCGAAACATGACATTATTCATATTAATTTTTTAAAAATTACACCATTTATTTTTCTTTTAATTTTTGAGTTTTTTTTTTTTTTATTAGAAAGGGATTCATGTTCATTTTTTTTTGTCTAATGTAACATTTTTGTAGAAGTATTATAGCTTCATTGTCATTATTGTGTCAATTAAAACTTTTACACTTTTTCACAAGGTATACATACATTGAATCTATTTGTAAAACTTTTCATCTTTGGAACATTAAATTTGAATTCAAAATTTGTATTTAAAATCCTAGATACTTATTTAAACGATGGATTCATAGTTTGTTATATACGTTGATGATCACGTGTCATTAGTAAAGTTTAATATGGCGGAAAATGATAATATTTTTGGGATTGAAACAAATATCTCCTTGGAATGTTAGTGATTTGAATGTTTTCAATTTAAAAAGATCAAAAAATCATTACATTAGACATTATGATCTTTAAGTGTATGCATTGCATTTTTAAATGTTGAATATTTCAACTACTTTACTTAGTAGAAAAAAAAAAGTGTTCCATTGTTAGTATTTTGTTGTATGATGTTGTGTGATATGTGTTTTGATAAAATTATGTATAGAAACAACATGGTTTAAGACTAATGTTATAGAATGTAAAAAAGTCATAAAGTGGGAAACAACATAATGAACTTGTTTGGATGACGATGTAACATGTGTAATACAAAAGCTTTAGTTTATGACACATATGCATAATTCACTTCGTTTTGTATAATTAATTACGTTATAATTCACACATTTTTTTTTATTACAAAAGCTTTAGTTTATGACACATATGCATAATTCACTTCGTTTTGTATAATTAATTACATTATAATGCAAACATTTTTTTTTTACAAAAGCTTTAGTTTATGACACATATGCATAATTCACTTCGTTTTGTATAATTAATTACGTTATAATCCACACATTTTTTTTTTCACAATCACGTGTGTAAGAGTGGAAGAAAAATCAATAAGGTATGTAAACATAATTCATGAACATTTATTTTGTGTTTTCCAAAACCTTTTATTCATAATCAAACATTAATCACTATGATTAGAAAGAAAATCATGAACTCCACCAAAAACATTATTAAAAAAAAAACCTTCATGTAATCACGAGATTAAACTTAAATCATCATCATCATTGTTAATGTGACTTAAGTTATCATCTTTATCATGATGAATTTTAACTATGTAATTTTCGATAGCATAAATGTTGTGAATAATGATTGGTCAATGAATCATTTTTCATTGTCATGTTATTTTCATTTATTTTTCAAACCTTCCATCACCTTTTGTTAATAAATGTTGTTTGAAACCACCATTTATGGTGATACATCATCATATTTGTTTTACACAAATGCCAAAACTACCATGTATAATAAAAATGTCATTATAAAAACATTGAGTGAAATATTCAAATTTATAACACAAGATTTTCATGTGCACACATTGTTTTTTCATTTTGACTTATCAATTAACGCAAACCAAAATGAGAATTATTATTGAAAAAAAACATGTAAATATAATTATGTGCAAACAATTATATAATACTTGACAATTTGTTAATGGGATTTTTCAAAATTGATTATGTGGATAAAATTTTACAATCTTCAAGTTGGATTCAACATAAGAATAAAAAAGTTCACAAATTTATTAATAATTAAAATATTTGACAAAAAACGGACATCAATAGAAGAGAAAGATATTAAAATATAAATAAGGAACAACCCGTTTCATGTGATAGTAAAAATTCAATGTTTTATTAATTGACATTAACACACATTATACATCATGCATGAGGTTTAACCTTTGATCATTTAACATTCAACGATAATGGTGTAGTAAAACATGATTTAACATATACAATTTTATTTAAAAATCAATCCAAAAAACATTTATGTTTACTTTTGCTATTGTTGAACAATTTTCTTCAAATAGATGGATTGTGGAAAAATAACGGTTTGATTAAAAACAACCACATGATATGAAATATTGATGAATCTTTGAAATCATATTGAGTAAAATATGTCATTATACAATTTCTTAATAATATTTTCAACATATATTTCTTTAAAAAAAAACATCCAAACTTATTATGATCTCAAAGTTTTAATTTAAAAAAAATACAAAATATTAGTACAAATCAAGAAACTTTTAATGTTATATCAAATAAATTTCATATTTTTTCTAGTAATAATAAACTTGGAATAATTATAATTTTTGATAAAACCATGTCATTACCAATAAATGTTATAATAACACATTTTGGTGGTAAATTCATTACATCTTTGTTTAAGAAGAATATTCAAGAAGTGATATATATAGTTGTAATTTATGAATCACCTAAAATCAAAATATCTTATTTTAATTTTGTATTAAAAACTATCTTTAAAAAAATACCTTCCAAGTTTTCAATAATGATAATTGGTGATTTCAACATACTATTTAATAAAAACAAGTTAATAATTAACACAACAAAACCTTATAACAAATACATTTAGAAATTTCAAAAAACTTAATTATTAACATACACAAATTGATCATATTTGAACAAATGCACCAATGTAACATAGATATCAAAAGCATATTGGACACTTCATAAATTTTTATTAAGCACTGCCACATTTTGTCTTGTCATAACATGTTATTACTATTTTCCTATAAGAAATCTTTCAAACACTCTTTTGAAAGCTATCATCCATGTATGATATGTATGTAGATGTTCATATATGCACATATATACACATGCATGCATATGTATTATTGAATGTTGTGTGTGTAACTAGTTTAGGATTTACACTTTGTGTAAATCTAAATAACATTATGAAATTTATTTACATTTCATGTAAATGTTTAATATCCATCTACATTCATGTAAGTGTAAATGTAGAAGATTAAACACATAAATTAAAAACTATTTAAGTTTATTTATGCTTCATAGAATAGTGTAAGTGTTAAAATAAATACACTTTTATGATTTTACACACATGTAAAACAATACAAGTGTAAAACAAACACTTATAAGCTCACTGTAATTGTGTAGAACAATGTGAAAATAATAATTTCTACTTCGGTAGGGGAGATTTCATAATGTTTTTGGTGATAGGCCAACCAAATGGCCCATTGCAAAAGAAAAAAAAATCCATCAAAACATTTGTGCTTGGGATGTATCACAACTAATAAATTCGTTAATATAAATCACAATAAGTACTAAAAAGCTCTTGTAAAAGTTCAGGCCAAAAATTGGTGATGAACAAAATTAGGAATAAAAGTTTTACTCAAGCAATGAGATGATGCAAAATGTGCATTCAAGATATTCCTTGGAATAGCACCACCATAGTCCCATATTCGTAAAAAATGCTAATGTTTGAGGAGTATCAAAGTATCATGATTTTTTGTGAATGGCCAATTAGAATGGCCCATTGTAAAAAAAATAAAATTGAGCTTTGGGATGCACCCACAACTAACTAATATGGATTTGCAAGAAGGTATGGTCATTAAGGATATATAATATGTACACTTACACATCACAAAACATTTAAACAAGGTTGTGTAAATGTATTTGACAGATATTTACACTAGCCTCATGTAAAAGTAAGTGTAAAAAGAATTTATATACAACAACAATATAAGTGTAAGTGTAAAAAGTTCAGATATGTAAGTGTAAAGGTATTACACTTACATGGGACTTACATGCCATATATATGGCTATGGGACTTTCATGCCATATATATGGCTATTGACACTTACATGCTCAAAATTGGTATAATTGTAGCTTGTAGTAGCAAAATCATTTCTCATCATTAATACCAAGTTTAATGGATCTATTGTAGCTCAGTCTAGTATCAACTTTTGAATGCCTATACTAATCTGCCCCTGGTATTGGGTCCTTTTCTAAAATTTTCATACTAGCTTGGTCCTGTGTCCAAGACCAATGTTTTGCTGATGTGAGACCAATATATGCTTATCATTGAAACTCATATCAACTCGCATCCCAACCAGGCTTGCATTTGTACAAGGATGGTATTGCCTCAAGGTATACCAGCCTAGTAGGTAGGTTCCTTGATACTGGTGTTGATATGCGGCACATGTGCCTATATATCAGACCAACACTGGTGTGTCATGAAGCTTACTTACAAATTGTAGTCACGGGGACAATTTGCATGTACAAATCTCTATAATTTGTATGTAATCTTCACAACCAATTGCAGTTGATTTGCACCATGACAACCATTTGTAAACAAGCTTCGCACCAAGACACGTTAGACTTTTGAGGACTGCATTAGACATGTATCATGTTAACAATTCATAAACAATCTTCACAACTGACACATTAGACTTCTTCATACAGATGATGAGGAACCCTAACCCTTTTGGTACTACAAGCTCAAATTGGATTTCTGTGTTTTCTTGCTGATATTTTCCCACTTTTATTGCTGCAGTTGGCAAGAGTTACTGACTTAGCACTAACTTTCTGCACTATTATGAACGAAACACAGAGAAGGAACTGCAGACTTTCAACCCAAGCAGATCGAATCCAGAATCAGAAAAGAAAATTCAGTGAAAATATTTGCAAGAAAACATTCAGAAATCAGATTTGAGATTCTAGTAGCAAAATAGTTTCTGGGTCATCTGGCCTAAGAAATCCAGTGGGTCTGTTGTGAAGCTTACTTACAAATTGTAGACATGGTACTTTTGCCTTTAGATATGCCAAGGAGCTCCTGTCCAGATTCTCAACCCAAGCAGACAAAAATCGGGTCTCAAGAGCATGAATAATAAGAACCTGCCCAAGCAGACAAGAGTCCATCTGGTCTCAAGAGCATGAATTATAAGAATCCAGATTTCACAAAACAAGCAGACAAGAATCCAGTCTCAAGCATGAATTATATAAGAATCCAGATTTTGCAACCCAAGCAGAGAAGAATCTGGTCTCAAGAACACACATAATAATAAGAATCCAGATTCTCAGCCCAAGCAGACAAGAATCCATCCAGTTTCAAGAGCAGGAATAATAGCAAGACTCCAGAGCACATGAAGAATATCAATTCAGATTTTGCAAACCCAACAAAACCACTAATAGAATCCAGACCATGAGAGCAGACACAAAGAAATTCAGGGGTATTGATGACGATGACTCATGTGGAGATTGAATTCCCAATTCACAGAAGACAGAAATCACAGATCAGAGCACCACCACCCAAAAGGTAAGCTGCTGATGTTGCTGTTACTGTGGCTATCAACAAAGCTCCATGATGTTTTGCAACGAAGTTTGCAAAAGAAAAAACACCCAGAAGAGAGAGAGAGAGAGAGAGAGAGAGAGA
>Ga0116229_10015515_pt1 | contig 10367 bp, 3 predicted proteins | sample S1TSphgellanicum_3_FD_87313 | JGI IMG/M metagenome (GOLD analysis project Ga0116229, IMG submission 87313) | Host-associated microbial communities from peat moss isolated from Minnesota, USA - S1T2_Fc - Sphagnum magellanicum MG | ecosystem: Host-associated > Plants > Peat moss > Unclassified...
AAGGCACGTCAAATGAAAATCTGCCCGAGACGCATGCGATCCTGAAAAAGATCAGGTCGAGCCTGGATGCCTCGTTTTCCAACCGCATGCTGCTTGCCGAAGCCAACCAGTGGCCCGAAGACGCCAAGGAGTATTTCGGCACGGGTGATGAATGTCACATGGCGTTTCATTTTCCACTGATGCCGCGCATGTACATGGCGATTGCTCGCGAGGATCGCTTCCCGATCACCGACATCATGCGGCAAACGCCGCCGATCCCGGATAACTGCCAGTGGGCGATCTTCTTGCGCAACCACGATGAACTGACGCTTGAGATGGTGACGTCGGCCGAGCGCGACTATCTGTGGGAAGTCTATGCCTCGGACCGGCGCGCAAGACTGAACCTGGGCATCAGGCGCCGCCTGTCACCGCTGCTTGAGCGCGATCGCCGCCGCATCGAATTGATGAACAGCCTGCTCTTTTCCATGCCAGGCACGCCGGTCATCTACTACGGCGACGAAATCGGGATGGGCGACAACATTCACCAGGGCGATCGCGACGGCGTGCGCACACCCATGCAGTGGACGCCCGACCGCAACGGCGGCTTCTCGCGCGCCGATCCCGAGCGGCTGGTGCTGCCTCCGATCATGAGCCCGCTCTACGGCTTCGAAGCCGTCAACGTCGAGGCACAAAGCGGCGACGCGCATTCGATTTTGAACTGGACCAGGCGCATGCTTTCGCTGCGCCGCCAGCACCGCGCCTTCGGCCGCGGCAGCTTGCGTTTTCTCTATCCGGGCAACAACAAGATCCTGGCCTACCTGCGCGAGTTCGAGGGCGAACTCGTGCTTTGCGTGGCCAACCTGTCCAAAGCCACGCAGGCGGTCGAGCTCGATCTCTCGCAATACAGCGAGCGCGTGCCCGTCGAACTCCTTGGCGGATCGCCCTTTCCGAACATCGGCACGCTGCCTTACCTTCTTAGCCTGCCGCCCTACGGCTTCTACTGGTTCCTGCTTAGCGAATCGGCCAAGCCGCCGGTGTGGCACAACGCGCCGCAACAACAGATGCCCGAGCAGCTCACGCTCGTCATGAACAACCGGCTGGGCTACGAACTGACGGAAAATTCGCGCCAGGTCCTCATGCTTGAGGTGCTGCCGCCCTATCTCGCGCGGCGCCGCTGGTTCGGCGCCAAGGGAGAGCCCTTTCACGCCGCGCGCTTTGTCTACGCCGTCCCCTTCACCGACGCGCCCGATATCTTCTTTGCCGAGGTTGAGGTCGAATTCCCCGATCGCACCGAGCGTTACGCGCTGCCTGCGGCCATCGTCTGGGAAAATTCGGCGTTAACGCCGCTTGCCGAACAGCTGTCCTTTGCCCGCGTCAGGCGCGGCCCGCGCATTGGTACGCTCACCGACGCCTTTGCGCTCGAGCCGTTTGCGCTGTCGGTGCTTGCTGCGATCCGGGAAAACGCAATTCTCGAAAGTGCGGCGGGCCAGATCCGCTTTAGCTCCGAGCCGCAGTTCGAAGACGTCGCCATCGGCCGCCCTTCGGTGCGCTGGCTCTCTGCCGAGCAGAGCAATTCATCGCTGATCCTCGGCGAAGCTTCGGTCCTAAAGCTGGTGCGACACATTGCGCCCGGGATCCATCCCGAGGCCGAGATGACGCGCTATCTCACGCGCCGGGGATTTCGCAACACAGCCGCGCTCGAGGGCGAGGTCGTGCGCAGCGACAAGGAGCAAGTGCCGCATACGCTCATGATCCTGCAGCACTTCGTGCAGAATCAGGGCGATGCCTGGTCGTGGACACTCGACTTCCTAAGGCGCACGGTCGAAGACGCGGCATTGACCGGCGGCAATGCCGAGCGCTTCGAGCAGGACCTGTTAGGGTACGTGCCGCTCGCGCGCGCCATCGGCACCCGGCTTGGCGAATTGCATGCGACGCTGTCCCTGCCGACCGACGATGAGGCATTCAGGCCTCAGCTTGCCAGAAGTGACGATGCCAAGGCGCTTGCCGATGATCTTGCGGTTGCCCTTGGCAAGGCGTTGGCAATCATCGCCAAAACGCACGACTGGTCGAGCCCGATCGAGAAGGACGCCGCGGCGTTTGTCAACGAAAACGGCGCGGCACTGACGGCCATCGTCGAGCCGTTGAGCTCAAGGCTCAAGGGCTCGCTCTTGACGCGCATTCACGGTGATCTGCATCTTGGACAAATTCTCGTGGCGCAAAGCGATGCTTACCTGATCGACTTCGAAGGAGAACCTGCGCGACCGCTTGCCGAGCGGCGCGCAAAGAGTTCGCCGCTGCGCGATGTCGCAGGCGTTCTGCGCTCGTTTGACTATGCGGTTGCGACCCTTAGGCGCACCAGCCACGATGCGCTTGCCGACGCCAATACGGTTCGCGCCCGGCGCGATGCGCTGCTCTTGCAGTTCGCAGAACGCGCCGAGTCAGCGTTCCTCGACGGCTATGGCGAAGTCCTGGACAACACGGAATATCCCTGGATCGAAACCGAGGCCAAAGCGGGCCTGATCGATGTCTATCTGCTTGCCAAGGCAAGCTACGAAGTCGTCTATGAAGCGACGAATCGGCCGACATGGATCGGACTTCCGGTGACCGGGCTTGCCATGCTGGCACGGCGGCTGCTGAACCTGTCACCTGCGCCTGGCGATGCGACTTCCGCTTCGCCTTTTGCACCTTCGCCTGGAGATCTCAATGTTTGATGCAGCCGCCCATGTTTCGCTTCAGTGGGCCGAGATCGAGGCGATCTGCCAGGGCCGCCACGGTGACCCGTTTGCGATCCTTGGACCGCACGCCATCAGCGAGGGCAAAAATAGCGGAAAATCGATCCTGCGTACACTTGCCCATTTCGCCCGCGCAGCACGCGTGGTCCTCGCCAGCGGTCGCGACATCGCCATGCAGCGCATGGGAGAAAGTGATCTGTTTGAAGCCGTCATCCCGTCGGGTCGCGGCTATCATATTGTCCTTAGCTGGCCCGACGGCGGCGAGCAGACCATCGACGATCCCTACCGTTTCCCGCCCATTTTGTCGGACTTCGATCTTTACCTGATCGGACAGGGCCGGCACCGCGAACTGGCCGATTGCCTGGGCTCGCACCCGGTCACCTTCGAGGGTGTTCACGGCGTGCGCTTTGCGGTTTGGGCCCCCAACGCCTCGCGCGTCTCGGTGGTGGGCGATTTCAATGGCTGGGACGGCAGGCGCCATCCGATGCGCCTGCGCCATGACGCCGGAGTCTGGGAGCTGTTCGTGCCAGGCGCAGTAGAAGGTGCGCGCTACAAATACGAACTGCTCGATCGCAACGGCGCGCTCTTGCCGCAAAAGGCCGACCCGATGGCCATGCAAACGCAGGCCCCGCCTGCGACGGCATCGATCGTGCCGACCGAGTCGCCGCACCAGTTTGGCGACGCGGCGTGGATCGAAAAGCGCAAGACCACCTGGTGGGCACGCGCGCCGCTATCGATCTATGAAGTCCATGTCGGCTCCTGGCTGCGCGCGGTGAACAATCCGGAAAAAGGCTGGCAGATCCTCGCAGAAAAGCTGATTCCCTATGCCACCGGCCTTGGCTTTACCCACATCGAACTGATGCCGATCATGGAGTACCCGTTTGGCGGCTCGTGGGGCTATCAGCCGCTGGCCCAGTTCGCGCCATCGGCACGCTACGGCTCGCCACGGGACTTCGCCGAGTTTGTCGACCGCTGCCACGGCGCGGGGCTGGGCGTGATTCTCGATTGGGTGCCCGCGCACTTTCCCACCGACGCCCATGGCCTTGCCCACTTCGATGGCACATCCTTGTACGAGTATGCCGACCCGAAGGAAGGCTTTCACAGCGACTGGGACACCTTCATCTACAACTTCGGGCGCAACGAAGTCCGTGGCTTTTTGGTGGCCAGTGCACTGTTCTGGATCGAGCATTACCACGTCGATGGCCTGCGCGTCGATGCGGTGGCATCGATGCTTTATCGCGACTACAGCCGCAAGCCCGGCGAATGGATTCCGAATCGCTATGGCGGTCGCGAAAACCTCGAAGCCATCGAGTTCATCAAGGACCTGAACCTGGCCGTTGCCGAGCGCAATCCTGGCGCGATGGTCATCGCCGAAGAATCGACATCATGGCCGAAGGTGTCGATGCCGGTGAACGAAGGCGGTCTCGGTTTCACGCTGAAGTGGAACATGGGCTGGATGCACGATACCTTGCACTACATGGAATATCCGCCGATCCACCGCTCGTATCACCACAACGACATCACCTTTGGCATGATGTATGTCTACTTCGAGCATTTTGTGCTGCCGCTCTCCCACGATGAAGTGGTCTACGGCAAGAAGTCGCTCCTCTCCAAGATGCCCGGTGACAGGTGGCAGCAGTTCGCCAATTTGCGCACCTACTACGGTTTCATGTGGACCTATCCCGGCAAAAAGCTCCTCTTCATGGGCTGTGAAATCGCCCAGGATATCGAGTGGAACCACGACGCCGAATTGAGCTGGGACCTGCTCAGAGATGGCAGCCACCTGGGCGTGCAGCGCCTGGTCGGCGATCTGAACCACCTGCTCAAGGCCGAGCCCTCGCTCTACCAGGATGACGACCGGGAGGCCGGGTTCAAGTGGGTCATCGTCGATGACCGGCAGGACAGTGTCTTCGCTTACCTGCGCTACAGCGAAAGTGGTGCGCCACTGCTCGTCATCTGTAACATGACGCCGGTGGTGCGCTACGGTTACTATGTCGGCGCACCCCAGCGCGGCCGCTGGATCGAATTGCTCAACACCGATTCCGAACGCTACGCCGGTTCGAATCTTGGCAATAATGGCGCGGTGGAGGCGATTGACTACGGCGTGCACGGCCAGCCTTTCGCACTGTCCTTAACGCTGCCGCCGCTTGCAACCTTGATATTTAAACGAGAGGAAACTGGATGACCGACTCGGCGACGCCCCCGGCGCAAAAGTCCCTCCTGCCAGGACGCCCTTTTCCGCTCGGTGCGACGCTCGATTCCGGTGGAGTCAATTTTGCCGTGTTCTCGGCAGGTGCCCAGTGCATCGAGCTGTGCCTGTTTGACGAAAGTGGCGAAACCGAAATTGCCCGCATCGCCCTGCCCGCGATGAAGCACCATGTCTGGCACGGTTACCTCAAAGGCGCCGGCGCCGGCACGATCTATGGCTTTCGCGCCCACGGGCCTTACCTGCCGGCTGCGGGCTTGCGTTTCAATGCCAACAAGCTGCTCGTCGATCCCTATGCAAGGTGGCTTGTCGGGCCGCGCAACTCGCACGAGCTGATGTGCGCCGATGAGCGCACGAGCGATGGCCAGCCAAACGCGCTGCCCGATGGCCGCGACAGCGCCAGCGTCTGCCCGAAGGCGGTCGTCGTCAATGAAGCGTTTGACTGGGGCGATGAGCCAAGACCGAACACGCCACTTGGCGAAAGCGTCATCTACGAAGCCCATGTGCGCGGCCTGACCATGCTTCGCGAGGATCTCGACCCTTCGATTCGCGGCACGTTCAAGGCGCTGGGTGATCCAAAACTGATCGCGCATTTGAAGCACCTTGGCGTCACGGCACTCGAACTGTTGCCGGTCCATCCGGTCTTGCACGACCTGTTCCTCATCGAGGCCGGGCTTTGCAATTACTGGGGCTATAACAACTTCAACTACTTCTCGCCTGATCCGCGCTACCTCGCCGGCAACTCGCCAAACGAGGTGCGCGAGGCCGTCAAGCGGCTGCATCATGCGGGCATCGAAGTCATCATCGACGTCGTCTATAACCACACCGGCGAAGGCGGTGCGCGCGGGCCGTCAGTCGCGTTTCGCGGCCTTGACAACGCCAGCTACTACGCGCTCGAAGCCGGGCGGCCCGAAGAGTACGTCAACGACACGGGCTGCGGCAACACGCTTAACGTGTCGCACCCGGCAGTGCTCAAGATGGTGATGGATTCCCTGCGCTACTGGGTCGAGTCGTTTCATGTCGACGGATTCCTCTTCGACCTTGCAACCACGCTCGCGCGCGGGCCCGACGGTTTCGATGCGCAGTCCGGATTCTTCAGCGCGATCCTGCAAGACCCGGTGCTCTCGCAGGTGAAACTCATCGCCGAGCCCTGGGACGTTGGCCCGGGCGGCTACCAGGTGGGCAACTTTCCTGCCGGCTTTTCTGAATGGAATGACCGCTTTCGCGATTGCGTGCGACGCTTCTGGCGCGGCGATGCGGGCCAGCGCGGCGAGATTGCCGCGCGGCTTTCGGCATCACCGGATTTCTTCGATCGCGACGCGCGCGGCCCCGACGCAAGCCTGAATTTCGTGACCGCGCACGACGGCTTCACGCTGGCTGACCTTGTCACCTACGCCGAGCGACACAATCTTGCCAACGGCGAGAACAATCGCGACGGCAGCAGCAACAACTGGTCCTCCAACTGGGGCGCTGCAGACGGCGAATCGAATGCCGAAGTCGCGGCCGTGCGCGAACGCGTCAAGCGCGCCATGCTGACCACGCTGTTCATGTCACAAGGCGCGCTGATGCTGCTTGGCGGCGACGAATTCGGACGAACCCAGGGCGGCAACAACAATGCCTACTGCCATGACTCGCCGCTGTCCTGGATCGACTGGAGACTCGCCACGCAAGAGCCTGGCGCCGCACTTTGCGCCTTCGTCTCGCGTCTTGCCAGGCTCAGACGGGAATTGCGGCCGGTCAGGGCCAGCACTTTTTTGCATGGCGAGCTCTTGCTGCCTGCAATGCGCGACACCGACTGGTTCGACGCTGACGGCTCGATCATCACTGGCGCAAGCTGGAACGATGGCTCCGTGCGCACCTTTGCCCTGCGACGCGTGCTGCGTCAGGGCGACCACGATTTCGACGCAGTGTTGCTGCTTTTCAATGCATCGTCTGCCGTGGCGCGTTTTGTGCTCCCCGATCCGGTGCTGCCCTGGCGGGTTAGGCTCGACTCCAACCATCTCGAGGGGGGCGACGAGTTTGACGCCGGGCCGGATCTCGCTGTCGCGCCGCATAGTGTCGTGGTGCTTAGCGCAACGCTGAAAAATGGCCCCAAGTAGAGCGAATGGATCAAGTCCTGCCGATGACGGCGAACACCCGTTTTGGCCCGCGCCTGAGCGAAAACGGAGAGACCACCTTCAGGCTTTTCGCGCCGGACTGCGCTTCGATTGACGTCGAGCTCATGGGCACGGCGCGCGTGCCCATGCTAAAAGGCGCAGAAGGATGGTTCGAAGTCTCGCTGGCCTGCGAGCCAGGTCTGTCCTATGCGTTCATCCTGCCTGACGGCACGCGCGTGCCGGACCCGGCCTCGCGCGAACAAAGCGGCGAGGTCGAAGGCGCGAGCGTTCTGACCCATCCCAAAAGCTACACGTGGCGCGAGACCGGCTGGCGCGGCCGGCCGTGGCACGAAATGGTGTTCTACGAACTGCACGTCGGCCTTTTCGACGGCTTTCGCGGGGTCATGCAACGACTTCCCGAGCTGGCAAGCTATGGCATCACGGCCATCGAGCTGATGCCGATTGCCGACTTCGAGGGTCGCCATAACTGGGGCTACGACGGCGTGCTCCTGTTTGCGCCCGATCGTGCCTATGGCACGCCTGACGACCTGAAGCGACTCATCGACTGCGCCCACGCCCTTCACATGTCGGTGTTTCTCGATGTCGTCTACAACCACTTCGGGCCAAGCGGAAACTTCCTGAGCAATTTCGCCAGATCTTTTTTTCGCGAGGACCTGCACACCCCGTGGGGCGTGGCACTTGATTTCAGGCGTGCCGAAGTACGCGATTTCTACACCGAAAATGCGTTGCACTGGCTTGGCGACTACCGCTTCGATGGCTTGCGCTTTGACGCCATCCACACCATCGAGGATGCAGGCTGGCTCGACGAGTTGCCGCAACTGCTGCGCGCGGCGCTGCCGGATCGCGAAGTGCATCTGGTCATCGAGAACGACAGAAATGACGCGACGATGATGGACAAGGGATTTTCCGCACAATGGAACGACGACTGGCACCACGCCATGCACGTGCTGATCACGGGCGAGCGCGAAGCCTATTACCTCGACTACGCCAAGGCGCCGGCACAACTTCTCGCGCGCGCGCTAGGCGAAGGCTTCGCCTACCAGGGCGAGGCCTCGCTTCATCGCAACGGCGCAGCCAGAGGAACGCCCAGTGCCCACTTGCCGCCGCAGGCATTTATCGCCTTCTTGCAAAATCACGACCAGATCGGCAATCGCGCACGCGGCGAGAGGCTCAACCAGCTGACCACGGCGGCACAGCTTGCCGCTGCCTTGTCGCTGCTGCTTTTATCGCCGCAGATTCCGATGCTCTTCATGGGCGAAGAAATCAACAGCACGGCACCGTTTTATTTCTTTTCCGACTACCAGGGTGAATTGGCCGAAGCCGTGCGCAACGGCCGGCGCCAGGAGTTCGCGCGTTTTTCGGCATTCATCGATCTTGCCGACCTCGTCCCCGATCCGAACGCGCCCATGACCTTTGAGGCATGTCGCATCAAGTGGCCCTCGATTGGCGAGCAGGATGCAGCGACCCTGCGCTACACCGACCTGCTGCGAAGTCTCCTGGTCTTGCGCCATCGCGTGCTGATGCCCCGCTTTGCCGGTGTCCGCACGGTCGTGACCGAAGCGGTGGGAGAAAACGCGGTGTATGCCGAGTGGCGGCTTGGCGATGACAGCCACCTTTGCATCTACGCCAACCTGGGCATGAGCGAAACCTCGGTCGCGATGGGACTGCCGCCTGATGCGCTGCTGCTGATGGAAAGCGCCACCGGTGCCGCGCTTTTCGCGCGCGAAGGCGTTCTCATGCCGGCAAGCACGCTGGCCTGGCTCAACAATCAGACGTCGATGCCTTCGCGTCGCCGACTGCGATGAACGATTATCCGAGCAACGACGAGGCGCTCGAAGCGCTTGCCGTGCGTGCCGGCATCTCCGTTCACTGGAGCGACGTCCATGGCCATTTGCACAAGGTCGGCGCACCGACGCTTCGCATCGTGCTCGAGGCGCTTGGCCTTCCTGCAGAAAGCGACGAGGCACTGGCGGCGAGCCACACGCTGCTTGCAACCGAAGATGCCGCGCGCGGGCTACCGCCCTTGATCACGGCGGAAGCATCGCAGCCGATACGCCTCTTTGGGGTCGAGCCGAACGCGACGATTCCCTATCGCTTCGAATTCGAGTTCGGTCAGCTGGTCGAAGGCAGCGTCGACAGCAATGCGGCCGGCGAGGTCGTGATTCCTGGTCTTCGGCCGACCGGCTATCACCGCCTGACGCTTGGCGCGATGCACACCACCCTGGCCGTTGCACCACCGCGCTGCTATGGCGTGCACGACGCGCTAACCGGCGCTGCCAACCGCAGCGGCGCACCTGGACGACCGGCGCCGTTTGGGGTCAACCTGCAGGTCTACGCCCTGCGTCGCGACGAACCCAGCGGCATTGGCGACTTCACTGCGCTGGATCAATTCTGCATTGCGACGGCATCGCTTGGCGTTGATGCCGTTGGCATCAACCCGGTGCACGCGCCGTTTGCCGCCGATCCTGGACGCTTTAGCCCCTACGCACCGTCAAGCCGGCTGTTTCTGAATCCCCTCTACATCGACCCGGCCGCGTCGCTTGGCAAGCACGCGCTGCAAAGCGTGATGAGTACGGAAGGCCTGGAGCAAGCGCTGGCCGAAGTCGACGCCCTGCCGCTTGTCGACTGGCGCGAAACGGCGCGCATCAGGATGGCCACGTTAAGGGCGCTGTATCAGCGCCGCGACGTGCTGCTCAATTCACAGCTGCGCGCCGAATTCGACCATTTTGTCGCCGATGGCGGCGACGCCTTGCGCGATCACGCGCGCTTCGAAGCCTTGCACCTGTTGCGCTATCCGCAGACCGCGGGCTGGCGCGAATGGTCCGAGGAGGACCAGAATCCCGCCTCGCACGGCGTCGAGCGCTTCGCAGATGAAAACGCCGAAGAGGTCGGCTTCCATTGCTTCTTGCAGTGGCTTGCGAGGCGCGACATGGATCTCGTGCAGCGCCATGCGCGAGCCGCTGGCATGTCGATTGGCCTTGTCGCCGACCTTGCCGTTGGCACCGATCCGAATGGCAGTCACGCCTGGTCAAGACAGGGCGAGATTATCCGTGGCCTGGTCAGCGGCGCACCGCCTGATCTTTACAATCCGCTCGGCCAGTCGTGGGGACTCACGGCATTCTCGCCGCGCGGCTTGCGGCAAAGCGGATACCGCGCCTTCATCGAGATGCTGCGTGCAACGCTTGCCACTGCCGGTGCGCTCAGGATCGATCATGTGCTTGGCCTTGCGCGACTGTGGCTGGTCCCCGAAGGGGCGGCGCCGACCGAGGGCGCCTACGTCACCTACCCGCTCGAGGACATGCTGCGCCTAGTCGCGCTCGAGTCGTGGCGCCA